>Ga0116145_1002637_pt1 | contig 15867 bp, 12 predicted proteins | sample AD_JPNHG1_MetaG_FD_89747 | JGI IMG/M metagenome (GOLD analysis project Ga0116145, IMG submission 89747) | Active sludge microbial communities of municipal wastewater-treating anaerobic digesters from Japan - AD_JPNHG1_MetaG | ecosystem: Engineered > Bioreactor > Anaerobic > Digestate | place... | reverse complement strand
CCGCTCGTACCACGGAAGGGAGCCCCATCTCCGGGCGGGGCCCTCTCCCGTGCATAGCCTTCAACCTCCCGCCTCCAACCTCCCGCGGGTTTCGAACCCGCGGGAGGTTAGATGGGTTGTCTCGTCTTTGGGTCCTATCGGTCCCATCCGTCCTGTCGGTCCTGTTCCCCTCCACCCACAGGTACGCATAGCCGCCAGTGGTTCGCCAGTAGCTCCGGAGCTTATGGCGACCGTGCCGCGTGCATGCTCTTGCCGTGAAGACACTTCGGGCTGGTGGGCTCGACGCAAAAAAATCGTTCCGTACTGCCAAATGTTCTCTTACCTACGCGTTGGCCCTCGTCGCCCCCTGTCATGGCGAGCCCGTCGAGCCACCTTTGGAGGGCCTGCCGCACCATTCTGGCTTTGAGCCTCAACCTCCCGAACCGCAACCTCCCGCGGGTTTCGAACCCGCGGGAGGTTCGATGCTGGTACAGGCACGCATAGCCGCCAGTGGTTCGCCAGTGGCTCCGGGGCCTATGGCGGCCGTGCCGTGTGCATGCTGTTGTCGTGGAGACACTTCAGGCGGGCGGGCTCGACGCAAGAGTTCTCGCGCAACTGCTCGAAAAGTTGCTTGTGGCCGCTCGAGGGGCTCTGCCGCGTCGCGGGCGGCAAGGCGCCAGGGGGTCAGGTGCCGAGCGAGTAGCGGGAGGCGCGCGCCACCCGCAAGGCGAGGCCGCCGATGGGGTTGTAGAGCGGCGCGTCGTCGGCCAGGTCAATGGTGTGGACGAGCACGGCGGCGCGGCCCGCCGGGGCCCGGCGCGCGATGGTGCCGTCGGGCCGGAGCACGCGGCTGCCGCACCAGGGCCGCTCGCCCGCCGTGTTGTTGGCCACGACCCACAGGAAGCTCTCGGATGCCCGCGTGGCCAGAATGGCCGGCGCCACCCCCCCCATCGCGCGATTGCGCTGCGGCGTGGCCAGGTACGACGACAGGAACACGAGGCGGCAGCCGCGCTTGAGATGCTCGCGCCAGATCTCGGGGAAGCGGAAGTCGAAACAGATCAGCAGGCCGAACCGGATGCCGTTGATCGTGTGCGTGACGAGGCGGCGGCCGGGGGCGTAGTGCAGGCGGTCGCGCGGCATCAGGAAGCACTTGTCGTAGCGCTTCACGATGCGTCCCGTGGGGGCGATGAGGTAGAGCGAATTGTAGGGCTTGGCAACTGTGGGCGGGACGTCCCCGTCCCGCGACACGCGGCGTGGGGACACGCCGCCCACATGCGCGGAGCCGAGGATCGTCCACACGCCCAGCTCCGCTGCCAGGTCGCGGATGCGGCGGGTCTCGTCGGCCAGCACGTTCCACGGATAGCCCTCGAAGCCGGTGAACTGCGAGCCGGCATAGCCCGAGAGCGCGGCTTCGGAGAAGTGGACGATCTCGGCTCCGCGGCGGGCCGCTGCGCGCATCTGGCGTCGGATGGTCGCCCCGTTGCGCCGCACGTCGGGCCCGACGGCGAACTGGCAGGTGGCCACGGTGAGTCGGCCCGTGCGCCCGCTCACGCGATGCCCTCCATGGCGACGTCGTACATGGCGATGAGGTTCTCGGCGCGGCAACTGTTGTCGGCCTCCGTGGTCGAGCCCATGAGGAAGCCCGGATAGGCGTCGCGGACGGCCTGGCGGCAGACCTGGCGTACCTCGTCGGGGGTGCCGTTCGAGAGAAGCTGGCTCATGTCGATGCCGCCGGCGAGGAAAAGGGCGGGGTACTTCGCGCGGCACTCGCGCAGGCTCATCCCCGCCACGGTCTCGAGGGGGTTCAGGCCGTCTATGCCGGCGGCCACCAGGTCGTCCATCACCTCCATCAGATAGCCGTCGGAGTGGAAGAGGCACTGGAAGCCGTGCTCGTGCCAGGCGTCGTTGAGGCGGCGGAGGCGCGGGAAGAACTCGCGGCGCAGCCAGGCCGGCGAGTGGAGGAGCCGCCCCTTGCACGCGATGTCGCCGTAGGTGAGCACGGCGGGCGAGAGGGCGGCGTTGGCGATGGCGTGGGTGAGGGCGATGTGGTGGCGGGTGCAGGCCTCGAGGGCCTCGGAGACGAGGCCGGGCTGGTCGGCCTCGAGATAGGCGAAGAGGTCGAAGCCCAGGCGGTGGCGAATGTCGTCGAGGCCCACGCCCATCTGGGTGTAGAGGTGCACGGTGTCGCCGATGCGGGCCTGCACGTCGGCGAACCAGCGCTCGTGCTGTTCGCGGCGGTCGCGGGGGTTGGCTTCGGCCTTTCGAGCCGCGGCGAGCTGGGCGGCGGTCCACTTCTTCAGCCACTCGGCGGCGCCGGGCACGTCGTCGAAGGGGCGGCGCTCGATCCAGCAGGTCTTGGCGAAGGCGCTCTCGTGGAGCACGAAGCCCTCGGCGTCGGTGAACTCGCGGTCCTCCAGCGGCCCGAACGTCGAGTGGCGGGTGGCGTCGAGCATGCGCGCGATGGCCTTGCCCGTCAGGCGGTCAACGGTCGCGCGGGTCTCGGGGTCGTTGACGAGGGGCGGGAGCTTCTCGCCGCTGAAGTGTTCGATGGCCCGGTCGCACAGCAGAATGTCGTACAGCGGCACGCGGTCCGTCTCTTGCCGCCGCATCGCCCGCTCGACCCGTTCGCGCTTGGTCACGGGGGCTGCCCTCATTCCAGCGACGGGCGGACGACTTGGCCCTCGGCCTGGGCCTCGGTGTTCTCGTAGGCGCCGAAGAAGTCGCTGTTGCAGTCGAGCCACAGGGCGATGCGGCGCAGGTCCTCGGGCGGCAGCGCGAGGTTGTGGTGGCCCTTGGCGAGCATCTGGTAGAGCCGCGAGGCCCGCGCGCCGAACTTGCCGGGAATGGTGCGCGGCGTCTCCCAGCCCACGCCGCCGAAGAAGAAGGCATGCTTCTCGAGGTTCAGGTACGAGGTGTACCAGCGGTTCGGGTTCTTCTTCCAGTCGCCGGCCCGCAGGTCGGGCGGCTTGGGCGCAGGGGCGGCGGCCGCGGCCGGCTTCGGCTGTCCGCCCTCCAGCTCATCCAGAATGTCCGGGCGCGCTTTGGGCGGCGCGGCGGCTTCGGCGCCCTGCGCGAGGGCCTGGGTGTGGCAGGCGACGCAGTGCCTGTCGAGCACGGGCTGCACGAGGCGCGGGAAGCTGAAGGGGTTGGACCCCTCGACGTCGGGCTGGATGGGGGAGGGCGGCCGCGTCATGGCCAGCGGCACGCGGTCGAGGGACTTGCGCGAGCCGCGCTGGTCGTGGCAGCCCTGGCACGTGAGGGTTTCGCCGGGGTGCACGTAGAGGTCGCTGCGCATGGACTGGACGGCGAGGCCGCGCTCGTCGAGGGCCTGGAGGAAGACGGGGCGGCACACGGGGAGCTCGAAGTAGGCGCTGCCGTCGCGCTCGACGGGCACGGTGCCGAGCACGGCGCGGGCGTTCTTCTGGCCGCCGTAGCCGATGCGGGGCCCGTCGGCCGAGGGGGTGCTCTTGGGCAGCACCTGGATGATGCGCAGCGCGGCGATGCGCGTGCCCTCGGGCCAGGGGTAGAGGCCGTCGTAGACGTTGACCACGCCCACGGGGGCCGTGCCCATGGCCATGGCGCGGATCGCCTGGAGGTCGGCCTTCCCGCCCCGCTCGCTGTTCGTGGCGACAAGCGTCTCGCTTGTCGTCTCTGCCGTGGCGACAGGCGTCCCGCTTGCCGGCGGACCTGCGAGCGAGACGCTTGCAGCCGCGGCAGAGGCCCCGGGCTTGCCGACGAGGGTGGCGTGCGCGACCACGGGCGGGCGGGGCCTCGGCCGCAGCGGGATGGGGCCGAGGCAGGAGATGGCGGGGTCGCGGTAGAGGAGTTCCTTGTTGCCGAAGGCGTCCACCAGGTAGATCCCGTAGCGGTTCTGGAGCCGCGCGCCGCGGGCGTTGGTGCCCTGTGGGTCGTAGACGCACAGGTGGAACTCCTCGCTGAGGGGCCAGGCGGTGGCATAGGCCACCTCGCCGCCGCCCTCGGCCTCGGGGAAGCGCACCTCGGGCGTCAGGCGCTTCACGGGCTGCATCTTGTCGTCGTCGGGCTCGTTGGGGTCCACGAGGACCAGCGAGCCGTAGGCCTGGCCGTGGTGGGCCGAGGCGGTGGCCACGTAGCGAGGGGAGCCGGGGATGGCTCGGACGTTCATCTCCTGGAGCGGGCGGTCGCCCTGGTTCTTCGCCCAGTTGCCCTGGATGGCGCGGGCGTCGCGCCCGTCGGGCGTCGTGATCCACGGGTGATGCGCGTTGTTGAAGCCGCGGTCCACATAGTCCCAGCGGGTGTAGACGATCATCCCCGCGTGGTTCACGCTGGGGTGCCACTCGTTGGTCTCGTGGTAGCTGATGCACGTGATGTCGGAGCCGTCGGGGTTCATCGTGTGGAGGGTGTAGGTGGGCACGGGGCGGCCGTGGCAGCGGCCGTAGCCGCCGCGGCGCTCGGAGATGAAGCAGATGCGGCCGTTGGGCAGCCAGCAGGGGTGCAGGTCGTTCCACGCGCCGTCGGTGAGCTGCCGCAACCCCGTGCCGTCGGCGTTGACACTGAAGATGTGGTAGGTGCTCTTGGGCGTCCACTTGTAGCGGGTGTTCTCGCCCTCGGTCCAGGGGAAGAGGATGGTCTGGCCGTCGTAGGAGAGGTCGGGGTAGAGGAAGCCGCCGCCCTCGAGCTTGCGGCCCGCGAAGCGGCCGTTCTCGCAGACGGCGTTGGCGAGCAGGTCGCGGGCGACGGGCTGGTCGCTGAAGGGCTTCTCGAGCACGAAGAGGCCGCCCTCGTGGATGGCCATGAAGCCGAAGTACTGGTCGCACATGTGATTGCCCGTGCCCTCGCCGCCCGGGTAGTAGTGCTTCTTGGCGAAGAGGATGCGGTCGAAGTCGAGCAGCGGGTTGGCGAAGGCGATCCTGCGGCGGAGCTTGACCGCCTCGTCGAAGAGGCGGCGGCGGGCCTCGGTGTCCTTCACGTCCGCCTTCTCGGCCCTGGCCTTCATCGCGTCCAGGGCCGCCTCCTCGGGGGCGAGGTCGCGCACGCCCTTCATCGTCTTCAGGCGCGCGAGCAGGGCGCGGGTGCGCCGAAGCACCACGTCCAACGGGTCCTTGTCCTCGGGGAAGAAGAGGGCATCGGGGCGGAAGGTCTGGTCGGCCAGCGCCTTGGACCAGCCGAGGCCGTTGGCCAGCTCGCGCCCGAGCAGCTCGAACTCGGTGAGCACGGGCGGGGTGTGGGCCTTGGGGCGGGCGCCGGTGACCTCGAACTTCGCGTCGAGCCAGTCGGCGTGGTCGTTGCCGTAGCCGTCGCCCGCGACGGTGACGATGAGCTTGAGGAGCTTGACGCCGGTGACATCGAGGTCAATGGCCTTGGGCGGCTCGCCGCCGCGCAGCACGCCGCTGTGCCAGCGCTGCCGGCCGTCGGCCTCGATGATGAACTCCACGCTGCCCGAGCGGCCCACCTCGTCGTCAATCGCGGCGAGGGCGGTGAAGCGTGTCGAGCCGCCGTCGAGGTTGATGACGAACGAACCGGGCGGGTGCGTGCCGATGCCGCGCTCGAACAGTCTGCCGCCGGCCCGCAGCGGGTTGCCCCCGACCGATTTCCGGCTCCGCGTGTGCTCCCAGCCGCACTCGGAGAGGCTCACATCCAGCTCATCGAGCCACACGGTCTCGGCCGCGCAGGCGACGACGCTGGCGAGGGCGAGGCCGAACGACACGAGACCACGCGCGAGCCTGACCGATAGCACGCTCTCCACTCCGTTCACGCAGTTCCAGGGCAGTTGCCATCACATGCCCGAATCATACGCCGGACAGCGGGAAGATGCAAGGAGGGCGTTCGATCCGACGCTTGACTTTGCCGCGGCCTTCTGGTGATCTGAACGCACCTCAGGAAAGGAGCCCGCAATGTGGAGTGCCCGTGCGTGGGTGCTGATAGCGTGCCTGTTCGCGTGCCTCGAGGCTCAAGCGGGGGAGGAGCGGACGTTCACGATCCGCGAACCGTTCGGCCTGGCCTGGGGGCCGGACCGGGTGAACTACCCCCTTGTCCTCCGCGAGGGCGAGAAACCGCCCGTCGTGGCCGCGGTGCAGGACGCCCACGGCGCGCTCCTCCCCGCGCAACTGACGCCGTCGCTCGCGCCCCCCGGCGAGGGCGCTGCCCGGCGCGTCACGCTGTCGTTCATGGCCACGCTGAAGCCGGACGAGGTCGGGCAGTGGACCTATCGGCCCGACCTCGGGGGCCAGAAGCCGCCGGCGTCGGACCTCCGCGTCGTCGAGCGCGAAGGCGTGGTCGAGCTCACGACCAGCAAGTTCGGTATCCGCGTGCCGGCCAGCGGGGCCAAAGAGCCGCCCGCCCCCATCCTGGCCGTGCGCCTGGGCGACGGCCGCTGGATCGGCCGCGGCTGGTGGCAGACTGAGCGCCCGTGCCTCGGCTACAAGGCCGCCATCCTCGAGAGAGGCCCCGTCTTCGCCAAGGTCGCCCTGAGCTACGACTTCCCCGACAACACGGCCTACAAGGCCACCATCGAGCTGTCGGCCGGGCAGGACGTGGCCATCATCAGCGAGGAGTTCGACCTCTCGAAGGGCCGCCGCTACGAGATGCCCGAGCTCGGCGGCGTGAGGCCCGGCGACACCTTCGCGTACGTGCTGCCCACATTCGAATCCGCAAAGGCCGCGTTGATGTGGGACTGGTGGTGCCAGACGCACGGACGGGTGCCGTCGCCCAACGCCTACGGCTTCTCGTTCTACGAGGGCCTGGAGCCCGACAGTTGCGAGTGGCACGGCCGCATGTACCACGAGGCGGCCAAGCCCGGCGACGGCGGGCTGAAGCTCGACAGGGACGGCCGCGTGATCAGCCTCAACGCCTGGCTCCAATGGGGCGAGGACGAGTCGCTCACCTTCGCCGCCTACAACTCGAAGACCCCCAAGGACGCCCTGGCCATCATCGCCCTGCGGCCCAGCCAATGGCTCCACCCCGACATCGAGCCGCACCCGATCAAGACCCTCAAGCAGTACGTGCAGACGAACAACCTGTGGATCGAGCGGCGGGCCAAGCCCGACCTCTTCCTGCGGGCGCCCACGTGCCTCGGCAGGCGGGTCTACGGCATCGGCGTCGTGCCGCGCGACGTGGGCGGGGCCTCTGTGCCCCGCGAGAAAGGGGACGCGGGGCAGGGACGCCCCGCCCACAGTGAGGCGATGCTCCGCCACGTGCGCCTCGGGCGCCTCGAACTCGACCGCGTGAAGGACTGGGTGCTCGACTACGACGAGCCATCGCGGTACCCCCGCCTGTTCGTGGACGCGGGCGACCTCGAGCGGATGCGCCTGCGCACCCAGAAGCACCTGGCCAACCAGCAGCACATTCGCTGGGTGAGCTACCTGAGCAAGGACGACCCGAAGGTGGGCGACCAGCTCATTGCCGAGACCCTCGCCGGCCTCGAGAACTTCGTGCGCACCTTTGCCACGACCGACTACGGGCACATGATGTACGCCATCAACGGCGGCGTGCTGGCCCACGCGGCCGACGTGGCCCTCGCCGTGCCCCACCTGGCGCCCGACCAGCGGGCCAAGATGCTCCGCTACCTGGCCGCGATGACCTACAACGGCCTCTCGCCCGACTACGTGCCGCCGCGCGAGGCCGGCTTCGCCTGGGGTTCGGCCAACATGCAGTCGCAGCTCCGCGCCCGCGGCGCCCTCCACGCCGCGCTCCTGCCCAACCACCCCGAGGGCGCGAAATGGCGCCGCTATCTCACCGACTGGATGACCGCCTACGTGGGGAGCCAGGTGAACCCCCACGGCGCCACCCTCGAATGCCCGCACTACAGCGGCATGGTCTTCGAGCTGGGCATCGTGCCGCTGCTCGCCATGGCGCGCTGCGGCGACCAGATCGACATGTCCGCCGCCACGGCCCGCTTCGCCAAGGCCGCTCGCGTGAGGATGGGCACGCTGCTCCCGTGGGACCTCCGCGGCGGCTTCCGCTCGTGCCCGCCGATCGGCGACGGCTACTACGCTCCCGACGAGACGTTCCCCATCCTGGCCGCGCTCTTCGACCAGCGCGACCCCGAACTCGCGAAGCACCTGATGTGGGCGGCGACCGAGACCGGCCGCTCCTTTGGCGGCCACCCCACGCCCCCCGGCATCCTCATTGACCCCGGCAAAGAGGCGGTCCAGCCCAACCTGGGCTCCGAGCACTACGAGGGCATGGGCTTCGTCATGCGCAACGGCTTCCCCCGCCACGACGAGACCTTCTTCCTTGGCCTCGCGGGCAGCTTCTCGGTGGGCCACGGCCACGCCGACCGCGGCGCCTTCATCTACTATGCCAAGGGCGCGCCCCTGATGGTGGACTTCGCGGCCATGTACACCCCCAGCATCGGCGAGGCCTGGCTCCACCCCGGCGGCCTCAGCTTCAACCACGACGAAACCGTCCGCCCCTGCCCAGGCCGCGACCAGCAGGGCTGCTACTACACGGGCAAGGTGTGGCAGGACCACAAGGTCGAGCCCTTCACCAGCCTCGAACCCGGCTGGGACCCGCAGGCGAAGGACCTCGACGAGGCGATGGGCAAGGTCACGCGATTCGTCACCCTGCCCGCCGCCGACTACGCCGAGATGGTGCGCCCCGTCCGCTACCTCAACCGCGTGCCCTACGCCCTCCCCGAGACCCACAACCAGCTCGTCACCCGCGGCGAATCGGAGGACGCGTGGGCTAAGCAGCCCTTCACCTGGACCCGCCGCTACGTGCTCGTGAAGGACCCCGACCCGATGGGCCACAACTACGTCGTCTTCCGCGACGACCTCGGTGGCAATACCGAGCTGGTGCCCGCCCTCAACCTCTGGTGCCTCGCCGACAACCTGAAGGTGACCGGGCAGCACGTCAACTACGTCGGCCAGCACGGGGTGGACGTGACGTGCTTCGTCGCCGAGCCGAAGGCGTTCGCCCACCGCACCCACCGCGTGAGCCACCCGTGCGGCTTCGGCTTTGCTCCGTACTATGAGAAGACGTTCGGCAAGAAGTTCGAGGAGGCCCAGCTCCTCTGCCAGATTCCCCAGGCGCCGGGGAAGGGCGGCTACTTCGTCGCCATGATTCCCCGCAAGAACACCGAGCTGCCGCCGATTATCAACGCCGTCCTCGACCACAGGGCGGTGGACGCCGGCGACGCCATCCACATCGTCTGGCCCGACCGCACCGACACCGTGGTGCTTGTGAACCAGCCCAAGGAGGTGGCGGTCGAGGGCCTGGTGCTTCAGGGCACGGCGTTTGTGGTCACCCGGCCGGTCGGTGGCAAGCTCGCCGTCACCATGCTCGCCCCGGGCCGGGTGAAACAGGGCGGCAAGGAACTCCTCAGCGGCGAGGGGGGGAAGATGATTGAGGTCGGACAGTAGATTGGCTCTGGACAGCGGGGTAGGTGTCGAGTATACTCTAACTAGTCAGATAAGCTAGTTAGGAGTTCGGGCATGGACCGTATCGGCGTTTTTGATGCGAAAACCCACTTCTCGCAACTCATTGACGATGTTGCGCGCCATCGCCGACGAGTTGTGATCGAGCGACGCGGGAGGCCCCTGGCCATCATCTCCCCCTACGAAGAGACGGTCAAACGCGACGAGGCGGAGAAGTGGGCGTGGATTTTCCGTGAACTCGACGACATCCTTGCTTCACAAGCTCCGCCCAGGCCCGGCGAGCGCATTCAGGATCTCATTGAGGAGGGGCGAGAGCGGTGAGCACGGGCGTGGTCGTGGATGCGTCGGCTTGCGGGGCGTGGGTCCTGCGCGACGAGGAGACGGCGGGATCGCGCCGCCTGCTGGAGTGCGTGCGGATCGGGCAGTTGCGGCTTGTGGTTTCGGACCTCTGGTGGTACGAGATCCTCAGCGCGCTCCGCATGGCCGTCGCACGAGCCAGGATCCAGGAATCGGAAGCCCGGCGCGGCCTTGCTGTGTTGGCCGCAATTCCAAAGGACGTGTTCACCGCCGAGGCACAGGGTCAGGAAGGCATTCTGTCAGTGGCGTTCGACACGGGCTTGAGCGCCTACGATGCCACACACCTGGCTCTTGCCCGGTCGCGTGGCCTTGACCTCGTCAGTGCGAACACACACCTTCTGCGGCTTCGCCCCCGCTTCCCGTGCATCCATTCAGTCGAGGACTTCTGCGCGCAGCTCGATGGGGCGTAAGGGCGCGGGCCTCACCCCGCCAGCGCCGCAATCGCCTCGATCTCCACCCGCACGTCCTTCGGCAGGCGGGCCACCTCCACGGTGGCGCGAGCCGGCGGCTTGTCGGTGAAGAACTCGGCGTACACCTGGTTCATCGCAGCGAACTCGCCCAGGTCCTTCAGGTACACCGTGGTCTTCACCACGCAGGCGAGCGAGGCGCCGGCCGCCTCGAGAACGGCCGCGATGTTGTGCAGCACCAGCCGCGTCTGGCCTGTGATGCCCTCCGGGATGATGCCCGTCTTGGGATCGATCGGGATCTGCCCCGCCACGAAGATCAGGTTGCCGACCCGCATCGCCTGCGAATACGGGCCGATCGGGGCAGGGGCGTTGGGCGTGAGAATCACCTGTCGGTGCATGGCGGTCTCCGTAGTCAGCGCGCATTGCAGGGGCCGTCGCCAGATGCGTGATACGTGATGCGTGGGAAGAGAGGATGGGCAGCGCAACTCGTGCCCGTCTTCTCCCGGTCTTCGCACGTCTCACGCATTACGCATCACGTATCACGCATCACGCCTTTATTTCTGCCTCATCCACCGAGCGCACGCGGTCGCCGACCCGGATCGGCCCGACCTCGGGCAGGCCCGAGAGCTGGGTGCGGTCCACGTTGAGCCGGGCCTTGGGCTGCGAGCCGCCGCGGAGCATGGACACCTCGACCATCTCCGCACTCAGCACGTGGGTGCCCCGGTCCTCGGGCCGTGACTCGCCGCGCGCCTGGGGCACGTAGACGCGGCACACGGTGAGATGCTCCTGCGGGTGGGCCGCCTGCACGTAGCCCTTCACCGCCTCCCAGGCGCCCAGCGACTTCCCCGTGTCGGGGTCCTTCACGTCCTCCACGGGCGCGAAGACGCTGAAGACCATGCCCGCGGCGACGCCGGCGGACGTGCCGACGTTCAGAATCAGCGTCTGATCGTCGAGGATCTTCGCCACCTTGCCTTCCACGCGCGCGGCCATCGAGGTGCCTCCTGTGGGGGGTGGTGCGTGCGCGCACATTATAGCGCCAATCGCGGACGGGACAAAGCGGTGGGCCGGCCACGGGGTGTAAGCCGGAGTTGCAGGTGGCTGCGGGAGCTCCGAAGGAGCGAAACGGGATAGCCCAGGGCAACGCCCTGGGAACCAGACCGCCCCGTGGCAGCCCTGAAAGGGCGAAATAGAGAGCTTCTATCTCGCCCCTTCAGGGCTGGACCCGTGAATCCCACTGAACCCAGGGCGTTGCCCTGGGCTATCCCATGCGAGCCTTTCAGGCTCCAGAGACAACCACCCTGCCTGCAATCCCGGCACACACCCCCGGCCACGCGTTCCCATCCTTGACACCACGCGGCGAATCGGGGAGAATGTCGGGGGCCTCAGGAGCGCCGCGGGTGCATCAACGCCTGGTTGGTATCACGACGACAATCCCGGTCGAAGTCCTGTTCGCCGCGGGCTATACTCCCCTGGACCTCAACAACGTGTTCATCGGGTCGCCCGACGCGCCGGAGATGGTGGAGGCGGCGGAGCAGGCCGGGTTTCCCCGCACCATGTGCGCGTGGGTGAAGGGCATCTACACGGCGGCCCGCCGCCGCGGGGTGGACACCGTGGTGGCCGTGGTGCAGGGCGACTGCTCGAATACGCACGCGCTGATGGAGATTCTGGAGTCGGAGGGCGTGCGGGTGATTGACTTCGCGTTCCCCTACAAGCGCGAGCGGCCGCTGCTGGAGGCCCAACTGGCGCGGCTGGCCGAGCGGTTCGGCACCACGCTGGAGGCGGCGGAGGCGCAGAAGACCCGCCTCGACGCAGTGCGGGCCGCGGTGCATGAGATTGACCGCCTGGCCTGGGAGACGGGGCAGGTGACGCCTGCCGAGGCCTTTACCTGGCAGGTGAACTGCTCGGACTTCGAGGGGGAACCCGATGCGTTCGGCGCGCGGGCCGAGGCATTCCTGGCCGCGGCGAGGGAGCGACCGCCAGGATACGGGCTGAAGCCCGCACTGCGAGCGGGAGACGGGCCGAGGCCCGCAGCCCGAACCGTGCGGCTGGGGCTGGTGGGCGTGCCGCCCATCTGCGGCGACCTGCACGAACGCCTGGCCGAGGCGGGCGCGGCCGTGGTGTTCCACGAGGTGGCCCGGCAATTCGCCATGCCAGGCCGGACGGCCTCCCTGGTCGAGCAGTATGCGGCCTACACCTATCCCTATGACGTGTTCCTCCGCATCGGGGATATCGTGCGCGAGTGCCGCCGCCGCCAGGTGCAGGGGGTGGTGCATTACGTGCAGAGCTTCTGCTTCCGCCAGATTCAGGACCGCCTGCTCCGCGAGCGGCTGGAGCTCCCGGTGCTGACGCTGGAGTGCGACCGCCCGGGGCCGCTCGACGCGGCGTCGCGCACGCGGCTCGAGGCGTTCACAGAGATGCTGCGGGGCTGACAGGGGACCGAGATGGCTCTCCGTGCCCAGGTGAAGAAGACCGCCCTGCTGATCCTCAAGGTCGGCATCGCCGTGGGGCTGCTCGCATGGCTCGTGCGCTCGGGCAAGCTGGAGCCGGAGAAGATCTGGACCGCCGTCCGCCAACGCCCGCTGGGTCTGGCCGGGGCCTTTCTCATCTACAACGCCTGCATCCTGCTCACGGCCAACCGCTGGCGCATGCTCGTGGTGTCGCAGGGCATCGAGGCGCGGCGGCGCGAGTGCGTGGCCATGACCTACATCGGCTGCTTCTTCAGTTGCTTCCTGCCCGGCGGCACGGGCGGCGACCTGGTGAAAGCCTACTACGTGGCCCGAGGCACCCACAAGAAGGCCGAGGCGGTGACCACGGTGTTCCTGGACCGTGTGGTGGGGCTCTACTGCATGGTGGGCTTTGCCGCCGTGGCCATGCTCTTTCATCTCAAGGACCTCTGGCGCCACCCATCGCCCCCGAGCGCCCTCGGCCTCACGCAGACCCAATTCCTCGCGGTCGGCGTGCTGGCGGCCTTCGGCCTCGGCACGCTGGGGCTGCTCGTGCTCCTGTCGCCGCACTGCCGGCGGCTGGTCCACTGGGTGCTGGGCCACCTGCCGCAACGGGTGGCAGGGGTATTCGCACGGGTGTACGAGGCGGTCTATCTGTACCGGGGGCGCAAGCTGCTGCTCCTGAGGTTCCTGCTCTACTCGGTGGCGGCGCACGGCGGGGCCGCGGTGGCGTTCTGCCTGATCGGGCGCTCGCTCGGCGAGCCGCTGGCCATGGACCTCACGCGCGCGCCGAACTACTTCTTCCTGATCCCGCTGGGGCTGGTGCTCAATGGCCTGCCCGTGGCGCCGGCCGGCGTGGGGGTGTTCGAGTGGGCGCTCGCCCTGCTGTTCGCTACGGTGCTGCACCCCGGAGAGGCGAACCTGGGGGCCGAGGTGGCCGCGCTCAGCCACGTGATCATCCTCATCACCAACCAGACGGGCCTCTTCTTCTACCTGGCCGGCAAGCGCCGTGTGGCCGAGGCGATCCAGGAGGCCCGCGCCGCGGGCGACGCCGGTCCCCATGCATGACTACAAGGGCTGCCTCCACATCCACTCGACCTACTCGGACGGCCACTCGCCCGCGCCCGACATCCTGGACGCCGCGCGCGAGGCGGGCCTCGACTACATCGTGCTCACCGATCACGACACCCTGGCCGCGCGCGACGCGGGCCTGGCCGGCTGGCGCGACGGCCTGCTGCTCGACGTGGGCGTGGAACTGGAGGCCGGCGGACACCACGCCATCGCCCTCGGCCTGAGCGACCTCGAGGGCGTGAGGGGCGCGCCGACCATCGAGGCCGCGTTCCAGGCGGTGGGCCGCAAGGGCGGCCTCGCCTTCGTCGTCCACCCCGTGCCCGTCCACAAGCCCCTCTTCGATGCCTGCGTGCCCGGCTGGACCGACTGGCATCTCGACGGCTACCACGGCGTCGAGATCTGGCCCTACCTCCACGACTGGATCCGCGACCTGCACCTCTGGAACCTGCTCTCCCACTATCGGCACCCCGACCGCTGGATCCGCGGCCCGGAGCCAAGCGTGCTGGCGCACTGGGACGCTGCGGGGCAGCGCCGCCGCGTGGTGGGCATTGGCTCGCTCGACAATCACGCCAAGCGGGTGCCGTTCCGGCGCCTGGGGCTGGACTTCATGGAGTTCTTCCCCCACCGCCGCATGTTCGGCACCGTGCGCACCCACGTGCTCTCGCCCGAGCCGTTCGCCGGACACAGCGAGCAGGACACGGAGCTTCTGCACCGGCTGCTCGCCGGCGGGCGGTGTTACGTGAGCTACGACTTGCTGGCCGATGCCACCGGCTTCTGCTTCGAGGGGCGGCACGGCCAGGGGGCCATCGCCATGGGCGAGGAAACCCAGGCGGCGCGTGAAGTGAGCTTCCGAGTCGTGTCGCCCGTGACAGCCGACTTGCGGCTCCTGCGCGATGGCCGCGTGGTGGCGAGCGCCCGCGGCCGTGAGCTGAAGGCCGCCCACGGCGGGCCGGGCGTCTACCGAGTCGAAGCGTCCCTCGACGGGCGTCCCTGGGTGTTCACGAACCCCATCTACCTGCGTGGTTGAAGGAGCCGCGGTTGGCCAAGCTGAGTGACCGGCAGATCGCCCGCCTCGTTCGCCAGTATCTCGATGTCAATCGCCTGCTGGCCGAGCACCCGGAGCTCTCGCGGCAGGAGCTGGAGACATTCTGGGTGCGCCACGCGCTGAACGACCTTGCGCCCGCGCCGCCGGCGCGCACAGGCGAGTTGTTCGGCGATGCGCTCGGCGCGACGGGGAAGGCGCTGGTGGCGCGGTGCGATGGCGCCTCGCGCGGCAACCCCGGGCCGGCGGCGATCGGAGTCGCGATCTTCGATGAGAACGGCGCGCCCGTTCGACGCATCAGCGAGACGATAGGCCACACGACGAACAACGTGGCGGAGTATCAGGCCGTCATCCGCGCGGCCGAGGAAGCGCTGCGCCTGGGCGCCGCCCGCCTCACGCTGCTGCTCGACAGCGAACTGCTCGCCTGCCAGCTCCGAGGCGTCTACAAGGTCAAGGCCCCGCACTTGCAGCCGTACCACGAGAAGGCGCTCGGCCTGCTGGGCCGCCTTGACTCGTGGGAGGTCCGTCACGTCCCGCGCGAGCAGAACGCCGCGGCCGACCGGCTTGCCAACGAGGCGCTGGACAGGGCACGGCCCTGAGGCGCCACACGCGGAGTGGCGTGGGAGGCGGAAGTTCACTTCAGACGTCGAGTTTGTGGAGATATGCAGCCACCCGCCTTCGGCGGGGCCGCGCCATGCCGTGAGCCAAGACATGGCTTGTCAGGGTCTCGCAGTCTTGGCGTGGCAACCGCTGGGAGCACTGGACGGGTGTCGCGGCTCCGGCGAAGCCACACCATAACCGCCTATGCCGCAACGCCTTACGCCCTCCCGCATGCACGCTCACATACTTGCTCATCGCCCGTGTGAGCAAGTATGGCCGGAACCGCGAGAATCGCCAATCCTCGCCTTTCCACCCATACTTGCTCACTTCCCCCCACTCAGGTTTGAGCAAGTATGGGCGGGGTGCGCCCTGAGCGCATTGGAAGATCCCTCCCGACGAGACGCCCGGCCCACTACGGGTTGGCATGCCGCCACGTCGCATCAGGCCGGTCGAGCCCGGCCCGCCGAACCGCACGGAGCATCATTTTTGGCTCACCAGGGTCCAGCGATCCTCACGCGGCCGCCGATGGGGAGCGTGGGACGGGGGCTACGGCGCCGCCGAGTGCCATCCCATAACCCTATATGCCCCCGTGCCTTACGCTCCTCGGCCAT
>Ga0116145_1002633_pt1 | contig 15880 bp, 17 predicted proteins | sample AD_JPNHG1_MetaG_FD_89747 | JGI IMG/M metagenome (GOLD analysis project Ga0116145, IMG submission 89747) | Active sludge microbial communities of municipal wastewater-treating anaerobic digesters from Japan - AD_JPNHG1_MetaG | ecosystem: Engineered > Bioreactor > Anaerobic > Digestate | place... | reverse complement strand
TTTGATTGAAAATTGGAATTTGGAATTTGAGATTTAATAGTTTACGCGCAACGCCAACGTTTACCGTATCACGTTAAACGGTAGCGCAGCGAAGTGTCAAAGACATTCTTTTATCTTGTCATCGCGAGGAGCGTTGAAAAGAAGATTTTATCTTCTTTTCAACGCTTCGCCCCGTGCGAAATCAAAGATTTCTTACGGGGCTCGCGTGAGCGACGTGGCGATCCCGTGACATTGCTGTGTTAAAAATTTGAACCTACCCAAGTTGAAAGGTCGATATAATATAAATAAATAATAATTTTTTAAAATATGTCTAAACTAAATAATATCTTAATAAGTGTTATTGTTGTTTTATTAATAGTGCTGGGAATTGTTATTTACTGGCAAAATGGAGGATTTGAAAAAAATTACTGGGCGGTTTATTTAGATAGTGGTGATTTGTATTTTGGAAAATTGAGTAATTTTCCGCAATTGTCATTAACAGATGTGTGGTTTTTGCAAAGCAATCTTAATAACGAGGAAAATTCTTTTGGTATAGAAAAGCTAACCAATGTTTTTTGGGGACCAAAGAATCAATTGTATCTTAATCAAGAAAATATTATTTGGAAAGTTGAATTAGAGGATGATAGTCAGGTAGTGCAATTTATAAAATCCAATCAAAATCAAAATAAGGAAACAACAGAAGAAGAAGGTCTAGAAGATCTAAAAGATCTAGAAAATCTAGAAGAAAATGAATCTTCCGATTCAAGTTCCGAATCAAATAAATAATTAAATAATATGTTTGATGTTATTACTTTTGGTTCTGCTACCCAAGATGTTTTTTTAAAAAGCAAAGGATTTATAGTAAGAGAAGAAAAAAAAGTTTTTACTAAAAAAGGAATTTGTTTTTCTTTGGGATCAAAGATTCCGGTTCAGGAAATTAAGTTTTTAAATGGCGGCGGTGGCATGAATAGTGCGTTTACCTTTAAAAGCCAAAAATTTAATGTGGCTTATTGTGGTGTAGTGGGAGATGATGTGCCAGGAGAAGAAATAAGAAGAAAATTGATACAAAATAAAATTTCAACTGACTTTCTTTTTTTTGATAGTAAAAAACCTACTAACTACTCTGTTGTATTAGAAACAGCTAATGAAAGAACGATTTTGGTATATAAAGGAGCGTCAGAATTGTTGGTAGAAAAAAAGATTCCTTGGTCTCGTTTAAAATCAACAAAGTGGTTTTATTTAGCACCATTTTCTGGCAAATTGGTAGATTTATGGGAAGATATTTTAATTTTTGCCCAAAAAAATCATATTAAGGTTGTAACGAATCCGGGCAATAGCCAACTTATTTTGCCCAAAGATCGCTTAAAAAAATTATTAAATTTAGCTGATGTGTTACTTTTAAACCAAGAAGAGGCATCTTTGGCCACTGGTTTGCCATACAATAAGGAAAAAGAGATCTTTAAAAAACTTGATAATTGGGTAGAGGGGATATGCGTAATGACAAAGGGTCCTTTAGGGGGAGTAGTTTCAGATGGAAAATATCTTTATGAATATGGCATTTTAAAAGCGCCAAAAACTTTAGACCGAACTGGCTGTGGAGATGCTTTTGGATCTGGTTTTGTAACTGGACTAATAAGGTGGTCTTCTGCTTTGCAAAAAAAATGGGGATTGAATCAAATTGAATATGCTATTCAAGTTGGATCAGCCAATGCCGTATCTTCTATTCAAGAGTTTGGCGCCCAGAATGGTCTTTTAAAGAAAGGAGATGATATTTTTAAATTTGGAAAAGTAAAGATTAAAAAGAGAAAACTATAATTGTTAATACAAAATGCAAAACAACAATAGATACTTGTAGATATTTATTGTTACAATGAATATCGTGAGCGAAGCGAGCAAGTATCTATAAATTTTGATTTTTGATTTATTATTTTATGAAAACTTTACGCGAGGCCAATATCAACAAAGGAACGCGGGTTTTAGTGCGTTGTGATTTTAATTGTCCTATTGACGAAAAGGGTAATCTTTTAGAAACCTATCGGATTGAAAAAACTATACCTACTATTAATTATCTTTTAAAAAAACAAGCACGGATTATTTTAATGAGTCATTTAGATGATCCTAAAGGCAAGGTGGTTGAAAAATTGAGATTAACATCTGTTGCTGATGCTCTTTTTTCATATCTTGATTTATCAATTTTAAAAGCGCCTGATTGTGTGGGAAAAAATATAGAACAAATGGTAAAAGAAATGCAGGAAGGAGAAATATTGCTTTTAGAAAATTTAAGATTTCACAAAGAAGAAGAGGAAAACAACAAACTGTTTTCCAAGAAATTAGCTTTATTGGGAGATCTTTATGTTAATGATGCTTTTGGAGTTTGTCACCGTGCCCATAGTTCAATTGTAGGTGTTCCTGATTTTTTACCAAGTTTCGCTGGATTTTTATTAGAGAGCGAGATTAAGAATTTGAATAAGGTTTTAGAAAACCCGAAAAGGCCTTTGGTAGCAATTTTTGGAGGAACAAAAATTGAAACAAAACTGCCGATAATTCAAAAGTTTCTTGATTTAGCAGATTTTGTCTTGGTAGGGGGGAAAATTGCAAAAGAGATTAATCGAGAAAAAGATGAATATAAAAATAATCTTAATCTTTATAATGCCTTAGATTTTAATCAAGGATTTGATATTGGAGATAAAACCATAAAAGAGTTTAAAAATATTATTTTAAAAGCGAAAACAATAATTTGGAATGGGCCAATGGGTTATTTTGAAAAATCAGAATTTGAAAAGGGGACAAAAGAGATTGCAAAAGCAATTGCCGAGAATGATGGTTTTAAAGTTGCTGGCGGAGGTGAAACGCTTATGGCTATTATAAAATATGGCCTAGAAAAACATTTTGACTTTCTTTCAACAGGCGGAGGAGCAATGCTTGATTTTTTAGCTGGGAAAAAATTACCAGGGATAGAAGCAATAAAATAAATCAAAAAGCAAAATTTATAGATACTTGTGCCTTCAGCACGATATTGATAGATACTTGCTCGCTTCGCTCGCGATATTCATTGTAACAATAAATATCTACAAATATCTATTGTTGTTTTGCATTTTATATTACAAACAATGAAAAAATCATTTTTTATTTTTATCTTAATTGTGGTGATTATTTTAATTTCACTTTTTTTTATTTTCCCATTTAAAAAAAATGAAGACGACCAAACGATTAATGCTGCTCAAGTATCAAAACTGTTAACAGAAGAAGAAAAAAATAATATTTCTTTTTCAAGTTTTTTTCCAATAAAAGAAGAAGATTTTTGGACACCTCAGTTAGGAGAAAAAGCGGGTCTGGTAGTTTTATTTTCGCCTTATGGAAAAGAAAATATTTTATATGAAAAAAATATTGAAGAACAATTACCCATTGCCAGTTTAACCAAAATAATGACTGCAATGGTAGTGATTGATAATTATCCTTTGGACAAAGAGGTGGAAATAAGCGAGAAAGCTATTAAAACATTAGGAAAATCTAGCTTGTGCTCGGGAGAAAAAATGACAGTGGAAAATTTATTAAATCTAGCTCTTTTAGTATCTAGCAATGATGCGACAAGCGCTTTAGCCGAAATAATGGGTGAAGAAAGGTTTGTAAAATCAATGAACGAAAAGGCAAAAGAAATTGGATTATTAAACACTTTTTTTGTAAACCCTCATGGATTAGATGAGGACGATCATAAAAATAATATCTCATCGGCTTATGATCTTGCTATAATGACCCAATATTCTCTTTTGCATTATCCTAAAATATGGGAAATCTTAGGTAAATCAGAGAAAAATATTATTGGTTACGATTCGTTGGGAAGAGAAATGGTACATTACGCTCGTAATGTTTCATGGGAGTTACTTTTAAGAGATAATATTTTAGGGGGAAAAACGGGTTATACCGAAGATGCTGGCGAGACAATGATTGTAGTAATGAAAGCGCCAGGAATTGTAAAAGGAAATATTGTAATGGTTATTTTGGGTGTGGGAATTGGTGAACGAATTCCTAAGTCCATTCAACTTTATAACTGGGTTTATAATGCCTATAAATGGGAATAAGATTTTTAATTTTCAAATAATAGAATTTAAAAATTTGGAATTTGGAATTTTATATTATGTCTCCTCTTGCTGTTAATATTATTAAGATTTTTTCATTAACAATTTTTGCTAGTGTCTTAGCAATTTTAGCAACACCTGCTCTTACAAATTTTTTATATCGTAATAAATTATGGCGGAAAAGTAGTCGAACAAAAACTATTGATGGTAAAGAAGCAGAAGTTTTTAATAAATTTCATAAGAAAAAAGAGGTTTCAGTTCCTCGGTTTGGTGGTGTTTTAATCTGGGGCAGCGTTTTAGTTACTGCCTTAATTTTTTGGTCTCTTTCTCAGTTTTTCCCAGATAATTTTTGGCTTCAAAAGCTTAATTTTTTTTCTCGGTCTCAAACCTGGCTGCCAATGTTTGCTTTAGTTGCTGCAGCTTTGTTAGGATTGGTTGACGATATTTTACAAGTAAGAAGTAGGGGAAAGTATATCGCTGGTGGTCTTACATTTTGGCAAAGGTTCTTGGTGGTGTTGCTAATTGGTCTTGTTGGCGGATTGTGGTTTTATTTTAAACTTGATTGGCAAACTATTCATATTCCGAGCAACGGTGATGCATTTATAGGGCCATTTTATATTTTACTTTTTATTATTGTTACATTGGCTTGCTGGTCAGGAGGTGTAATTGATGGATTAGATGGTTTGACAGGAGGAGCGTTTGCTTCAATGTTTGCTGCGTTTGGAGTTATTGCTCTTGCTCAAGAACAAATTGATTTAGCGGCTTTTTGTGGTGTGATTACGGGGACAGTTCTTTCTTTTCTATGGTTTAATGTTCCGCCAGCTAGATTTTATATGGGGGAGACAGGAAGTTTGGCCCTGACAACAGTTCTTGCAGTGGTAGCTTTTTTAACAGATTCAGTTTTGGTTTTACCCATTATTGGAGGACTTTTGGTAATGGAATCAGGTTCAGTGATTTTACAATTGATATCAAAGAAATTTTTTAAAAAGAAAATATTTCTTGCTACGCCTATCCATCATCATTTTCAAGCCAAAGGATGGTCTGAAGCAAAAATCGTAATGAGGTTTTGGATTATTGGGGTTGTGTTGGCAATTATCGGCATTGCAATAAGGTTGTTAGGATAAATTTATTTTATGGAGTATCAGACAATGAAAACTAATGCAATTGTTTTGAAAGAAAAGGAATTAGGAGAGACGGATAAAATATTTACTCTTTATACCAAAAACTTTGGAAAGTTTGAGGTAATGGGAAAGGGAATTAGGAAAATAAAAGCTAAATTAAAATTTGGACTTCAGGGATTAAACAATGTTTCTTTGGAATTTATTCGCGGTAAAAATTTTTTTATTGCAACAGATGTTTTTTTAAAAAATGGTTTTTGGTCTTTAAAAAGAGAGATTAGAAAATACCGTGCTGGTCTTTATGTGTGTGACATTACTGATAGATTAATAACTGGCGAGGAAAAAGATGAAGAGATTTGGGATTTACTTTTTGAAACACTTGAAAGAATTGATATATTGCCATCTGTTAATTATCAATTATCAATGGCTGTTCGCTATTTTGAGTGGAATTTGCTGTCTTTTTTGGGTTTTGAGCCAGAGTTATATCATTGTATTATATGCCAAAATAAACTGTCTGGGGGGGAATTTTATTTTTCAGCAAAAGAAGGGGGAATAGTATGCAATAAATGTCAAATGTCGAGTCGGGCGAAACGAAGAAAAGCGGAAGATAAGGCAGGTTCTCATCGTTCATTAAATGCCGATTTGAACGAAAGCGAGGCGGGGCGAGAGATAAAAACGAATTATTTATCGTCTGCTAAATGTCAAAAAATTTCTCGTGATGCGATTAAAATTTTAAGGTTAATAATTTTAAAAGATAAAAATACTCTAAAAAGATTAAAGATAAATCCTGTTCAGGAAAGAGAGTTAAAGGATCTTTCTAAATATTATCTTTCGTGGATTTTGGAGGAGGAAAATTTTGTGATATAATAATTTTAATTGCCGAGCGTAAAATTAATCTAATATTTATCATATGAATCTTCATTGGACAAAAAAGAAAACAATAATTTTAGTTTTTTTTCTTTTGGTGGCCTTAATAGGAACATTTGTTTATTTTTTCTTTTTTAAGAATACTTTTTCCAAGGAAAATATTATTTTGAAAATTTCTGGCCCCCAGGATATAGTAGCTGGAAAAGAAATTAGTTGGGTAGTTAGTATAAAAAACCAAAGCGAGATTACCATTGAAAATCTCGAATTAATTTTTGAATACCCTGAAGGAGTGTTTGATAATGAAGGTTCAGTAAAGAAAAAAGAAAAAAGAATTATTAAAAAGATAGCCGGAGGCGAAGAAAAAACTGAGACATTTTCAGGATTAATTTTTGGTGTAAAAGAAGAAACAAAAACCGCCAAGGCATCTTTAACCTATAATCCGGAAGGACTTTCTGCATTTTTTCAAAATGATACTTCATTCTCAACGCGAATTTCTGATACATCGATAGTTTTTTCAATGGATGCCCCGCTTAAAGTAGAACCAGGTGAAAAAGTTTCTATTTCTTTTTTTTGGCAATCTAGTTTTCCTTTCCCTTTAAAAAATGTTCAAATTAGATTTTCACCGCCAGAAGGATTTGAGAGAATTTCAAATAAAACAGAAGAAGAAAGACAAGAGTCAGGAAAAATTATTTTTGATATCGGAAGTGTTAATGAAAATGAGGGAGGTAAAAGACAAATTGAGGGATTATTAAATGGTGAAGTAGGAGATGAAAAACTATTTAAGATAGAATTTGGTATTTTTGATGAAAAATTATATGAGTTTATTCCTCTTGCCAGCATAGAAAAAATAGTAAAAATAAAAACCTCTACCCTCGATGCTTCAATAAAGGTAAACGGAGAAACAAATTATGTTGCTTCTCCCGGTGAAAATCTTGCTTTTATTGTTGACTTTATGAATACAGGTGAAGACATTTATCGGGGCCTTTCATTAACCGTAGAATTAGAAAGTGATGTTTTGGATTTTTCTACTTTGCGAGCGCCAGGAGGAAAAATTGAAGGTAAAAAAATTACTTTTTCTTCAGACAACTTTCCTGATTTATTATTTCTAGGTCCATATGGCAGTGGTAGTGTTGGATTTACTATTAATTTAAAGGATTACGATGAATCTTTTTATAAAGAGAATGCTGTTATAAAAGAAATAATTAAAATTGGAACTATTGAAAAATCTTTTCAAACAAAGGTATCTTCAAAGTTGTCTTTTAAAGAAAAAATTTATTCAAAATCAGAATTTCTGCCTCAAGATGTTCGTAGTATTTTTGATATTAATATTTCTTCAATAATTATTGGCAAAGAAAATAATTTTGTAATTGGTTTTGAAATAAAAAATTATGGTAATCAATTAACAGATGTGAAGATTACTGGTACCTTGCCCGCCAATGTTTCTTTTTTAAATAAATTTTTTCCAAGTAATACTGATATTCAGTTTAATGAAAATAAAAGAGAATTAGTTTTAAATATTGGCAATATTTCAGCAAATTTTAAAAAAGAATATTTTCTGCAATTAAAGATTGTACCATCTAATATGCCTGATGTCATTCATAATAATTTTAAATTAACTGGTAAAGACAGTTGGACTGATAAAAATTTTGAAATAATTATTCCTTCTCAAACTACCCAAGCATTAATATCTGAATAGTTTGATTTTTCCTTCAAAATCATTCTGTCCAAAAAAACATACATTTAAATAATATTCGGATCGTTCAAATATTATTAGTAGATTGGAATTTATATATTTATGTTAACACCTTTTGGTCGAAAGATAAAACAAATTAATATTGCTCTTGGTTTTTTAACATTTTGTCTGGGCATAGCGGCTTTGGTGTGGTTTTTTGTAGCAGAACCTACTTCTATTGAGGGAGAAGAAATTAAGGGACTTGAAATAAAAGATGTTTTTGCTGAATTTCAATCAGATGATCAACCATCAGATCCGCCCTTTACCTATAAGGTTTCTGTTAATATTGAAAATCCAAATGATAAATTTATTGCAAAAGAAGTTGCTTTTAAGATTGAAATAAAAGATGAGAATGGCAAAGTTATTTTTCAAAAAGGGGAGACAACTGAAGTAAAAGGAAATGAGCAGAAAAAAATAGAAAAAGAAATAAGCATTGATGAGCAAGGAAAAAATGTTTCTTTTAAAATTGTTAAAATAAAATGGGAGGAAAAAGAAAACGACTAAAAAAATGGCTATTTCAAGTAATATTTTTTTAAAAAAATTTGACTGGTTATTTTTAATCTTTGCTGTTTTGCTAACAATATTAGGACTTGTTTGTCTTTACGGGTTGTCTTTGTTTTCAGGCGATTTTTCTAATTTTAATCAACAAGCAATTTTTTTTCTTATTGGAATCATATTGGCGATTTCCCTTTCTTTTATTGATTTTAAAGCCCTAAGGGACAGTTCTCTTTTTATTTTGGCAATATATTTTTTTTCTATTATATTATTATTAGGAGTATTTTTTTTAGGGAAAGAAATTAGAGGTTCAAGATCTTGGTATCATTTTGGATCTTTTACTTTTCAACCAGTAGAGATTGTTAAGATTATTTTTATTTTGTTCTTTGCAAAATATTTTTCACAAAGGCACGTGGAAATGTACCAAAAAAGACATATTGTACTTTCTTTTGTATATGCTTTTATACCAACAGCTTTAGTATTCTTACAGCCTGATTTTGGATCAGCCATTATTTTGATTTTAATATGGTTTTCAATGATGTTAGTATCAGGTATTAAACGAAAACATCTTTTGATTATTTTTGGGGTAGGAGTATTATTCTTTTTGGTTGCTTGGAATTTTGTTTTTACTCAGGAACAAAAAGACAGATTTACAACCTTCCTTGAACCATATATTAATCCAGAAGGAGAGTATATAGATCCCCAAGGCACAGGTTATCATATTCAGCAATCAATTATTGCCGTTGGTTCAGGTGGTCTTTTTGGCAAGGGAATTTCAGAACCTTACACTCAAGCAAAATTAGGGTTTTTACCAGAAGCCCATAATGATTTTATTTTTGCTGCTTTTACTGAAATGTTTGGATTGATAGGTGTGTTAGTTTTATTTTTACTGTTTGGTTTGTTTTTTTGGCGAGGTATTGAAATCGCAAAAAAATCTAATAATAATTTTTCTCGATTATTAGTTTCTGGATTTATTATTTTGGTAGGTGCAGAAGCATTTATTAATATTGGAATGAATATTGGACTTTTACCAATTAGTGGATTGCCCTTGCCGTTTTTAAGTTACGGTGGTTCCAGTTTACTTTCACTTTTTATAGGAATTGGTATAATAGAAAGTGTGAAAGTGCACGGTAATGACTAAAATGCAAAAAGCAAAAATCAAAATGCAGTTCAATGAAACGATAGTTTCATTTCACGCTTCATTTTTCACTAAAGTGAAAAACTCAGCAAATGATAAATCAAAATTCAAAGAGGATTTTAATAAAAGATTAGTAAAGTTTTCTTTAGAAATATTACAATTTTCTGATAAATTAAGAAAAGATAGATTATTCTGGCCAATAGTGGATCAGTTGATAAGAAGTGCAACTTCTATAGGTGCAAATGTTATTGAAGCAAAGTCATCCAGTTCTAAGAAAGATTATATTAAATTCTTTGAGATTGCTTTAAAATCTGCAAACGAAACAAAATACTGGTTAATCTTAATAAGAGAAAGTCGCAAAGAGTTAAAAGACAAAGTAAATAATTTATTACTAGAAGTTAATCAAATATCAAAAGTAATTGCCTCAAGCATTTTAACCCTTAAAGGTAAGAAATAATTCTTTTTACATTTTACATTACATTTTGCTTTTTGCATTTTGCATTTTGCTTTAAAATTATGTTTCATTCTTTTTCCAAAAAAATTATTGTTTTAACTTTAATTTTTACTTTGGTGACCTCTCTTTTTCTCCCGCTTTTGCCAGTGGGTGTTTTTGCCGAAGATAGCGATTTTTGTAATCAAGTAAAAAATGCTACCTGCGATGATGATTTAAAGAGTTTATCTGAGGATTCAAGATTAAAAGATTGCGGAGACGAGATTCTTAATTATTTTCAGAAAAAAGTTAAAGATTGTAATGCAAAACTTGAAGCTCAAAAAAATCAAACCCAAAAACAACTTAATAGTCTTAACAGCCAACAAACTACTGCCCAAAAAACTCTAAATAATCTTACTTTTAATATTAAAAAATTAAATACTGAAATTGCTTCTTTAAATTTATCATTAGCGGAATTAGAGAATGCTATTCAAGAAAGAGAGAAAGCGATAAAGGAATTAGACGATGCCCTTGGACAGCATAAAGCAATTTTATCTGAAGCAATTCGTCAGATTTACGAGTATAATACATTGTCTTACATAGAGATGCTCCTAGGATATAGAACCTTGTCTGATTTTAATCAAAAATTAGAGGAAATAGATAGATTGCAAAAAAGTTTGAAATCATCAATGGAGGAGATAAGAAAAGCTAAAGAGCAAATGGAAAAAGAAAAAGAAGAATTGACTCAAAAGAAAAAAGAACAAGAGCAATATAAAGCAATGCGAGAAATGTCAAAACAAAGTTTAGCGTTAAGACAAGAACAACAGCAATATTTAATTGAAAAATTAGCCGTAGCAAAAACTCCACTTGAGAAAGAAATGGCAAGAATAGAGGCAGAACTAATGGAATTACGAACAGCGATGTCTCAAATCGAGCGTTATTTGGCTCAGTGGGTTCTTGTCGGCCAGGTTAATTGGTCAACAATTTTTTCAGCCGTTCAAAGAGCGTCTTCAGCTACTGGCGTAAGACCAGCATTGCTTTTGGGAATTTTACAGATTGAATCAAGATTCGGTACCGGATTGGGAACGCCTGGGCGTTACCAAGATTATTGTAACTGGTCTTCTTCTCCATATTGTGCTTATTCTACTGAGGCTGCAGCCCTTGAATCTATTTGCCAAAAGTTTGGTTACAAGCCAACTGAAGTTCCAATGTCCTCTGCTTGCGCAATAGGTCCTTCTCAGTTTTTACCTTGCACTTGGTTAGCATATGGCGGAGGAGGGAATCCTTGGAATTTAAACGATGCGGTAATGGCAATGGCAAGAAAATTAAATGCCAGTGGCGGAGCAGAGGAAAATAAAGTAGACGCTTACAATCCTTGTAAAAAATGTGCAGAAGGTTTTGTAAACGGTATAAAAGTTAGTAATCCATCTTATGTTAATTCTGTAATAACTTCTGCTGATGCTTGGCAAGATGTTATTGATATTTGCGGATTAAATCTTTCATGTCCTCAAATGCAACAAAGATTACAAACAAAGTTTTCTAATATTCCTACTGAATAATTACAAAAAATAATAATATAAACACAAAATCTGCCGAGATCGTTTCTCGGCAGATTTAAAAAAAATAACGGAGAACTCTTCTCCGTTATTTTTTAAATGTTGTGTTTTTTAACTTCTTCAATTAATTCATCTAAATTGCCTTCTAAGATTTCATTAATATGTTTCCAGGATTTTTTGATGCGATGATCAGTAATTCTGTCTTGGGGAAAATTATAAGTTCTGATTTTTTCTGCCCGCATTGCTTTTCCAATTTGACCTTTGCGAGATGCTTCTATTTTTTTTTCTTCTTCCTCTTTCTTAATTTGGAAAAGCTTAGCTTCCAAAAGAGACATTGCGTTTTCTCTATTTGCAATTTGAGTTCTAGCGCTTTGGCTTGCCACTTGAATTCCAGTTGGAATGTGAGTAATTCTAACTGCTGAATCTCGACGATTAACATATTGACCGCCGGGTCCTGAAGCTCGATAAGTATCAATTCGCAAGTCCTGAGGTCTAATTTCAATTTCTTTTTCTTTTGGTTTTTCAAGAACTGCTACTGAAACAGTTGAAGTATGCACTCTGCCCAATTTTTCGGTTTCTGGAATTCGCTGGACGCGATGAACTCCACTTTCATATTTTAAATCCTCACAGCCCTTTCCTTTAATTTCAAAAGAAATTTCTTTGATTCCTCCAAGATCTGTTGAGTGCGAAGAAAGAATTTTTATGTGCCAATCTTTTTTTTGACAAAATTTTTGATACATCTCAAAAAGTTCTTTTGCGAACAAAGATGCTTCTTCACCTCCAACACCTGCCCTAATTTCTACTATTACAGCATCTGTTGAAGACTTGTCGGATTCATTTTCTTCAATAATTCTTTCTATTTCTTTTTCTATTTTTTCTTTTTCTTGTTTTAATTTTGATATTTCTTCTTCTGCCAATTTTTGAAACTCTTTATCTTCTTCAGTCTTTAGCAATTCTTCATTCTCTTTTATGGATTTTTCAATTTTCTCTTTTTTATTTATTTGATCGATAACGGATTGAAGAAAAGAAAATTGTTTTGATAATTCGCCATAATTTTTTTTATTCAATGAAATCGTTTTATTTTCGCTTTTTTTATTATTTATAGTCAAAGAAAGCTCAGACAATTGACTGAGCCTTCTTTGTAAATTATTATATTCTTCTTTAAACTTTTCGAGATTTTTTTTCATTTTCTTTCTTTTTTCTTGTTTTCTTTTTGTTTTTTGTTTTCACTTTTAATTGTTCTGATTTTTTTATCCTTTCTTTAAATTTTTCTACTTGGCCAGTGGCGTCAACAATTTTTGCTTTACCAGTATAAAACGGATGACACTGAGAACAGGCCTCTGTCTTTGTTTCTTTCTGAGTCGAAGGAATATGAAAAACTGCACCACAAGCACAGTGTTGCACAGCATTTTTAAAATATGGTGGATGAATATCTTTTTTCATAAAACAAATTTAATCTACAAATATACTTGTACAAATATACTTGAATGATTTTAAATTATTTTCTATTATACTCTTTTCCTTTGACATTTGCAAGAGTTTTTGATAATATATTTATGATAAACAAAATTGCAAGATGTAATTTTGTTTTTTAGGTCTTTATTATTTTTATGGAAAAGAAGACACAAAAAGAAAAAATAAAAGAAAAAAAAGAAAAAACATCATTAGAAGAAAAACCATTAAAAGAGAAAATAGATTCTTTTGATGATGCTGAGATTAAAAAAATGCTTGAAGCAGGTGTGCATTTTGGTCATCGTCATTCAAAAACTTATCCCAAAATGGCCCCCTTTATTTATGGGTCACGAAATACCATTGACCTTATTAATCCCTTAAAAACAAAAGAATATTTAGAAGAAGCATTGAATTTTTTAAAAAAACAAAAAGAAAAAAAATCATTAATTTTATTTGTAGGAACAAAGATTTCCGCTAAAAAATTAATAAAAGAATTAGCTGAAGAACTTTCAATGCCATATGTAAACGAACGTTGGTTGGGCGGAACATTAACTAATTTTGAAGTAATTTCAAAAAGAATAAATTATTTAAAAGAAATGGAGGCAAAAAGAGATACAGGCAAATTAGATGATTATAAAAAAAAGGAAAGGGTAAAGATCAATCAAGAAATTGCCAGAATAGAAAGAAAAATTAGCGGATTAAAAAATTTGTCGCATTCTCCAGATGTTCTTTTTGTGATAGATATCGAGGAAGAAAAATTAGCGGTAAAAGAGGCTAATAAGAAAAAAATTCCAATAGTGGGTATTTGCGACACCAATGGAAATCCTGATATGGTTGATTATCCAATTCCAGCCAATGATGATGCAGTATCATCATTAAAATATATTTTAGATAAAGTAAAAGAGGTATTAAAATAAATCAAAATCAAAATCAAAATGATAATCTAAAATGTAAAAAAGAATTATTTTTTTTAACTTTCTTTTCTTTTTTAATTTATACATTACATTTTGATATTTGTATTTTGCAATTTAAATTTTTTAATTATGGCTATTAATGTTGATCAAATCAAAAAACTTCGGCAGTTAACAAATATTTCTGTTCAAGAATGTAAAAAAGCCCTTGAAGAAGCAGAGGGAGATTTTGAAAAAGCTCAGAAATTATTAAAAGAGCGGGGAGCTGAAATGATTGAAAAGAAAAAAGAACGTGAGACAAAAGAGGGGATTATTGGCGTTTATCTACATCAAAATCAAAAGGTAGGGGCGATGATAAAGATTTCTTGTGAAAGTGATTTTGTGGCAAGGAATAAAATTTTTCAGGACTTGGTTCATGATTTGGCAATGCAAGTTGCAGCAATGGACCCCAAAGACATTGATGAATTATTAGAACAAGTGTATATTAAAGATATAAAGAAAAAGATAAAGGATTTAATTGAAGAAGCAATAGTAAAATTAGGAGAAAATATTAAAATAGAAGAAATTAAAAGAATGGAAATATAATCTATGTTAAACATAGAAGTATTTTAGTATAAAAATACTTAAATGAATACTATCTTTATTTGTCAATTGATTTTAATTGTAGCATTTGTGGGAATTGTTTTTATTTTTTTGAGAAATTTTCCATTATTGGTAGAGTTTGAACCAAGGCCTGTTCCAAAGGAAAAAAGAATATCTTATAAGATTAAAAACAATTGGAATAATTTTCAAAAAACAATTGGAAATAATTTTAGCCATTGGCAAGAAAAAACTCTTCGCAGGACAAAAGTTTGGATGCTTAAAATTGATAATTCTATCACTTCGCACCTTGACAGCATAAGGAAACAAAAAATACATTTTTCTAAAAAACAAAAAGAATCTAAGAGTAATAAAAAGAAATAAAAATTTTCTAAATCTAGGATTAATTGAAACAAAATTAGAGAGAGGAAGAAATTGTATATTTAGAATTAAAAGTTATTGCTGTTCTCAGCGATTCATTTCTTAAATTTACTCGCCGTCCTAGCTCAATGGCAGAGCAACTGTTTTGTAAACAGTAGGTTATCGGTTCAAATCCGATGGACGGCTAAAATTTACGGCGAGTAAGATTTTGCTGTTTTTAATTGTTATAATTAAATTAATTTATTAAATAATTCATTTTTTGTAAAATAGAAAAAAGAGGGTCGGTGGCAGAGCGGTCAAATGCTCGTGTCTGTAAAACACGCGCCTTTAATGGCTACGTAGGTTCGAATCCTACCCGGCCCAAATAACTTGCTTTTTTTTAAATTTTTGCTAAAATAATAAATGCAAAAGAAAATTAGAGAAGAAGGCAAAGTAATTGAATCTTTGCCCAATACCACTTTTAGAGTAAAGATTTCCGGGGATAGAGAAATTTTAGCCCATCTGTCCGGTAAGATGCGGCTAAATTTTATTAGAATTTTGCCGGGCGATAAAGTAACTGTTGAAATCTCAGAAGATGGTAAAAGGGGAAGGATAGTGTATAGGAAAAAATAAAAAATATCTTTTTTAAATATTCCACAAATTAAATCGAATTAATCTCGAATTTACTTTGTAAATTTGGTAAAAAGAATATAAAATATTCTTAGGGTTAGAATATTCGAGAAATATTCGTAATAATTTAAGGAAAAATTCGAGAGTTTAATAAAATGAAAGTAAGATCATCTGTAAAAAAAATTTGCAAGGATTGTCAGGTTGTAAAAAGAAGAGGAAAGGTGTATATTATTTGTAAAAAAAACCCAAAACATAAACAAAGACAAGGGTAAACTTTTTGTTTTTGCAAAAAGAATTTTCAATTATTCAATTTTCAAACAGTAAGGTTTAAAAATTAAAAATTAAAAATTAGAAATTTATTTATGCCTCGTATTGCAGGAGTTAATATTCCAGAAAATAAACAAATTTTATATTCGCTTCCATATATTTATGGGATTGGTTTATCTTTGTCAAAAAAAATATTAAAAGAAGCAAATATTGATTTTGAAAAGAGGGCAAAAGATTTATCTCCAGAAGAAGTAGATCGGTTGAAAAATATTGTTGAAAAAAATTATAAA
>Ga0116145_1002623_pt1 | contig 15921 bp, 9 predicted proteins | sample AD_JPNHG1_MetaG_FD_89747 | JGI IMG/M metagenome (GOLD analysis project Ga0116145, IMG submission 89747) | Active sludge microbial communities of municipal wastewater-treating anaerobic digesters from Japan - AD_JPNHG1_MetaG | ecosystem: Engineered > Bioreactor > Anaerobic > Digestate | place... | reverse complement strand
TCCTTGTAAAACTTCAAAGCCGCATCGTACTGGCCGAGCGCCCGCGCGACATCGCCTTGCCGTAACGCCGCAATCTGCGTTTGATCGGGAGCGATCGCCGCTTCCTTCAACAGAGTGACCTCGCGTCTGGCCGCTTCAGGGTCGTCGATGTCGAACAGATAGGCGCACACGCGCTCGTCTTTCCAGCGGAATTTGCGGGCGCTGGTCCTCTCGTTTTTCTCCAACCGCGTGATCCAGTCCAACAGGAGTTCGTCATTGCGTTGCAGGCGCAGCGTCTCGATGAACCGGTCTTCCAATGCCCAGCGCTCTTCGGACGGACGTTTCTGCAGGGTATCGAAGCCGCGGTTGAAGATGTCGACCAGAATCGGACCGGAATGGTAGGGGATGAGCAACTCAACCAACATGCCCCAGTGGTCATTGCTCCAGTCGACGCACGGATCGGCCGGCGGCGGGACGGCGCGCAGCATGTCGTACAAGGCCCTGCGCACTGCGAGCCGGTCTTCCTTGGTGTCCAGCGAAAGCGCGGGCGGCGTCCAGAAGCAACGCATGCGCACCGTGGTCCGGGCGACACCCGCTGCGTTCGAAACGGCGAGGGTGACCGGATATGAAATGGTGTCGGGGTCGCCGGAAACCAGCCAGTCGACCGCAGGTTCGTCAAGGCGCTTGTTGGGGGGAAACTCCCAAGTGACAGATTGTGTAGCGGAGGGCGTTACCGCGCCATAGGAGAGCGCGAACAGAACCAGCGGCTTCTCACCGATCCAGTAGTACCCGAGACGCTGGTTGTTGCCACGGATGGTTCCCGCGATGCGCCCATCTTTGAACGCGATCCGCGTGATGTCGGCGAGCCCGGAACGCGCGAGTCCGGTGACATGCTCGGGCAGTCCGTCTTGCGTCTCCATGCCGGGGCGTTTCCAGCAGAGGTTGATTTCTTGCGGGCCAGTCTTTTCAAAGTGGTAATAGTCGATGCGATGCAGGCCGGGCTCGAGGTCGACCCAATCGCCGCGCTGCCCTTTTGCCCCGGCGTGCCGTGTGTGGATGCCGGGCCAACTGTGGATGATCTTGCCGTCAATCGCGAACTCGGAGCCTTCGTCAGAAATCGTGCAGAAGTAGATACGCTCCTTTTTGTCGAGCACAAACGCGCCGACAATCCAAGTTGAAAAGTCGTCATCGGGGCCGAAGGGATTGACCATTGAGCCGATGCCGTAATCCCATACGTCAAAGGAGGCTCCTTGGGCTGGCGGGTAGTCGCGCTCCATGCGTCTGGCCACCGACAAACTGGCATTGCCGTTTTTTGAGAAGAAAATGGTCGATGGGAACAGGCGCGTGTTGGTCGGCCGCTGCGGCGAATTGGCCGAGGGGGTGATATAAACTGTAGCGTTCTTGCCGTCGTCCGGTTGGGCAAACAACACGCCGAAGCCGTCGGTTTGCGAGTCGGCGACGATGACGCTTTCCAGTGGCTTACCCTGCGCATCGCGCACCTCAGGGACACGGAACTTGCCGGGGAGCAGGCCGCCATTCGGGATCTTGACGAAAACACCCAGATCGGGATGGTCGGGATCACGCGAAACGGACACATCGACCCGCAATGCCGCGCTGGGTACAGCCCAGTTCTCCTGCTGCGCCCCGCCGCGCCCCGCCGCGACAATCAGCAGCGCACAAATAACGAGGGGCAGAAGGTACCGCGCGCAACGCCAATTCCGGTCTTTCTGATTGAGGGGGGCGATCATCTCACAACTCTTCAACACACGACTCCTTACGCATCCACACGCACATTACTGCATCTCACCAATCGCTTTAAAGTAGTCCGACACCATGTCGCGGTACTCGGCCGGGGCTTCGTCCGGCGATGCGGCAATCGCATCTTCGGCGCTCTCTGTATTGCTGACAGCCCCCATGTCCGCGTTACTGATCCCGTTTTCTAGCGATGTGTAGGTGCTGCTGAGTGCCTGCAACGCCTTCTTGTGCAGTTCGGCGATCATCGCCGGCGAAGCGTTCTGCTTCTGCATCACCTCGATCTGTTTGCTGAACGCGATGTACTTCTTGAGGTCGTAAGTCCGCAGGTTGTTGAGTTGTGCCTGGGCGTATACCGCTTCGGCGTTGCGGGTCAACTGGGCGCGTGTGCTCTCGGCGGAATCGGCCTCTACCTTGGTGTCACGCCGCGTGGCGCCTTCACCGCCCTCCATGCCCTTGTCCTGCGAGTAGCCGGAGTTTTTGCCGCCGCCTGTGGAGACAGCGTCTGTGTGACCCTCTTCTTCGACGTCGCCGGATTGATTGGAGTCCTGTGTGCGCCGCTTATCAAGATGCTTGTCACCCTCATTGATTCTGCCGGAACGCGACATCACCTCGCCGTCCGACATACCTTGACGTCCGACTTGTGAACGGCCGTCCTGATCTTTGTGGTCGGGCCGGTCGTTACCGGATTTACCTGCGGCGCTGTAGCTGACGGTTTCACCTTCCGAAATGCCCCATCCCATGTCAATGTTGGCCATGCCCTGATTGGTTACGGAGTCGTCCGCCTTCTCCGCCTGCTCCTCTTCCTGTTCCAGCAGGTCGCCGATGATGTCCTGCAACTCTTCGGGCATGGTCACCTGACCGATCGGCCCCTTCATCTCTTCCTTATCAATCGTCTCCATGTTGCGCTTGACGTTATCGGGCACAGAAAAGAGCCACATTTCCATTTCATCCGCCTTTTGCCCGGTCGCGATCATCATGTCGAGCAGGAAGTCCTCCTTTTGCAGGCCGATTTCGACCACTTCGTTTGTGCTGGATCCTGTCACCTGCTTCATCTCTTCGTACGTCTGGAAGGTGTCGGTCACCAGTTCGTTGACGGCGTCCAACTCGGGCATGGCTTGCAAATCGGTGGCGACCTTCAACATGGCCTGCGCCATGTTTTCCTTGAGTTCCACGATCTCCTCAAGCAGGTCTTCGTCGAGCTTCTCGGTCTTATCGCCCTGGCTACCGGTCTCGCGCAAGGCATCCACCACGCGCGCCTGCAAGTCTTCCATCTTCTTAATGGACTGCCGAGCGTTCTTGAGAATGGCCAGCGCCTCTTCGGTCTTGTCCTTGGTCTCGGTCTCGCGCCACTCTTTGAGGAACTCCATCAGCACGGCGATGCCGTTGGTCACGTTGTTCTGCGGCGGTACGGCATTCGCGATCTGGTCCGACTCCATGATTTCGGCGATCGTGACCATAGTGGGGTGGAGCCGTAGTTCTACCGCCCGGTCAGCGATCTTGGTCATCAAAGCGCCGAACTCTTGGTCTTCCCGGTCTTGCTTCGCCTCGGACCTGCAGAAGCCGATCATGGCCTCCATGTCTTGCGCAAGGTTGTCTTGCCGGTCGACGATGGCTTCCGGCAGTTCGGTCGTTTTCTCAATGGCCTTCAATGTGGCGGTGAGGTTGGCGGTCTGGCCTTTACGGATACCTTCCAACATGGCCAAGACACCGGCGGCGGCCTGCGAGATTTCGCCTTTGTTCATGTTGCCGTCCGCCTGGACCAACAGGCGTAGCACCGTGTTTTGCGCGTCGACGGCGAGTCGGGCGTTCTCTTCGCGCGTTTCCGCCGCTCCCGTCACCATGCGGGTCAGCCGCATGGTGGCGTCAGGCAACGGCCCCTTGACCGCCTTGTCGAGTGCGACACGCGCCGTGCCGATCGCCGCGTCTTTGGTCTTCAGCAGGGTTTCGGCATAACTGCGGATATCCGTCTGCTTTTCAGCGACCTCCTGCCAGAGTTGCTCGTCATAAGTGGGCAGTCCCTCCTGCAGCCGCTTGGTGGTGGTGAGCGTGGCGCGCTGGCGTGCGACTAGCTCGCCGATCGTCTTGCGCGCCTCGCCGCGATTTTGCTGCTCGGCGGCAAACTGCGAGGAGAGCGTCGTCATCTCGAACAGAATCTGCTGGCTGACCGCACGGTTGGGCGCGTCACCGGCGGCAGTGTCATAGGCCACGATGCGCAACGCCGATGAGGCGGAGACGTCCGCCAGTGAACCGGTCCATTTTTCGTTGAAGACTCTCTTTCCGTCGAGGTCCCACTCTTTGAGAACGTCGCCCTCGGCACCCGGTTTGGCCCCTTTGTTGACGCGCTCGACGCGTACCTTGCCGAGGCCGTATTCGTCGGTGACTTCAAAGTGTACGACCGGCGCGGCATTGGGCGGCAGGACCGCCTTCGCGGCCGAAGGGATCACCAGCCGGATAGCGGGCGCGCGGTCCTCGATGAGTTCGAAGCGTACCGGTACGCGCATCTCAAGCCCGAAGGCGTCGCGCGCCGCGACTTGGAAGATCGCGCCGTCTTTGATTGTGGCGGATCCCGACCAGCTTGCCTTGTCCGTGCCGGGCGTCAGCGTCAGCGTCTCTTGATCGAAAAGGATCTGCGAGGTTTCGGTCGGCCGGTTGCAGACGACCCGGAAGGCGACTTCGGAGTGGACCGGAATCGCGACCGCATTGGTCAGCGCGTCGAAGGTACGCGGGGCCAATGATGTATATCCGGGCGGCGTCACCGTGAGCTGCAGGGCAGAGAGCGCCAACGGCGGCACGGTGTCGATCGTGAAGGTGTCGGTCGGATAGGCGTCGCCGACCTTGAACCGGTAGCGGAGCGAGGTGGCGATTTTTGAGACGCGGTAGGGGAACTCCTCCTCCGTGCCGGTGGATGAGAATTGGCCGATCCGCACCGTCGAACGTTTGTCGTCGGCCGGATAAAGGTCCAGGTCCACGAACTGTCCGGCGCGGCCGGTGGCCTTCACCACCAGATCAATGCCGGAGCCCTGCACGATGGTCTTGTCGGTCGGCGTCACAGCGAGGACCGTCGCAAAGGTCGGCGGCGAAAGCCGTGAGAAAGGGTTCAACACGCGCTGCATGGCCACCGTCCAAGCGTTGCCGAGCACGAACGCCGGCACAACCAGCAGCAGTGCCGCCGCACCGGCAGCGATTGCGCCGCGTTTGCGCAGGCGTCGGTCCTTGATCTCATGCAGAGGCAGCGCGTGGAACTCCGGCACACCCTCATTCAGGTAGGTACGCAGCCAGGAGGACTGCGAACGCTCGTTGGCGAAGAGCACGCGGTTGATGAGGTGGTTATCGAGCTGCGGGAATTTTTTTTCGAGAAACGCGGCCACTGCGGCGGACGAACGTTTCCGGCTGACCACACGCGCCAACCAAACCAGCGCGGCAACTATCAATCCAACCAGTACGAGCGAGAGGGCCAGCCGTCCGTAGGTCCGCGGACGGAGCCATACATCAAGCGCGGTTAAAGCGCCCCATGCAACCAATAGAATGGCGAGCGCCACGATCAGGTGCTCAGTGGCGTGCCAGCGGTTGATCTTGCCGTTGATGCGGTGAAGTTCTTGATCAAAACTCGACATAAGCGGCTCCTTCCTGTTGCCCTCTCAAACCACACGTCTAAGCAAACGGGTTACCATTTCCAACAATAGCAAAATGAATGCAGGCTGTAAATCAGAAGCCAAGCGTTTTTGTGAAGTTGTTTGAGAAGTTATTTAAGAATTCGCTAGGCTTTTTCCCGGTGCAAGAGTATAAATAGACGCGAATGGCAAAACGTAAGAAAAAGAGGGACAGGGCCACTCCGCCTCCTCCCACTGTTCCGCATCCCGATGCGGCGGTCGAGGTGACGGATGAAAGCGAAGCCCCGGAGGTGCAGGCGGTCGAGCCTGAACAGCCGGTTGCTTCGTCGGTTGAAGAGCCAGATGACTCCCCCGCGCAGGTTCACGAAGGGCCGCCCATCGAGGCGCAGCCGGTTGCGGCGGCGCGGCCGCGGTGGCGGCGCTGGCTGCCGGACCTGATCAAAGTGGCGCTGGCGCTGGTCGTGATCGGGATCGCGGCGGCTGTCTGGTATCAGCCGCCGTTGGTCAAGGCCCGCTTCCCGTATGTTTCCTATGTCTTTTTCGGCCAACGCTTTGAAGATGCGGTGCTTCTCCGGCCGCTCGCGATGCCGACCCGCTACTATGTGGCGCTGCCCGAGAAGTTGGCCGATAGATACCAGTGGTTCGCTGTGGACCGGCGGCGCGAAGTGGTGGCTCTGACTGAAGCGCCACGCCACCGCGCGTTGGGGCTTCAAGCCATTCGGCGCAGCGATCCGCTCGGGCTGGATTTGGAATTCCGCAAGCTTGACGGATCGGAGTGGCAGATTGCGTTTCTGGATGACGCCATTGTTTTTTCGAATGCGCTGTTGACCGTGCGGCTGGATACGCAGCAGACAGCGCCTCAGCCGTAAGTTCAGGTGCCAACATGATTGTTGTGCCGTGCGCGGAGACACACTTAGTCCCCACTCTTAGTCGAAAACACTTAGTCGCAGCACCTAGTCGATTGCGCCAGAGACGAAGTGTTTCGACGAGTGTAGGGATGAAGTGTAGGGATGTAGGGATGAAGTGTAAGCGACGAAATGTTTCGACGAAGTGTAGGGAGGTGTGGCCTGCGGCACCGCTTTCGCACACACCTTGCCGCTGCACTCGTGCTCAAAAAGCGGCGTCGCGCGGAATACCGCTTGCCGCCGCACTCCAAGTTCTCTCGTCAGACTTGCGGTTACGACGCCGTCTCGTAAAAATCACGCTGCTACTATGCTGCGCGGGCGTCGCGGCAACCGGCGTCGCGGCTGAGTGGTCGGTCCACGTGCTGCCCGGACCGGTCGCGACGAACGTCGCGCCGTTGCGTTTGGGCTTGCAGGCCGGCTTCCTTGACGGACGCTTTCATCCGTTGCGCGCGGAGTGTCTGACCGGCCTCGATTGGAGTGCCGAGACCGGAGTGACCTTGGAGACGCTTGCCGTCACGAGCCCGACCAACCGCACGATGCGCGTCACGAACGGCGGCGCGGAACGTCTGGGCATTACGCAAGTTACACGGACATTGCGGAGCGGTGTCGGGTATACGTTGCGCCTACAGGGACGCCGGGTCGTGGGCAAAGGACGTGTCTGGGTGACGTTCCAGCCGGTGGGCGGCAAGTCCGAGGATGGCGTGACCGAACGCTTCTCGCTGAGTGGCGGGTGGAAATCATGTGAGGCGCATGCGGTGCTGAAGCGCGAGACGGCCTATCGCTGTCGGCTCGCTGTCGAACCGGGCAGTGTTATCGAGTTGAGCGCACTGTCGCTGATGCCGGATGATGCCGAGGAGGGCTGGGATCATGAGACGTTGGTGGCGTTGCGCGGCATGAGTCCGAGCGTCATCGGATGGCCCGCCGCGAACGAGTTGGGGGCCTACGTGTGGTACGATGGTGTCGGTCCGCAGGCCGTGCGTCGGCCCGCTGTGCCTTCCGCTATTCCGGAAGAGGCGCATGCGTTCGGGACGGCTGAGTTTGTCGCCTTCTGCCGTCTAATCGGAGCTGAGCCGATGCTGCGTGTCAGGATGTTCGAGCCGGGCATGGTGGATGAACGTGTGCCCGATCAAACGGCAGGTGTCCAGATGGCTGCGGAGTGGGTGGCCTATTGCAACGCGACAGGCGACCATCCGTTGGCCTTGCTGCGGCAGCGTCACGGCCACCCCGAGCCGTTGCGCGTGATGCGCTGGGAACTGATCGCCCGCGGCGGTACGGATGGGCCGTCGGCGGCGTCCGTTGCGGCGTACACGGCGGCCATGCGCGCCGAAGATCCGGCCATCTGCGTGACGGTCAGCGATGACGCCACGCTGTCGCCGCGCAGCGACCCGTATGTAGCGGAAATCCTGCGGCGGCTTGCAGTGGCACCGCCCGACGAACGCGCCTACTACGGCGAGTGGTACAATGCGCTGGGGTTGGCCTGTGCGGTGCTTGACCGCGTCGAGCAAGGCCGCTGCGGTTTTCTGGCCACACCCTTGCAGCCCGAACAGGTGCTTTACCGCGCATCCCGCGCGCGGAACATGCTGACCGACGCCGGTGTGCTATTGGCGCTGATCAACCGCTATCCTGCCGACCGGCCGGTCTTGATCGAAGGTGTGCCGAATACGCCGGACAGCTCTTTGCGCGTGCAGGCGGCCTGGTCGACCGAGGCGGGGGAGCTTATCGTTTTTGTCTACAACGCCGTACCTGAAGCACACACCGTGCGTATCGGGCTCGCTCCGCTGAAGCGACGTTTCGTGCTGTATGTGTCCGAACAGTTAGCACCCGACCTGACAGCGCGGCGCGACGCGCAGACCATGCCGGTGACCCACACGCAAAAAGTAGGAAGCGCACTCAGCCAGACGGTCGTGTGCGAAGCAGCGCCCTGCTCTATCACGCGCTTGCTGGTGAAGGAGTAAGGAGATCAAAACGATGATACGAAATCGCATCATTTTCATGGGCACATGGTTGGCATTTGCAATTGCCTTGTTTGTTTTCCCAGGCTTCGAAATGCGCGGGCTTGCATGGAATGATTGTTGGATACTGGCCTGTTTTGCTCTTGGAACACATCTGTGACGGCTCCGACTTTAATCCTTTTGTCATCCTTCTCGCAATGATCATCCTCAGCGGAGTGACCGTCACGTTTTTTGCTTGGTTGATGGATAAGTCAAGAATCTCGAAGAAGATTTTGCCACTCCTTTACTGCACCATGGTAGCACTCGCTTGTTATTTCGCCTTTTCTGGAACCGATTATGAAGAGTGGCAAAGAGTTCCTGCCATTGCTGCGGCGATGGAATCGTCCGAAGTGAACTACGAACCGACCCGCTGGGATTTCCGGAAGTCAATCGTTATTCCCGGGGGGCTTGCAGGCGGATTGATGGGGCTGTACATTGTTTCTGGTCTTGGAGCGGTGTTTGCCCTGTTCAAGCTGTTGAGAAAGCGTGTGTAAAAGTTTTGACGCAGAGACGCGGAGACGCAGAGGGTGTTTTGAGGGGCACTGCGAAGCGCGACAGCGCGCCCCCAGACAAACTGGTTGGTTATACGGTATAACTCGCAAGGATGCTCGCCCCTAAAAAATCTTCGTGCCCTTCGTGTGAGAAAAAACCAAGTCTTGCCAAAAACCAAAGAGCGTTGAAAGTTCAACTGATCTTTTTAGGGTGAATGGTTTTTCAAATTCCTTTGGCGTTGGATGTTCTGCGTTCAACGTTCAAAACGGCAGACGTAAATATCGTCTGCTGGGTGCAGGGTGGCGTGCCAGCCGGCTGCCGGATCAAGGTTCGCCGAAACGGGCGATCCATTGGCGTATGGCGTTGAGGGTTTTCGGCCACGCCTGCGCGTCGGTACGCAGTTCCAAGAAGCGGTCGAAGAGCGCGAGCCACGCCGACCAGAAGGTCTCGATCATGAGCATGCGCTCTTCAAAGCGGCCGTCCGCATCAGTCTGTTCGCCCTTGGGCAGTTTGAGCGAGCGGAAGGCAAAGTCGGCGTCGATGGTCGCACTAAAGACGTCGTCGCTGTGGGCGATCACGACCTTCGCGCGCTTGAGTTTCTTGCCGCAGAGCAGGGCCGTGCCGGCCTCGCGGCTGTTGAGCGGCGAGCCTTTGCGCAGGACCGCTTCGTGTGCGCCCTGGCCTTCGCGAAAGAAGGTGAGCGGGCCTTCGAGCATCACGCCGAACTCGCGGCCGTCAGGTAGATGACAGACGCCGCCTTCCTTCTCCCAAGTGAACCAGAGCCAAGTGAAGAAGTCCATGCCCAGCGTGGGCTCGTTGGGGGGATCGAGGGTGGTGTCGGGTGAAAAAGTGACCGGATCGAGATCGTTGGCATTGATCTGTTTGCGGCGCATGGCGGCGGTCTCGGGCGTGAGCAGGATCGGCAGCGTGCCGGCGGTTTCCTTGAAGGCGGGGGCGAGGGTATCGATCTGCTTGTCGGACATCGCGCTGGCCACGAGCAGGTCGTTGCGGAAGTCGACCACCACGGGGATGCTGGCCAAGGTCGGCGGCATCTTGGGCAAGAGTGAGTCGGTGACGCGCTGCTTGACTTCGGCGCGTACCGCGCGCGGCAAGAATTCGACTTCTCGCGCACGACATTCGAGATCCTCTTCCATCTGCACATACGCGCGCAGCAGGGCGGGTGGCACCTTCTTCTCGGCGCGTAGCCATTGCGCGTGAAGGTAGGGGCCGATCACACAAGTTTCATCCGCAATCGCGCGGTCGAAAAGATGTCGCCCGGTCACCCAGCCGTGGATGGGGTCGCGGCTGAGCGAGTCAATCGGCGGCGCAACATGCCGTGCAAAAGCGTCGACCAAACTGGAGTCGTATTGTTGTTGAAGATAAAAGAGCCGGAAACTCACACTGCCGCTGCCGAATGCCATAGGTGCCTCGTTGAAAATGGATGGGAAACCGGGGCAACCATTCCCCGGCTACAGATGGCTTTGAATGTAACACTCAGACCGCGGGTTGTCGAGCCCGCTGGACAAAACACTTGATTTGTGATTTGTGATTTTAGATTTAGGATTGGCGCCTCTGACGACTGTCACTAACCGATTACCGTCTGTTACAGTCGCGTCTTGTCAGGCACACGCGGAATACGTATACTTTGTACCGGTTTTTGTTTCGGGTGTTGGTCAGATAGATAACACGTGAAATGGAGAAAGTCAGATGCGTGCGTACACCGAGATTTTGAAGGGTTTGGTTGTTGCGCTGTCCGTGACGGCGTGGTCGGTGAGTGCGGCCGATTATACTTGGACCGGCACAACCAGTGCGTCGTGGAATACGACGGATGCGAACTGGTCCGGCGCGGGTACGGTGTGGACCAATGATGCCGCTAACAACGCGACCTTCGGCGCTGAAGGGCCGAGAGCGATTACGGCCGACCCGGTGACGCTCAACAATCTCGCTTTCACGACGGATGGGTATGCGATCGGCGGCGGTCCGTTGCTGATGCACGGTGGCGCTTCGGTCGATGCGGGCATGATCGCCACGCTGACCGCGCCGGTCACGAATGTCGGGGTCTGGGCCAAGACCGGTGGTGGAAAGGTCGTTCTGAACCCGCAGGGCGCGGTCTCGAATGTCTTCTACTCGTTCAAGACTGCGGGCGGCACGCTGGAGGTCGCGGGCGGTACGAACCTTGTGACAGAGGCAGGCAGCAGCCCGGAGAACGGTCCGGCTTTTTGGGTGAGCGGCGGCACGCTGGTCGTGGGCGGCGGCCTTTTGAAAACCACGGCGGGCCCCTTCGCCCGGGTCAGCGAATACGGCACGCTTTTGGTGACCAACGGGGTCTGCGACCTCTCCAGTAATCAGGAGCTTTTGAATGCCTTTAATTCGCCGGGATTCACGACGGTGGGGGGCAACGGCATGCTGATCCTAGACCGGATGCGCATTGTCAAGAATCAGGAGGGGGCGAGCTTCTCGGGCGTCAACATCAACACGGGCGGCACGATCCGGCTCAACGAGTTTTGGTTTGAGACAAACCATTCGGCGGACCGAAAAGCCACCATGAACCTCAACGGCGGCACGATTCGGGCGCGGGACACGACCAAAACGCGGGACATGCTGGGCACCTACCATCCGAACTGGACGAACATTTTCGTCAATGTGCTGTCGGGCGGTGCGGTGTTCGACACCCCGAACTGCAACATCACGGTGATCGCCAAATTGCGGGGTTCACCGGATGACGGCGGACTGACGAAGCAAGGAAGCGGCACGCTGTATCTGCGGGGGACCAACACCTTTAACGGCGCTACTGTTTTAAAAGGCGGGCGGTTGAATGTTGTCGCGGATCACAATCTGGGCGCCGTTCCGTCGTCGCCAGCCACGAACCTTGTTTTCCTGACGGACGCGACGCTCCAGTCCAGCGAGTCGCATGCACTCGCCGCCAACCGGACGATCTGGGTGACCAATGCCGTCACGGCGACATTTGACCCGCAGACAAACACGCAGACGATTTGCGGCACCATCGTGTGCGCTGATACGAACGCCACGTTCTATAAGGTCGGAAGCGGCACGGTGGTTCTGGATCCCGGACCGGCGGCGGTGAACAGCTTCGGCACGCTTCACACGGCGGCGGGAACGTTGGTTATCGCCAGCGGCACCAATCTGGTGACGCGTTACTGCGGCGTCCAGAATGGCCCGGGGCTGCGGGTTTCCGGCGGAACGCTGCTGGTGGCCGGCGGCCTGCTGAAGACGACCTCCAAACTATACGTCAATGTGGACGGCGGGCACCTTCTCGTTACGAACGGTGTGGTGGATACCACGAGCTGCGACGAAATCCTGAACGGCATCGCTTCGACATACGGATTCACCACGGTGAGCGGCAGCGGGACGCTGATCGCCAACGGGGTACGCATTTCCCAAAACACGGGCAACCCGTCCAACACGGTGGTGAGCGTCAACACCGGCGGCGTGATGCGGCTCAAAAACTTCTACATCGATATCAATTTCCCTAACCAAAAGGGCATGTTGTTCCTGAACGGCGGTACGGTTGAGGCTAGGGTCAATACGGACAATTTCCTGGGGACAACGGAAAAACTCGTCGGCGATAAAAACGACAAGTGGTTGACCAACATCTTCGTGCATGTACGCGAGGGCGGTGCGATTTTCGATACGGCGGGCAAGAATATCTCAATCAAGCAGCCGCTGTATACCGGAGCGCCGGAGGATGGCGGACTTACCAAGCGGGGCGAGGGGATGCTGACCCTGCTCAACACCAACACCTACAACGGCGTGACTGTGGTCGAGGGCGGTACGCTCAGGTGGGGACGGGACGATGTCCTGCCCGCGGCGAACACGGTCATGGCGGGATCTAACGGCGTCTTCGATGTCAGCGGCAAGACGCAGACGCTGGCGGGACTGGGCGGCGGCGGCACGGTCGAGAATCTGGCGGCGCTGACGGTGACCGACACGCTCGCGCCCGGTGATGCCGACAGCTTCGGTACGCTTACGCTGGCCGGGAATGCGGCGTCGATCGCCGGTTGCACGCTGTCGGTGAGCGTTTCGCCCGAAGGTGAGTCGGACGCGCTGCATGTGGTAGGCGATTTAGATTTATCGACGCTCACGCTGCATGTCGAAAATCCGGAACAGCTCTCGCGCTTCAAGAAGTACACGATCGCCAGTTGCACCGATACGTTCACCGCGCCGTTTGGGTCTACGGAAACGTTGCCCGCGCGTTGGATCGTGACTTATGACGCTGCAGGGAAGAAGGCGCGGCTGGCCTACAACTTCGGTACAGTGATCTTGCTGCGGTAGCTGAATTCGCAGCCGCAGTAGTTTTGGCGATAAAGCTCAAAGAGTTTGGCGAACTCGATGCTCTGCTTGAAGCCGTCCTTCCTTTTGAAATTAATGGGCAGGAAGCGCGCGGCGTCCAAGTCGCGGCCGACCTGAAAGATCGTCGGCGTGTGTTTATGCGGGCTGACGGTGAGCGTGGTAGTGAAGGCATCGGATCCGTGAGTCAACATGGCTTCGTGCGTGCGGCTGAGGCTGTAGCGGAAGCAGCGCGCGCAACGCGCCCCGCTCTCCGGCTCTTGTTCCAACCCGTGCGCCACTTCGCGGAGCCAGACGTCGTGGTCGGGCTCGTCGATAAGTAAAGGCACACGCAGACGTTCCGCCAGCAGGTGCACGGCATCGAGACGCTTGAGGAACTCGTCATGCGGCGCGATGTTGGCGTTGGAGTAAAAAAGCGTCACGGCGTGGCCCCGTTCGTGCAGGGCGAGCACGCAGTGACTGGCGCAGGGTGCGCAACAGGTGTGTAACAGAACGTTCATGGTTGCGTGTGGCTTACAACTGCGGTGAGGGGTGAGCGAGGATCGGCTGGCGGGAGCGGCCGTTCACCACGATGGCGATCGGCAACGCGGGGCACTGGCTCTCGCAGGCACCGCAGCCGCGGCATTTGTCGGTATCGACGATCGGGCACATGACGCCGTTGCGTTCGACTTCGATAATCGCGTGGTAGGGGCAGTACTCTTGGCAGACCACGCAGTACTCCTGTTTTTCCCAGGCGATGCAGCGGCCCCTGAAGACACGGGCGAGACCAATGGCGGTCTGCTGTTTCTGCTCGACAGTCAGCGGGCGCAAGGCACCGGTGGGGCAGACCTGCGTGCAGGCGGTGCATTCTTGGAAGCAGAACTGCTCCTGTTGGTTATTGCGGCTGCGGAAGGCGAGAACCGGTGTGAAGAGTCCATCGATGCCGGCGCTGCCGAGGTCGGGCAGGATCAGGCCGTAGGGACATGCCGTCATGCAGTTACCACAGCGCGCGCAGCGTGCGTTGAAGCCGGTGGCGGCCGCGCCCGGAGGACGGATGGCGATATGGTGCTCGGGGGCACACTTGCATGCATGGTCGTGGCCGTGGTCATGATCGTGGTCGCAGGTGCCCTGTTCGCCGGATGCTTGCTCCCGCCGTCGGCGACCCCGACCAAGTCCTCGGCCTTGGCCGCGCTGGCTGGCGGCGGCTTCGCGTGATGCGACGGCTGCTGCGGCCTGCATGCCGAAGTGGCGGTAGAGCACGCCTGTGAGGCCGCCCAACGCGAAACCAAGGAAGACGCGCCGCCCTGCGCGTGCGCGCGAGAGGGCAGTCGCGGTTTCTTGCGTGACCGGTTTGCGTGCCGCACGCAGGCGGTTGCCGAGTTGCGTGATCCACTCTTGCAGACCACCCAGCGGACAGAGGCGGTGGCACCAGATGTTCGGGGCGATCAGACTGACCAGCAGGATTAGGACAAAGCCGCTGGCGGTGACGGCTGAGAGCCAAGTAAACGGTTTCCGCCAGGCCGCGAAAAAGCCGTTGAAGATACAGAGCGGGTCGGTCCAGATCAACAACGGCCAGCCGATGGCCGCGCTGCCGATGATCAGGAGCGCCAGGCCCTTGCCGATAAACGGAAGGCGGCGGATCAGGCCGGTGTTGCGGCGGTTGAGGCGGCTGACCATTTCAGCGGCGAAGCCTATGGGGCAGAGTCGCCAGCAGAAAAAGCGTCCTTTGAAGAGCGGCAATACCAGCAGAGGCAAGCCGAGCAAGGCAAGCAGACCGGCGCTGCGGGCGGCGAGAGCACCGCCCAGACTGAGCAGCGGACTCAGGCCGGGCAGCAGAACGCTCCAACGTCGCCACGCCTCGGGCAACACGCCCAGCGCGAGCAGGGCGAACGCGACGAACAGAACGAGGCGGAGCAGGTTGCGGCGGGTCATCATGGGGTTACACTTCGATACGCTCGACCTTGATTTTTGTGAGATCGCCGCAGCCGATGCCCATTTCGTGGCCGATCTGAATATGGCCGATATCGAACGGCGCTTTTTTGAAAAGCGTCGCGGCATAAGCATCGGCCGCCACCGGGTCGGTGCTCAGGATCACCTCGTTCGGGTGCTCCAGGTCGCCGGGGCCTTGCGGTCCTTTGGTGAGCATGATACGCGTGGCGTCAATGACCACCAACTTCGGGCGGATGAAGGTGCTGAAGTCGGCGATGCACTGGTGTAGGCCGTCGCGATGCCAAGCGCGGCGATCCTCATTGGCGATCGAGCCCATCCAGTTTTTCATGGAGAGCGTGAGCGTCGCGCCGCTATGGTGTTTGGCCACCGGCATATTGATCAGGCAGTCGCACTCCAGAATGTCCTTGGGCACGTTGGCCGTTTTGGCGACCTTGCCTTTCGGAATCTCAATGGCTTGGTAATCCCCCTTGGCGGGACGGTAGAGCCGTGCTTGGGTACCCTTCAGCGCGTCGGCGATGCCACTCGCTTGGAAGGTTGCCTTTTCCGGATGGCAGGGGTTTTCCGGTAGGGAGATCTTGGTGGCGCCCTGAGCCTCGGCCGCCAGCACGCAAGCCTTGACCAAGTCGGGATGGGTGTTGCCGCCCTGCTCGGGCTTAGAGTTCCAAGCGACGTTAGGTTTGATGACGACCTTCATGCCGGGCTTGATGAAGGCATCCCATCCGCCCAGTTTGGCGATACCCGCAGCCAGCATTTTGGGGATATCCGTGCCGTGCACGACAATCACCGTGGCGGCCGGCGCAGTGGCCTCTTGCGCATTGAGCGAAATGCTCGGCAACGCACTGACGGCGGCGGCAGAGACAGACGTTTTCAAAAAAGAACGACGTTTGACGGTATTCATGAAGCACCTCCGATTTATTACTTTATCAACGCGTCTTTTTTAACAAAAAAAGG
>Ga0116145_1002608_pt1 | contig 15964 bp, 12 predicted proteins | sample AD_JPNHG1_MetaG_FD_89747 | JGI IMG/M metagenome (GOLD analysis project Ga0116145, IMG submission 89747) | Active sludge microbial communities of municipal wastewater-treating anaerobic digesters from Japan - AD_JPNHG1_MetaG | ecosystem: Engineered > Bioreactor > Anaerobic > Digestate | place... | reverse complement strand
GAAGTCGTCGGAATCACCGTGGTCACCAGCCGCAGCTTGGTTGTACGCGGCCAGCGGCTGAAAAACCGGGGACCGAGGCCTCAAGGGCGAGCATCAGCACGCCGCAAAAATGCCAAACTCCAGTTTTCACTCCTCCAGGCGCTTGCGCCATTTCTCGATGGCCTGCAAAGCGTCGATCGGCGTCAGCTTGTGGGGATCGAGTTGGCGGATCTCCTTGATGACCTCGTCGGCCGGGTCGGCAAAGAGCAAGAGTTGATCGTCGCGTCGGTTACGGCGAGCGGTGCGGCGCGGAGCCCGACGGGTGGCCGAGAAGTTGGCCTCCAATTCGGCCAGGATCTCGCGGCTTCGGGCGATGACCTCCGGGCCGACGCCGGCCAGCTTGGCGACGTGTACGCCGTAGCTGCGGTCAGTCTTGCCGCGAACGATGCGGTGGAGGAAGACGACCTCGTCCTGCCACTCGCGGACCGCGACGTTGTAGTTCACCGCGCCGTTCATGTACTTCTCCAGCTCGGTCAGCTCATGGTAGTGCGTGGCGAAGAGTGTCCGGCAGCCGACGCCGACGACGAGTTGCTCGGCGATCGCCCAGGCCAAGGCCAGCCCGTCGAAGGTGCTTGTTCCGCGGCCGAGTTCGTCGATGATCACCAAGCTGGCTTCGGAGGCGTTGTTGAGGATGTTGGCCGCCTCGGTCATCTCGACCATGAAGGTGGACTGACCGCGGGTCAGTTCGTCGGAGGCCCCGATGCGGGCGAAGATCCGGTCGGCCGGCGTGAATCGCATCGACGCGGCCGGGACGTAGCTGCCCGTCTGAGCAAGTATCGTCAGCAGGGCAATCTGGCGGATGTAGGTGCTCTTGCCGGCCATGTTCGGCCCGGTCAGGATGGCCAGAGTTTCGGATTTAGAATTTGAGATTTGAGATTTGAGATCTGAGATGTCAGATTGCCGATCTGAGATTTCAGATTTGAGATCCGCTTGCGGCCCGAACAGACCGACAGAATCCGGTCGGATCGCGGCCGAATCTGTCTGGCTGACTGCTGATTGCTGACCGCTGGTTGCGCAATCTGTCTGGCTGACTGCTGATCGCCGGCCGCTGACCGCTGACTGCTGATCGCTGACCGCTCCCAGTCGGCAGTCATTCGGCACGAACTTCTCCGCCAGCGTCTGCTCCAGCACGGGGTGGCGGCCTTCGCAGATCTCCAGGGCGTTGCCTTCCACCATCTCCGGGCAAACATATCGCCGCTCATCGGCCAGATGAGCAAGGCCGGCGACCACATCGATCTCAGATATCGCCGCCGCAAGCTGCTGCAGCGGAGCGATCCGCTCAACGGCCCGCCGGCGGATGACCTCGAACAATTCCTGCTCACGGGCGATGGCCCGGTCGCGGGCCGTGAGGATCTCGGTCTCGTATTGCTTGAGTTCGTCGGTGATGTACCGCTCGGCGTTCTTGAGTGTCTGCTTGCGGACGTAATCGGGTGGAATCCGCGAGGCGTGTGCGTGGGTGATCTCGATGTAGTAGCCGAACACCTGGTTGTATCCGACCTTCAGTGAGCTGATACCGGTTCGTTGAATTTCGCGGGCCTGGTAGTCGGCCAGCCACTGCTGGGCATTCGAGCTCATGGTTCGCAACCGGTCCAGTTCGGCGTCGTAGCCGTCGGCGATGATCCCGCCCTCGTTGAGCACCTGCGGGGGATTCGGGCGCAAGGCCGTGGTGAGGAACTCGGCCAGGTCGTGCTCGCCGCGCAGGGCATCGCGGCGTTCGGCCAGGAAGGCACAGAGTCTGTCGCCGGTGATGCTGGTCTGAGCGGCCAGCCTGTCGAGAGTCGCCGCAATCCTCTCCACGCCGAGCAGCGTTTGCCCGAGTGCCAGAAGGTCGCGCGGCGAAGCCCGGCCCACGCCCAGCCTTGCAGTGATCCGTTCGATGTCCGCCAGCCTGCCCATCTCGGTGCGAAGCGTTTGCAGCAGGTGCCGGTCGGTCAGCAGGTCCGCGATGGCCCGCTGGCGCTCGCGGATCCGACCAGCATCGCGAAGCGGGGCTGCCAGCCAGCGGCGCAGACAGCGAGCGCCCATCGGCGTCGAAGTACGATCCACTGCCGCAAGCAGCGAGCCGCTGGTCGAGCCGCCTCGGATCGTCCGCTCGATCTCCAGCGACCGCCAGGTGGCCTGGTCGATCAGCACGAAGTCGTTCGTCTCGCGGCGGGTCAGTTTAACAATATGGTTGAGCGAGCCTTTCTGGGTCTCCGACAAATAGTCGATGATCGCTGCCGCGGCCGAGAGCGAGGCGTCGATGCGATCAAAGCCGAAGCCCTCAAGCGTAGCCACGCCGAAGTGCCGCCGAAGACGCTGGTCGGCCTGGTAGGGATCGAATACGTGTGCCGGCCGACGGGTCACCAGCAGCGAGGGGATGATCGGGTTCGGACCCGTCAGCTCCTTCACCACGTGGGCCAACGGATCGCGGACATCGATGGCCACTTCGGCCAGGAGTAGTTCGGCCGGCGAAAGGCGGACCAGTTCGTTGAGTATTTCCTTCGCAGCGACGGTCTGCACCCAGAATGCGCCGGTAGACAGCTCGACGCAGGCCAACCCGGTCTCGTCGCGACGATGGTGAAGGCAAACCAGATAGTTGTCCGCCTTACGTTCCAGCAGGGCGTCATCGGTGAGCGTCCCGGGGGTCACGATGCGGACGATGTCCCGTTTGACCACGCCCTTGGCCAGCTTGGGATCTTCGAGCTGCTCGCTGATCGCGACCTTGAAACCGGCCTTCACCAGTTTCGTGAGATAGCCTTCGAGAGCGTGATAGGGAATGCCGGCCAGAGGGACGGCCTGACCGTTGCGGTCTTTGCCCCGTGTGGTCAGGGTGATGCCCAAGACGCGCGCGGCGGTGATCGCATCATCGTAGAACGTCTCGTAGAAGTCGCCCATGCGAAAGAGCAGGAGGGCGTCCGGAGCGGCCGCTTTCTGCTCAATGTACTGGCGCATGGCCGGGGTCAGCCCCTCGGCCGGCGGCTCACATTTCGGCTTGGTGCCTTCCCGCGTCATCGCGGCGCTAATGTACGGCAAGGCGACCGGATTCTCAATTACGCATTGGAAGCATGTCAGTTGAGCCATCACGAGGTGCTGAATCGAGTCGGATCGGCGAATCGGCGACGTGGTCGAGAATGATCCGCGAAACCTCGCGCTGCACGGCCAGACTCGGCTTCCGCTGACGCTTGAGGGGCCACAGAGCCCGGTTCAAGCTGATCGCCTGCAACCTGGCCTTGTGGAAGAAAAGCAGGTACGGGCGAGCCAACTCGGACACACCGTCGGCCTGTTCCGCCGAACGCCGATCCCTGTAAGTCGAGTCACGCCGCCGCCGATCGTGGACCGCGACGATTCCCTCCGGCAGCGCAGGCAGAAGGTTCTTTTCGCCGAACTCGTTCCACCCCCTCCGCGAATGCCAGACCAGCAAGGCCCGCGCGCCCTGCCCTCGGAGAAACTGCCGCACCTTTTCCCGTTGTTTTCGCTCCTCTGTGATCATCTTGAAGACGAGGACAGGCGCCGTGAGAATCGCCGCGAAGGTGATCAGCACAGCCACAGGGGCGAAGCATATCTGCAGCAGCACACCGTACCACTTGATCGGAGCGCGTTTGCCTGAATGCGGTTTCATTGATGGCCCTGCAGAATCCAACACCGGCTGTTAGAAATTCCAACAGCAGATGTTACATTTTACACAGGATCGCACGCAAGACCGGTTTCATCTGAAGGTGTGTGTGAAAAGCGACGGGGGCGGGCGATGGGGCAGCGTCGAGCCTGCCTCGCCGCGGGCGGGGTCGCCGCGGCGACTGGGACCTGCCGCATTATTCGGTCACAACTTCGCCAATTCGGCCCCCACCGTGTCGCGGTGGGGCGTCCCGGCAGGTCTCCGCCACCTTTGGTGGCTTCGACCATGCCCTACCTTTTCCCACCCGTTCTGCGTGTCACCTGCAGTCGGTGTGCAGTTCCAGCCCCCGGCGGATCTTGGGCGTCTGGATCAGGGCCCGGATGATGTCCCAGGGCCACCAGATTTCCTTGTCCCCCAGCACGGCCACGTAGTCGCCGCCGATGCCGGCCGGGTCCCAGACCACGACGTAGTAGGTCCCCGGTGTCGAGAGCACCTGTTTGAACTCCGGGCCGTCATAGTATGACTTGTTGCCGAACGGCTCGTAGAAGGTCGGTCGTTGCGGATCAGAGTAGTTGGGTACGACGATCGCGCCGTAGCCGACGGGAAGCTCAAAAGGCAGCGACTCGGCCGGGACATCGAGCCCGGGGCCGACGATCGCAAAAGACGGCCGGAACTCCGCGTAGGCCGGGCAGATCGGCACAAGGGTCTCGACGAAGACCTGGGTCGAGCGGCGCAGGTTGAACTGGTAGACGTCGATGTCTTCCGTCGCCCCGTCGGCCATCTCAAGCCATGCATAAACCGCGATCGATTGGGCGATCGATCCGCGCACCCGGAAGGGCTTCTCCCAAGTGAAGTCGGTCGTCTCCAGGTAGGGAACGTGGGCCAGTGCGGTGCCGGCGGTCAGCAGTGTGCTCGCCCCAATCACGATGAGTTTCATCTGTTGACGAGTCATTGTGGAACCTCTTATGGGGTACCTGGCGGCAATAGTGGCGGCAGTCTGCTCCCAGAAAGCGCTTGTCAGGCAGCAAACCCGCAATGGTCATAACTTTGCTGCCCTGATTGTAGCGCCCCTGCAACGTCCGGCCAACGGGCAGGTTTTTGTCTGTGTCAGGGAAGCCGGCGCGGGGGTGATTATTCCTGGAATCGTCGCCAGCGTTGAGGCGGCCAGTAGATGGCCATGACCCGGCCGATGATATGATCGCCAGGCAGGACTCCCAGTTGATGACCTTCGGCCACAACCTCCCAGAGCCGGGAGTCCTTTGCCCTGGTGGTGTTGTCGCCGAGAACGTAGTACTCATCCGGGCCGAGATGGATCGGGTTGCCCTCACATCCGGCGCCGGGTTTTCCTCGCAACGACCGATCATCAACACCCATATAGAGCATGCTGGTATAGCCGGTCACGCCGGGCGGCGGCGATATCGACTGACCGTCGATCTGGAGCTGTCCGTCGACGATTTCGACGGTCTCGCCGGGCAAGCCGACGATCCGATTTACGATTTTCACGCCGGGACCGAACTGAGGGTGCTCAAACACCACCATGCTGTGACGGTGTACGTCAACTCCCTTGTGGGCCAGAAACTTGTCGCCTGGCATCAGCGTCGGCGACATGGCGCCGCTGCTGGTGACGAAAGCCTCAACGTAGTGGTCTCGAAGATGGTATGCGAGCAGGAATCGTGGGCTAGCAAAAGCCGTCGCCAGAAGAAAACCGATCCCGACAAGGTACCGCAGCCACGGCCGTCCGAGCATTCGACGGTCCGATCGGCGCCCCCCGATGAAGGCGTCGATGAGCATCAGGAGCACCAGGACGGTTTCGATGGCGGCCAGGCCGGCCGCGATCGGCAATGCGGCAGGGTACGCCAGACAGACCGCGCCCGCCAAGCCGATCGCGAGGCAGACCACAAGCCACAACACCCCCCGCCGGCGCCGCCCGGCGAAGAGCCGGCCCAGGCCGGGCAGCAGAATAGATGCAGCAACCGCCATGAAGCCCTTGCCCCAACCGTCTGGAACTTTGTCGAGCGCTGCGTAGTCCAGCACGGCAGGTTCGTGTGCTGTTGCGGCGGGTTCATCCGGTGGCATGGGGGTCTCCTATAATTCCCTGCGGCTCTGAACAACCGACCCTTGTTTACCTTATACTTCTGGGGGCAACCTGCAAAGCGCCCAACCGGCACGGCGTATGGGCTTCCCAATGACGACTCAGGTCGCGTGCCTGACCGCTTGCCGAGCTCTCTGCAGATGGCTTATGATCCGCATGAGATACTATTTGCCGTGCTAATGATTGTGAGGGAGCCCACATGGCCCGGATCGCGGTGCTGCAACACTTCTGGTGCGAGAATGCGGGTGTGTTTGAGCCGGCGCTTCAACGGCTTGGTCACAGCGTCGAAAACGTCGAGTTGTTCAACGGTAGTGCGGTGCCCGGCAAGCGTGATTTCGACGCTTGGATCGTCATGGGCGGCCCGATGAACGTGGATGAGACGGACCGGTACGCTTTTCTCGGTCCGGAGCGGGCTTTGCTTGCGGATCTGATCGCCGAGGATCGACCCGTTCTGGGGATCTGCCTAGGTTCGCAACTCATCGCCAGAGCGGCTGGCGCGAAGGTGTATCCCAAACGACCGAAGGAAATCGGCCTCTTCGAGATCAGCCTGTTGCCTGCGGCGGCCACCGATCCTCTTCTGTGCTTATTTGACGATCCCCAGGAAGTGTTCCAGTGGCACGGTGACACGTTTGATCTGCCTGCGCGTGCCGTTCATCTGGCTCGATCGTCCCGTTTCGAGAACCAGGCGTTTCGGCTTGGGCGGCGTGTCTATGCCTTTCAGTTTCACTTGGAATCGACCGGGAAGATGATCGACGATCTCAGCCGAGCCTGTGCCAGAGAGCTCATGGAGCTTCCGGCAGGCGAGGGTTTCGAACAATACCGGCCGAGGTTCCAGCAGGCTCTGGCCGCCCAGAACCGGCTGGCCGACAAGGTCATCGAAAGCTGGGCTGGCCTTTTCGATTGACAAGCCGGCACCCATTCATGGTATAACCTTATGTACATCAAGGGTTTGTGTTCATCAGACAGCCTTCGGGCGGGCTGGTTGGCTCAACTCGTCGCGGGCGGGGCGGGGCCAGAGTTGACAACCTGGCGAGACGGTGTACACTAATTCACGGGAAAGAGCCGATAGCTGTTCGTTGTGGACAGCTATTGAGGCGGGCCCCCGTGTAGAAAGGGAAAAGGCCTTTTGCGCAAACAATACAAACGCGATGAGCGTAATGGAGGGGTGACCTAGCTGGCCGCAGTCGGTATCGTCAGGCGGTGATGACGAGCCGTCAGCAGCGAGCTGGCGGTTTTTTTGTCGCCCATTTTTGAGGGAACCGACAACCGAGAGGCATCAATGCGGGCGAGTCCGCAGGATGTGGCCAGGAAAACGTCCCAGGCAGGCAGCGTTTTGCGGGACGCGGAGTGATAACCAGAATGGCACGTTTTGCGGGCTCGTAGCTCAGTTGGTTAGAGCGCGTCCCTGATAAGGACGAGGTCAGAGGTTCGAATCCTCTCGGGCCCATGAGGAGCTGTCAGCTTTCAGCCTTCAGCGGTCAGCCAGATAGGCGCAAGGCTGGAGACTGATGGCTGGGGTGAGATGTGTTGGGCTTCGGCCAGCGGCATCGCAGATGCCTGTATGACTGAAAGCTGACGGCTGAATGCTGACAGTTTTTCAGGGGCCGTAGCTCAATGGGAGAGCGCCTGGTTTGCAACCAGGAGGTTGCCGGTTCGACCCCGGTCGGCTCCAGTCTTCGTTCGCCGCAGGCGAATGAAGACTGCCACGGCGTGGCGGGTCTAGCCGCGAAGGCGGGGTAGTCGGGCCGTCGGATAGAAGACGGCGAACGACGATGTGGCAAGCCCGTGGGGCGGCCGTTCGCCGCAGGCCGATGAAAACGGCCCGGATCGGCCGAGAAATGGTTTGCCGGCCACAGGAAAAGTGAAGAATTCCCGCGAGGTGGTCTTTACACGTGCGGGATTGGCGATATACTTACAGGGCTCCGGGGTTGAGCAAGCCTGGCGCCGGAAACCGTCAAGGCGTCAGGAGCCGGGCTCGGCAAGGCTCCGAAGCGAGTTCTTTGACAATCGGATAGGTGTGCAGATCTGGCGGCGGCCGCCGAGGGGCGGCGCCGGGCAGATGCGCAGGTAGTGGCGATTCACATCACCAGTTCAATCTTCGAGCGACGAGAGACTGTTTCTCGTTTCAAAGACGCAACCGATGCGTCGAAGGTGTCTTGATGGGTGAGTGCCGGGCAACAGCCCGTCATTCATACGATCAAGCTAGTAAGGGTGCATGGTGGATGCCTTGGCGTCGAGAGGCGATGAAGGACGTGGTAGCCTGCGATAAGCCCCGGGGAGTTGGCAAACGAGCTTTGATCCGGGGATGTCCGAATGGGGAAACCCGGCGTCACTTCGCAAGAAGATGGCGTCACGGCGGGTTGAATGCATAGACCCGTGCGAGCGAACCCAGGGAACTGACACATCTCAGTACCTGGAGGAAAGGAAATCAACCGAGACTCCGTCAGTAGCGGCGAGCGAACGCGGACATAGCCCAAACCGGTCTTCGGATCGGGGTTGCGGGAGCCGAGAGCGGTTACAAAGGCTTCGTTAGCAGAAACTCATGGAAATGGGTGCCACAGAAGGTGACAGCCCTGTATGCGACAACGACAGCCCCGCGTTACCATCGGCTTTCCAGAGTAGCATGGAGCTCGTGGAACTCCGTGTGAAGCTGGGGGGACCACCCTCCAAGGCTAAGTACTCCTCGACGACCGATAGTCAACAAGTAGGGTGACCGAAAGGTGAAAAGAACCCCTATAAGGGGAGTCAAAAGAACCTGAAACCATGCACTTACCAGCGGTCGGAGCCCGATACCCTTTCGGGGGTCCGGGTGACGGCGTACCTTTTGCATAATGGACCGGCGAGTTATCCTCAGCGGCGCGGTTAAGCACCTCCGGTGCGGAGCCATAGCGAAAGCGAGTCTGAACAGGGCGACAATGTCGTTGGGGGTAGACCCGAAACCAGGTGATCTACCCATGGCCAGGATGAAGCGCCCGTAAAAGGACGCGGAGGTCCGAAGCCGTGAACGTTGAAAAGTTCTGGCATGAGCTGTGGGGAGGAGTAAAAGTCTAATCAAACCTGGAGATATCTGGTTCTCCTCGAAATGCCTTTAGGGGCAGCCTCGGGCCACTACGTTGCGGGGGTAGAGCTACTGAATGAAACGCGGGAGCCACCAGCTTGCCGCCTTCAATCAAACTCCGAATACCGCAACGACTATCCCGGGAGTGAGACTGTGGGTGATAACATTCATGGTCGAAAGGGAAACAACCCAGCCCGCCTGCTAAGGTCCCCAATTCATGCTCAGTGCTTAAGGAAGTTCAATCTCCGAGACAGCGGGGATGTTGGCTTAGAAGCAGCCACCATTTAAAAAGTGCGTAACAGCTTACCCGTCGAGAGGTTGGGCGCCGATAATGAACGGGACTAAGCATGATACCGAAGCAGCGGACTCGAGAGGGGCTATCAGCCTTCAGCCATCGACCTTCAGCCCATCAGTGCGTTCCAAACGGGCGCTTTTTGCGGCTGACTGTCGAGTGCTGAGTGCTGACAGCTCCTCTCGAGTAGTAGAGGAGCGTTGGTAGGAAGATACAGGCCATACCGTGAGGAGTGGTTGCGGTCCTACCAAGTGATTATGCCGGTATGAGTAACGAGAAAGCGGGTGTAAACCCCGCTCGCCGAAAACCTAAGGTTTCCTGGGGAAGGGCAATCCGCCCAGGGTTAGGCGGTTCCTAAGGCCAGGCCGAAAGGCGTAGCCGATGGACAGCAGGTTAATATTCCTGCCCCGTGTTGTGAGGTTGAGTCGCGTGTGCGTTTTCCCAAGCTGCAGCCCACCACTAGACGTGAGGGTTCCCGAAAGGGCGAGGCCGATTCGTTGCCGAAGTGTGGGGAGGGAGAACCAAGAAAAGCACGCGAGGACGAGCAGCACGTCCGTACTAAAACTGACACAGGTAGGTGAGGCGCGTAGCCTCAGGCGCTCGAGAGAACGGTCCTTAAGGAACTAGGCAATTTGGCCCCGTAACTTCGGGAAAAGGGGTTCCTACTCCAGATTAGCAATAGTTTGGAGAGGGCACAGCAAAGCGGCTCTGGCGACTGTTTATCAAAAACACAGGTCTCTGCTAAGTCCCACAGACAACGTATAGAGACTGACGCCTGCTCGGTGCGGGAATGTTAAGGAAGCCGGTCATTGGGAGCAATCCTGAGAAGCTGGCGACCGAAGCACCCGTAAACGGCGGCCCTAACTATGAGGGTCCTAAGGTAGCGAAGTTCCTTGTCGGGTAAGTTCCGACGCGCATGAATGGCGTAACGACTGGAGCACTGTCTCAAGGACCGACTCGGTGAAATTGAAATTGTGGTGAAGATACCACATACCCGCGGCAAGACGGAAAGACCCCGTGAACCTTTACTGCAGCCTGATATTGGCCACAGATATCACATGCGTAGGATAGGTGGGAGGCGATGATCCAGCCGTTCCGGCGGTTGGGGAGCCAACGTTGAAATACCACCCTTGTGCTATTTGTATCCTAACTCCGACCCGTGAATCCGGGCGGGGGACAGTGTTAGGTGGGCAGTTTGACTGGGGCGGTCTCCTCCCAAAGAGTAACGGAGGAGCACAAAGGTCGGCTCAGCGCGGTTGGCAATCGCGCGGAGAGTGTAAGGGCACAAGCCGGCTTAACTGTGAGACCGACGGGTCGAGCAGATGCGAAAGCAGGTCCTAGTGATCCGGTGGTCCTGTGTGGAAGGGCTATCGCTCAACGGATAAAAGGTACTCCGGGGATAACAGGCTGATCGCCTCCGAGCGTCCATAGCGGCGAGGCGGTTTGGCACCTCGATGTCGGCCCAACGCATCCTGGGGCTGAAGGCGGTCCCAAGGGTTCGGCTGTTCGCCGATTAAAGCGTTACGCGAGCTGGGTTCAGACCGGCGTGAGCCAGGTCGGTCCCTATCTGCCGTGGGCGTATGAGACTTGAGAGGATGTCTTCCTAGTACGAGAGGATTGGAAGGCACCAGCCTCTGGTGTACCTGTTGTCGCGCTAGCGGCAGCGCAGGGTAGCTATGCTGGGAAAGGATAAACGCTGAATGCATCTAAGTGTGAAGCCCCCCTCAAGATGAGGTCTCGACGACTCTTCGGAGTCGGTAGGCCCCTGGAAGACTACCAGGTCGATAGGCCGGAAGTGTAAGGACAGAAATGTCTTAAGCCGACCGGTACTAATGGCCAATCGCTTGATCGTATGAATGATGTGCTGTTTTTAGGCCGTCATTCGCTGAGTACACCGCGAGGCTCGAAGATGGAGCGCGGTAATGCTGAAGTCGCTGCCTGCACACACCTATCCGACTGACGTTTCAAACCGCCGGCCAAGGCAAACGCGGCCGGCGGTTTTTTTTTGCGCCGCCTGCCGAAAGCAGGCACGTGATCACCCGTGGAAGGAACGTCCGCGACAACCGATGGGTGGGAAACGCTCGACCTAACTCGTTCGCGCCCGGTCCGTTCGTGCGCGGACACCAAGCGGGAAAAAGGGTGAGCGAGGGGACTCGAACCCCCGACCCCGAGGACCACAACCTCGTGCTCTAACCAACTGAGCTACGCTCACCATCAACGGCCCGAACCAGGCGTCGGCAACCCAAACCAATAGCCAAGTTTGGCGGACGCCTGCCACCTCCCCAACGGACTAGGATACCTTTGCGGGAGGCGCCGTTCAACGGGGCAAGCGGCCTTGGGTGCATGCCGAATCCATGACCGTTCAGGCGGCTCTTTCAGCACCCCGAGCGTAAGCGAGGGGCCAAGCCGCAGAGCGGCCAATGCCACATGGGGCCGCTCCCTCACGGTTGCGGTTCTGAAAAGCCATAGCGTCTCCCCGCCTGAGCTGTCACAGACCCGTGCATGCCGGGTGCGGACAGTCTGGGCGGGCATGCCGACCGGTCCAGGTTGGGCGATCAAGGCCGTTCAGCGGGTTTCCCCGCCAAAGGCGCTGCCAGTTCCTTAGATTCTGGCCACCTCCTTTCCGGAAATTCTGACCACATGTGAGGTTGTGATTTCCGGCAGTTTTGCCTCGCAATGGCCGGGGGCAATGGGGCTCCCCGCCGCGAGGAACGAGGAGGATGATCAGTATGTTGGACCGGGTAAAGATTTGGGCATTGCGGCAGGCGGGACACACGTTGGAGGAGATCGCGGCCGCGGTCAAAGTCGGGAAACGTTCGGTACAGCGGATCCTGAAGGAGCCGCCGATCACGAGCCTGGAGTCGGCCCCGACGCCGGGGTCCCGGCAGATCGGGCGTCCGAGCCGGGTGGAGGCCTTCTAGGGCGACGCCGAACGGATCCTGGAAGCCGAGCCGTTGCTGCCGACAGTGGAAGTGTTCAGCCGCCTGCGATCGCTAGGTTACACCGGGGGCAAGTCGGCGGTGTACGAGTTGGTCAGGTCCGTTCGTCCCCGGAAGAACCAGGGGCCTGAGGTGCGGTTCGAGGGGGTGCCGGGCGAGTTCAGCCAACATGATTTCGGCAGTGTGAACGTCACCTATGCCGACGGCACGAGCGAGAAGATCCACTTCTTCGCTTCTCGTCTGAAGTACTCGCGATGGACGCACGTGGTCATCGTCCCGGATGAGCGAGTCGAGTCGCTCATCCGGGCGTTGCTGAAGGCCTTCGAGTCCTTCGGCGGTGTGCCCCTGCGGGCGGTTTTCGACAATCCCAAGACGATCGTTCTCAGCCGTGCCCAGGGGTTCATCAACTGGAACCCGGTTTTCGTCCACGTCCCCGTGGACTACAGTTTCGGGGTGGAGTTGTGCCGGCCTCGGCGGGCCAACCAGAAAGGATCCGTCGAGAACCTGGTGGGCTGGGTCAAGGGCAGCTTCTTCAAGGTCCGCCGGTTCCACGACCGCGCGGACCTGGAGCAGCAGCTCATCGCCTGGCTGGAAGAGGTCAACCTGCAGCGCCCCAGCCGGGCCACCAACCAGATCCCGGCCGAGCGGATGAAGGCGGAGCGGGAACGCCTCACGCCCCTGGCGACCCCGGCGGATGACTATCCCCTGCGGGTGGCAGTGACCGTCGGCACCACCGGCTTCGTGGAGTACGAGCGTATCCGCTATTCCATGCCCCCGACCGCCATCGGCATTCCCGGCACGCTCTTCCTGTATCCCGACCGGGTCCGGATCGTGACCCGCAGCGGGATCGAGGTCGAGCATCCGCGGCGTCCGGCCGTGGGCAACACTTCATATTGCAGCGAGCACCGGGTTGCCCGGCTGGCCGCGGTGCACGGGCAGCGGGCCAAACTCTATCAGAAACGCCAGGAAATCCTCGAATTGGGGCCGCCGGCGGAAGGCCTGCTGACCTGTGGGGGACTGGCCTCCAGCCGGTCGGTTTTCGGGGTTTCGGAATAGGTTTTTTGGCCTGTTCTTGTCGAAGCAGCCGTTGACGTGGAGACCGCCGCAAGGCACACTATGGTCCGTCAGCTTGGAAGCGGGCCCTCGCGTCAAGGAGTGACCTTCATGTCTCGAAGACACCGGCACGTGTCATCAAGAAGACTTCGAAGAAGGCTTCGATCACAGCGTCCGCCTTCTCCTTCCGGACTGCGTCTGATCGCCACCGGCGGGCACAAAGGCGAGCCTGTTGTCCTGGAAATGCTCAGTTTCGAAATCACCGAAGACCCGATACCTGACCCGACATTGGATCGTCTCCGTCCCGAGGATCGGGAGATGATCCTGGAGGTCGGCTCAAGAGTGATGGAAGGGGCCACGGACCAGGTGCCGATTCTCGAACGGCTGGCCCGGGAGTTTCCGCAGGTGCCGAAAGTCTACAATTACTTGACGATAGCCTATTCCAATGCCGGTCTGTACGCCAAGGCCGAGGAAATGGCTGAGGAGGCGTACAGCCGGTTCCCGAACTATCTCTTTGCGATGATCAACTATGCCCATGCGCTGCTTCGTCGGTGGCATATCCGCCGAGTGGAGCAGATACTGGACAATCGCTTTTCGATTCACCTCTGGATCACCGATCGAAAGCGATATCACGTAAGCGAATATGTGGCCTTTAACGGTCTCATGGCCAGGTATTTTTCGGCCATCGGTGAAGATGAGATTGCAGAGCGATACTATAAGATGCTGTTGGAGGTGGCTCCGGACCATCCCGGAACAAAGACAATCGACCGCGTCATCCATCCCACGCCTATGGGTTCGCTCTTGAAGCGTCTGACCAGATGGGCTCATGCCAAAGAAGCCGATCAGGAGCCGGTCCGCGCCGGCGGCAAGTAGTAGAGGCGGCACGGGTGCGCAAACACAGCCCATTGCGTGGTTCCCAAGGCGGACCGCCTTTTTGCGGGTCACAACCCAAGCGCACTTGTGATCCAGAAGCATGCGCGCAAGCCGCACAGATATCCGGCCGCAAGGTTCTGAAGGCCACGCGGCCGGTTCATCGGTCGTGGCCGTCACTTGAGCGCCGCGAAAATCTTCTCATGGGCGACAAAGCCGCGCTCGGCCAGGGCAACCTTGCCATCTTTACGAATGGCGTAGACCGTGCGCTGCGTTCTATCCGGTCCCCTGGCGCCATAAGCAGCGGTGATGCTTGAACCCTCGTCGACAATAAGCGAGAAGGGGAACCGGTTTTCGCCGACGAAGCGGGCGTGCTGCACGGCGTCGGCCGGATTGACGCCAAGAACCGTGATCCCGTGCTTTTCAAACTGCGACCAGTCGTCACGAACCGCACAAAGCTGTCTCGTGCAGCCCGGCGTGAAATCACCGGGATAGAAAATCAGCACGACGCTGCTCTTCTTGAGCAGCTCGGCCAGGCGGATGCGTTTGCCCGATTGGTCGGCAGCGTCGAAATCAGGAGCCTTCTGCCCGACGGGAATCAGATCGGTACGTGCTTCCAGCGAGGCAGCGGGCCCGACCGTCTCCGTCGACGCGCAACCGGCCGGCAGCAACCCGACGACAATCGCAATGAGCAGCGGACCCAGCTTGCGGCTGACGTATCTCATCGAAGTGACCTCCTCGGAGAGTCCCGGGACTTGAACCGTCGTGATCGACCACGACTTTCCCTTATTCTAGCCCCAAACCAAGAACAAACGCGGGCCGGGGAGAACAAGCTCTAAATGCTGATGCCTTCACGGGTTGCAGGGCGCGTGCTGCAGGGTTGCGGCGGGGGCCGCGCCGGCCGGATGCAAACGGGTTGATTCGTCGGTCGTCTCTGGCGTCTTGCATGCCGAGAAGTTATGCTCTGGTTCGTGGTCTGTGTTGGGTCCGTTCACTGAATGTTGGAGATCTGTCATGGCTACCCGTCAGACGAAGAAACAAAACCCCAAGACCTCGTCCGGGAGCGGACTGTATACATTGGAGGTATTTTTAATCGGTGGGCCCGTCACCGAGGAGTTCGTCAAGGAAAACCCGGTTGTCTCCCGCACCATCCAAATCCGCGGCGATCAGACGTTGGACAAGCTGCACTTTGCCATTTTCGACGCCTTTGACCGTGATGACGAGCACATGTACGAGTTTCAGATCGGCGGCAAGGGGCCCCAGGACCCGGGCGCGCGCTGCTACGTCTTACCGGATGCCCGTGATGCGTACGACAGACGACAGGCAGGAGACCTGACTCGAACCAGAATCGGCACTCTTGGCCTGAAAGTCGGAGATGCATTCGGCTATTGGTTCGATTACGGCGACGACTGGTGGCACCAGATCAACGTCATCTCGATCGAGGAGAACATCCCCCCCGGAGAGTATCCCAGGGTAACCCAACGCGTAGGTGAGAGCCCTCCGCAGTATCCCGATCCGGAAGATGAAGATGAGGAATGGGACGAGGACGAAGACGACGAAAGCGACGAGGACGAGGATGATGACGGAGAGTGGGAAGACCCGGACGAGGAAGACGATGCGGACGAGGAGGATTGATCGCCAAGGTTGCGGATCCTGGTGCTGCGCATCTCAGAGTGACGCGGCGGCACTCGAAAAGACCGCGTAGCTTGCCTCCGACCCTTCGAGGCGCTGCGGCTGGAAGACCTCTGTCACATAGCAGGTTCGGAAAGGACGTCGGCCCCCAAGCAACGTACGTTCGATCGGCAACCGCCTTATCCTTCGTGGAACAGCGGCGTGGACAGGTAACGTTCGCCGCAACTGGGCAGGATGACGACGATCATCTTACCGGCGTTTTCGGGGCGGTTGGCAACCTCGTTGGCGGCGCACAGGGCCGCGCCTGAGGAGATGCCGCACAAGATGCCCTCTTGTCTGGCGGCCTTGCGGGCCCAGGCGAAGGCGTCTTCGTTGGCAACACGTACGACGTCAT
>Ga0116145_1002599_pt1 | contig 15984 bp, 8 predicted proteins | sample AD_JPNHG1_MetaG_FD_89747 | JGI IMG/M metagenome (GOLD analysis project Ga0116145, IMG submission 89747) | Active sludge microbial communities of municipal wastewater-treating anaerobic digesters from Japan - AD_JPNHG1_MetaG | ecosystem: Engineered > Bioreactor > Anaerobic > Digestate | place... | reverse complement strand
GACGTCGTTATCAGATCGGAGAAATTGAAGCACTTCGTTGAAAAAATGAGCCGAAGAAAGTTTATCGCAGAGATCGGCGCGACCGCGCTGATGCACGCATTCGCCGATACGAGACGCGTCGGGTCCGTATCCGGGGTGTTTCGCCCCGGTCTTCGACTTGGTTTCCAGGTGTTCGCCGTCCGGGATCTCTGCGAGAAGGATCTCGTGGGAACGTTGAAGGCGGCGAAGGCGCTCGGCTACGAAGGGGTCGAGACGGGGCGCTTCTACGGACGCGGCGCCGTGGAATGGAAGACGATCTGCGCCGATATCGGACTCGATCTTTTCGCCCTGCAGCTCTACCCCCACAATCTCACCGAACCGCAGCTCGCCGAGACGATCCGGTTCTGCCATGAATCGGGCTGCACGCGCATCAACGCCGCATGGTATTACGGCAGTCCGGCGAATCCGAACGACTGGCAGCTCGTCATCAACGTGATGAACCATGCCGCGGCGGTCTGCGCGAAGGAGGGGATTTCCGTCGCCTACCACAATCACGACCACGAATTTCGGATGAAGTTTGACGGTAAAAGTGTCTGGGAATGGCTCTGGGAACCTTCATCTGGAAACGGATCGCTTCGCCAGATTACTGCTGTGCCACGTTTTTCGCCGCTCGTGATGCAGGAACTTGATTGCGGAAACTGTATTCTGGGAGGATGCGATCCGGTTTACTGGCTCGACCGCTATCCGTGCCGTAATCCCACGGTTCATGTTATGCCCGTGCTCGAAGAAGCTGGGGTACGTCCAGGTGAATGCGGTGTCGGTGCGAAGTCCGACCGCGCCAACTGGCTGCGGATTATCGGCTCGCTGAGGCGCAACGGTACCGAATGGCTGGTCGTCAAGCCGGTCTCTTTTCCCGATTCGCTTGCAGATCTTAAGGCCAGTGCCGAATACTTGCGTGGCCTCGGCGTCGGGTGAATGGGTAAAACGAAAAGGTGTGGATATGCGCACAATGATTTGGATTCCCGTCGTTGACTATCTACGCGTCTGGCGGCAGAAGAAGCTTCCGTTTCCGATGGCGAAGGGACTTTGAAAGGTACGCTTGATGCAAAAAGGACAAAGGATTAAGAATCTGTTTGCGCTTGTGGCCGTCGGCGCGTCGGTGACGGCGGTGTCGTGCGTGCCGCTTGCCGGTGGGACGAGGTCGTCGCGCACCTGTCGTATCGGAGACGAATGGAGGGTCGAAAACCGTACGCTCCGCGTCTGCGTGAGTGAGGTGAACGGGACGTGGACAGTGTGGGACAAACGATGCGGACGCGCGTGGCGACAGGCGGCCGACACGAATTCGGTCCGGGTCGTTTCTGCCGCGCCTCTGGATATGCCATCGCCTGGCGTGAAAGTTACGCTCGATGTTCCGAACGGCACGAATGCGACGTTTGCGCTGACCGTGAGGGTCAGCCTCGCGCCGGTGGACGGCGACGTTCTTTGGGTGCTGTCGGGGCCTGTTGGGCAGGGCTTTCGCGAATTGGCATTACCTGCCCAGTTCGTGCTGGATGAGCCGGAGGGCGTGCTCGTCATCCCCAGAACGCTGGGCTTCTGTTCCGCGTCGACGAGCTGGAGTGGGACGGCAAGGCGCTGGGCGGGTTCTATTCGATGCCTTGGTTCGGCACGGCCGACCTGGCGTCGGGGCAGGGGTATATCGGCATCCTCGACACGCCCGACGACACATCTTTCCGCGGGTAAAAGAGTCCGGGGCGAGGCGCGAGACACGCTGTCCGTGCAGCCGTATTTCCTGACGCAAAAAGGAACGTTCGGCTATGCTCGCCGGATCGTCTATCATTTCTCAGACAAGGGTGGTTATGTCGCCTTGGCCAAGCGCTACCGCACGTACGCGAAAGAGCGGGGGCTGCTGAAGACCCTGACCGAGAAGCAGCAGACGCGATCCTCCATCGATCGCCTGGTGGGCGCGGTGAACATCTACTGCAGCGAGTTCCGGAACATTGAGGAGATCAAAAAGCTGGGCATCGAGCGGGCGATGGTGTCCGGTTTCACGAAAGACCGCGTGAAGCAGATTAACGACATGGGTTATCTGGCTTCGCACTATGACATCTATACCGACCTCTACGCACCAGACTCGCCCGTTGGGAAAATAGAACGTTGTCAGGGATTCACTTTCCCGCAGGACGTCATCAAGAAAGTCGACGGTTCGAACCATGTTGGCTGGTGTCCTCACACAGATAAAAAAACGGGGATCACGTATCCTAGTTATGTGATCTGCTGGCGATGGTTCACGCGGCCATGCCGACGTGGGTGCTCTGGGAGCCGCAGCAGGAACTTTTCAGCAACCAGATGGCGCGCTTCAAGGCCTGCTACGACAACGTGTGCCGGTGGCGGCGCGTGGTCGGCTACTCGGAGATGGTCAACCACGAGCGTCTGACGAAGGACGGGCTGGTTCAGCGCAGCACGTTTGCGAACGGGGCGTCGATCACAGTCAATTTCTCGGATGAGCAGCGGACGGTGAAGGCCGGCGTCGCGTTGCCTCCCCGTTCATATCTGATAGCGGGGAAGGCAGCAAAAAAAGCCGGGCTTGCCGTGGGTGTGCCGGTGTGTGTGGATTAATCAGGGTGCGGGACAAGAAAGGGAGAAACATGAAAAGCCTGGTGATGATCGGTATGGCAGGGGTTTGGGGGGTGCTGAGTCTGAGTGGTACTGCGTTCGGCGCGGATGCCACGGAAACATTTCCTGATTTGACGAAGTATATCGTGACGCCGCCGCCCGCTCCGGCACCGCGTTTTAACGGCGCGAAGGTTTTCGGCGTGCGTCCGGGCAGTCCGATCCAGTACACGGTCGCGGTGTCGGGACAAAAGCCGATGGCGTATTTTTCAGAAGGCTTGCCCGCAGGCGCGACATTCGATTCAGAAAAGGGTCTGTTGAGGGGCGTGGTGAAAAAGCCGGGCACGTATCTGATTAAACTGTACGCGACGAATGCCGTTGGCAAAGCCGAACGGGAACTGAAACTGGTTGTGGGTGACACCTTCGCCCTGACTCCGCCGATGGGTTGCAACACCTATGGCGGACTCGGTCCGTTCGTGGATGAAAAAGGTGTGCGGGCCTCGGCCCGGGCGATGGCAGAGAAATTGCGCGATTTCGGCTACTGCTACGTCAACATCGACGATGGCTGGCAGGGCGAGCGCGACGGTCCGTTCAACGCGATTCAGCCCAATGAGAAGTTCGGCGACATGAAAAAGCTGTGCGACGACCTGCACGCGATGGGGCTCAAGGTCGGCAACTATTCCACGCCGTGGCGCACCAGTTACGAGGGCTTTGTGGGCGGGTCGAGCGACAGCGAGGATGGCGCTTGGGCCAAGTTGCCGAGGGGCAAGGGTAAGGGCTGGACGCACGGACCGTACCGCTTCGAGATCAACGACGCGCGCCAGGCGGCGGAGTGGGGCATCGACTACTTCAAGTACGACTGGGGCATCGACAGCGTGGAGCTTGCGCGGCTCATGGGCGATGCGCTGCTCGCGCAGCCGCGCGACATCGTGCTCGAACTGTCTAACACGGCACCGTTTAAAGACGCCGAAGCGTACACCTCTATCGGCACCATGACGCGCACGGACGGTGATCTGGTGGATGTGTGGGTCAAGACCCAACTTGACGCAGGCAAGCAGAAATGGGCTCTGGGCGTGCGTGATCTGTGGGTCTCGCACAAGCGGTGGCAGGCCTATAACAGGCCAGGCCACTGGAACATGCCCTGCCCGCTGCGCGTCGGGCTGCTGGGCGGCTGGGATAGAAAGCCGCTGCAGCCGTCGCGGCTGACCCCGGACGAGCAGTTCAGCCATGTGAGTCTGTGGTGCCTGTGGTCCGCTCCGATCATCATCGGCGCGCCGCTTGACAAGCTCGACGCCTTCACGCTGAGCCTGCTGACCAACTGTGAGATGCTCGACGTGAACCAAGACGCGCTCGGCCTGCAGGCCGTCAATCTGGATGTGCCGGGCGGTGAAGTGCTGGTGAAGCGCTTGGAAGACGGCACGGTGGCAGTCGGCTTGTTCAACGTCGGCGAGGAGCCGTCCACGGTGACGGTGACATGGGAGCAGGCGGGTGTGCAAGGCCCGCAACGGGTACGCGACCTCTGGCGTCACAAAGATATCGGCGTCTTCAGCGATCGTTTCAGCGCAGCGGACATTCCGCGGCACGGCGTGGTGGTGGTGCGTCTCTTCCCGGCGTCGGAGACAAAGGAGTAATCGGTTTGCGGAGTGCGGGAGCTTGCTCCCGCTTTTCCAAAGCGGCGGCAAGCCGCCGCGCTCCAAAATGTGCCCGAGCCCCCGGTTCGCCTGCGCTCCTTTTCACCAGGAACGCATGACATTCGCGCATCCCGTTGCTAACCGATTACCCAGGCAACCCAAGAAATCCTTGCAGAACGCCACGCCAGCATGCGAAAATTTCTCCCAGTCGTCATAGGATTGTAACGTGCAGGCATCAGGGGGAATCATGAAGAAAAGTGTCGTGTGTGCTGTTGTTCTGCTGGCGGGAATCGCCGGTGCCGCCGGCATCGTGGAAGGCGAAAAGGCGCTGCCGCTCGTGCAGGATGTGGATGTGGCGGTGATCGGCGGTTCGTCCGGTGCTGTGGCTGCCGCGCTCAAGGCGGCCGAGGCCGGCGCCAAAGTTTTCGTGGCTGCGCCGCGTCCCTATCTGGGCGAGGATATGGCGGGGAAGTTGCGCCTGCGTCTCGACCGCGATGAGGATGTCCGTTGCGGATTGATCCCTAAGATGTTTACGCCGGACAAGCTCCGTCCCGAGTCACTGCCTTTCACGTACAAAGCCAATAAAACGGCTGCCGCAATCCATAAGGATATGGGCGGCACGATGCTGGCTGACGGCAAGTGGAGTGAAGCGACTTCGCAGAGCGTGCAGTTTGAGGAAGATGTCACCTTCGAGTTGGATCTCGGGGCCGTGGTTGAAGTGGGCGCATTTGCCGTGGCGGCTTTCCACCGCGAAGGGGACAAGGGCTTCGTGACCGGCAAGATCCGTGTGGCCGGCAGCCAGGACAAGAAAAACTGGCAACCGCTGGGCGAGACGTCGGAACGCACGAGTGAAGTGGAAATGGAGTGCGTGACCCTCACGTTGCCGATCACAGGGAAGTATCGTTATCTCAAGGTCGGCGCGCTGCTCGGGGCCGGTGTGAAGCGGCAGTTGCTTGGCGAGTTCTATGTATACCCGGCCAAGGATCCGGCGGCCGGTGAGGGCGTTGCCGACCAGACCACACCGTTGAAAGTCAAGAAAGCACTGGATGCCGCGTTGTTGAAGGCCGGCATACCTTTTCTCACCGGTACGCACGCGACTGAACCGCTTTTTGACAGCTCCGGCAAGCTGGCGGGCGTGGTGATCGCGAACCGCAGCGGACGTCAGGCCATCAAAGCCAAAGTGGTGATTGATGCCACGGAACGCGGATTGTTGGCGCGCGCGGCGGGCGGGCAGGCCACGCCCTTCCCGGCCGGCACCTACATGTTCAAGCGCATTGTGGTGGCGGGCGAGGCCCCGCGCGCTGAAGGTGTTCGTGTGAAAGAGCTGTTCGGCCTCTACAACGCGCGGGTGACCGGCATCAAGCCGCCCAAGGGCTCGCCCGATATGATCGCGGGCCGCATGTTCGAGTGCGAGATCGACCTGCCGATGAAAGACGGATCGGCGCGTTCGTTTGCCGAGGCGGAGCAGAAGGCGCGTGACCTGACCTTTGTGCCGAGCCAACTGGAGTCGGCCGACACGCTGTTGTTGACGCCCCCCGACCGCATTCAGGGTCAGGCTGCATCACAGGCTCCTTGGCCGGGTGCCGATGCGGTCGATTTGAAAACCTTTCAGCCGGCCGGTACGGAGTATCTGTTTGTGTTGAGCGCGATGGCCGACCTGTCGCGTCAGGCGGCCGAGCAGTTGATGAAGCCGGGCAACTTGATGGCCGTAGGCGAACGCCTCGGTACGGAGGCGGCGAAGCTGGCCGCAAGTCGGCCGGCCTTGGGCAACGTCCGAGCGGCGGCGCGCACGCCGGTCACGCGGCGCGCCACCGCGAAGATCGGCGAGCACGCCAAGGGACTGCCGCCGTATCTTTCGAACACGTCGGGTTCCGTCACTGCGGACGCGCGGGAATTGCCCGTGTTGGCCGAGTGCGATGTGGTGGTGGCCGGTGCCGGCACCGGCGGCGGGCCCGCCGGCATCGCCGCAGCGCGCCACGGTGCGCGCACCATCGTGTGCGAGTACATTTATCAGATGGGCGGTGTGCAGACGGACGGTCTGATCGGCATCTACTACTGGGGGAACCGGGTGGGCTTCACCAGCGAGATCGACCAGGGCGTGAAAGAGACCGGCGTGGTCTTTTCGCAGAGCAAGTCCGAATGGTACCGCAGCCAGAACCGCAAGGCCGGCGCCGAAATCTGGTACGGCACGATGGTGAACGGCGTGGTGGTCGAGAACGGCGCGGTGAACGGTTTGGTGGTGCTGACGCCGGACGGCGAGCGCGGCGTGATCCGCTGCAAGGTCGCGATCGACGGCACCGGCAATGCGGAGTTGGCCGCCCTGGCCGGCGAGGAGACGGAGTTTATCACGGCTGATGAACTGGCCCTGCAGGGTGTGGGGCAGACACCGCGCCTGATGGGGGCCAGCTACACGAACACCGACGTGGGCTTTTTGGATGACACCGATGCCGCTGACCTTTGCTTCTTCGCCTTGCGCTCCCGTTACAGCATGCGTGATGGTGTCTGGGATCAGGCGCAGGTCATCAATAGCCGCGAGCGCCGCCGCCTGATCGGCGCGTTCTACATGTCGCCGCTGGATGTCGTGAATGAGCGCACCTACCCCGATGTGATCGTGCAGCCGTTCAGCAACTTCGACTCTCACGGCCACACCGTGCATGAGCAGTTTTTCATTGAGGATCCGGGGCACCACGGCATGAAGGTCAATCTGCCCTACCGCTGCCTGCTGCCGAAGAAGCTGGAGGGACTGCTGGTGACGGGGCTCGGCATCAGCGCCCATCGTGACGCCATGCCGATCCTGCGCATGCAGCCGGATGTGCAGAATCAGGGCTATGCGGCCGGTACGGCCGCCGCGATGGCCGTCAAGGCCGGCGTCACCGTGCGCAAGGTGGACATCAAGGCCCTGCAGCGGCATCTGATCGAGATGAAGATTCTGCCGCCGGAGGTGCTGACCATGAAGGACTCGTTCCCATTGCCGGATGCGCGGTTCACGGAGGCGGTGAAGAGCTTGCCCGACAAGTATCAGGGGCTCGGCGTGGTGATGACCGATGCCGCGCGCAGCGTGCCGTTATTGAAGGCGGCTTTCAAGCAGGCGCGCAAGCCCGAGGATCGCTTTGTCTATGCCCATGTGCTGGCGATGATGGGGCATGCGGACGGCGAACGCGAACTGATTGAAAAAGTGGACGCGCTCGATTGGGACAAGGGCTGGAATTTCCGCGGCATGGGGCAGTTCAACCGTAGTGTGAGCTGGTTGGACAGCTATATCATTGCGTTGGGGCGCGCGCGTTCTAAGAAGGCGGTTGCCGCGATTCTGCGAAAGGCTAACGCGCTGGATGCTTCCGGCGAATTTTCTCACTTCCGCGCTGTGGCCATGGCGCTTGAGGCGATCGGTGATCGTTCGGCGGCACCCGTCCTGGGTGCGCTGCTCGCCAAAGAGGGAGTGGGCGGTTATTCCTTCGCGATGCAGGCTGAGCTGCCCGTGATCAAAAACTACTCGAACCGTGAAGGCGATATCGAGCGTTCCAACTGCCTGCGCGAACTCGCGGTGGCGCGCGCCCTGTTCCGCCTGGGCGATCATCAGGGACTGGGCGAAAAGACGCTGCGCGCCTATGCGAATGATCCGCGCGGCGCGTATGCGGCGCACGCGCGGCTGGTGCTGCAAGCCGCCGGGAAATAACAGGGGGCCTCAGTTCTCTATGAAGGTAGGAGAGTTGTAATGGTTAAAAATAGGTTTAAGATTAAGTGATTTAATGCCTTGGCAAGGAGGTCAAATGAAACGTGCTGTTGTGATGATGGGCATGGGTATGGCGATGGGGTGGTGCGCGTGCGCGGCGACCCACATGATTGAACCCGGCGACACATTTGACTGGGAGTTGAACGCGCCGACCGACCCAGACACGATTGAGGCCTCGGGCGGTACGATCATCAACTTCTCGGGGAAGACCGCGGCCAGATGGGTGTTGTCGGGGCCGGTGAACGTGACGGTGTCCGGTGATGCGGAGCTGTCCGGCAAGATTACCAAGACCGCTGACACGGGGCAGTTGATCTTTTCCGATTCCATCAAGGTGTCCGGTGTCTCCGGATCGTGGGGGTTCATCGACGCGGACGCGATCGCCTTCACCTCGCCTGACTCGACATTGACCCTCGATGGTTTTGTCGGCACGGTGGATCTCCCCGAGAAAATCGGCAACCCCATTGTCTATGCCAAGGACGTGACTGTCTCGCCCTTTGGTCAGAATGTGCAGATGGGGCCGGACTTCGTCTCCCCGTCCAATGTCGTCATCCGCCTCGTCAACACGAAAGTGTTTTCGGCGGAGACGGTGATGAAGATTCCGGAGACCTCGTGCATCAACTTCCAGCCGATGTCGCTGAATGCCGAGACGTATGCCGCAACGACGCTTGACGATGGAACAACCTATACGTTAACCAATGACGTCGTGTTGAGCGGTGGCATCTTCCGGACCGGGGCAAGGACACCGGTCACGATGGCGGGCGATTTCACCGGGGAAGGAACGATTGACATCGACTTTGACTCTAACCGTCCCCGGAATCGCATCTTCACGGGCTCGCTCGAAGGCCTGTCCGCGAATAGTACGATCACGATTGCCGGCAAATCGTCTTCGCAAATAAATAATAACTATATGACCCGCGTCTCAAGTGGTTTCCCCGGGACGGTCGAAATTGCCGGCAGTTGCCCCACCAACACCATCAGTTTTGGCGTTCAGAAGCTGACGAGTTGGGCAAAGTTAAATTTTGGTTCAATCACGTCGACCGGAAAAGTCACTGCGAATGATAATACTTTCTATGGCCCGATGCTGCAGTACAATTCGAACCAGCACTGGCATATCGGTCGTCTCTCCGGCAATATCTCGGTCTCACCGTCGCAGGATCCAACGAATTGTTCCGACCTTGAGATTGACGAGGTCGCCGATCATACGGAGATCTGGATCCGGTACGGTATCCGGCTGAAAATCGGTATCCTGGGTAGCGGGGTGAAGCTCCATTATGCGCCCAACCAGAACGCAAACTCGAATCTTGTCGAGGTCGCGTCCGGCGGGACATTTCAGGAAATCGAGATTCTGGGCAGCGGTAACGTCATCAATCTGAAGAATGCCTCGGTCGAATCGGTGACCGGTTCGGGCACGCTCAGGGTGCTGGACGGCAATGTGCGGATCGGTGCGACGGCACCGACGATCAGTGTTGACGTTCAGGGAGGCAACGTGACTTTCAACAGTGGAGAAGAGCTGGAAAGTGTGCTCGCGGCCTATCCGCCGGGGATCTGGCTCGACGCCTCGGCAACCGAGACAATGGTCGGTGCCTGGAACGCGGGCTGGGCGAACTCGGATGCGGGCAAAACAGTACTGGCGACGTGCCCAGCCGTGACCCTGAATGGGGCGCCGTCCGCAACCTTTACGAACGGCTTCCCGCTGATCGAGAAGTGGTTCGACAAGCGCCCCGAACAGCGGCTCAACTACGGCTGGCAGGACCGCTGCGTGGGCTACACGGGGACGCTCTATCCGCTCGTCTATCCGTATCTGGTGCCGGGTGGACTCAACGGCCGCGCCTACATGAGCTTCGGTTCGTACGGTACGGTGCTTTCTGAAACGGGCGTGTACGGGACAGGCGGGACGAGCGATGCGGAGCCGAACTACTATCTCGAGGAACGCCGTCGAATGCCGCTCATGCAGGATATGCGTGCGGGGAACAGCCCGAAGGGGGAATCAATCCCGGTCGGTACGGCGATCATGGTCTTTGGCTCACAGTCGGGTGGCGGCCGGGCGGTTCTGGGCGGTTATTCGCAAGCTGGAAGCGGGATCTCGAATTCCCCGAACGGGCGCGTGGATTGGCTCGACGCTACATACAATCCGAGCTGCGGCTTGTATTTCGCTCGGAGTGGTTCCACGGAGGATGTTTCGGCGGAGGTCTCAATCTTCGCGTCGAATTATTCGGCCTGGTTGGATGGTGTGTCGGTCAATCCGACGAGTACCGGGTTCAACGGCGGATGGCAGGTTCTTTCATTCAATGGCAATGCCAATCCCTTCCGTTCCCTGGGCATGTCGTCGCGCTACATATATGCCGGCGGGCAGAATTATGCCGAAGTGATCGTGTTCACGAACCGGCTCGACGTGGTGCAGCGCCGGGCGGTCGAGAATTACCTTGCGATGAAGTGGGGGCTGCCGAACGCTGTGTCCGTGAAGGGGCCGGTGACGGTGGCACCGGGGCTGAAGGTGCAGGGGGCGCTCCTCAACCTTTCCGGTGCAGGCGAGTGGGTGATCGACATGCCTGATGCGCGCGTGACGGAATTCGATGGGTTCACCGGTTCGTATTCGGGCATCAGTACCCTCGTCGCCACCGAGGCGAACCGCACGGTGACGTTCGACGGCACGGGCTTTAAGCCGACGGTCACGACCGCGCGGGCGGAGTTCCCGTCGTCAGTCACGCTCACGGTGAACTTTGGCTCGCTGAAACCCGCGCGCGGAGAGTATGACATCGTCCATTGCTCCGAATCGTTGACAGGGTTCGACACGGTGACGGTCATTTCGGATCATCCGGAGATTGCGCTAGAGGTTCAGAAAATCGGAAATCGCGTTGTTCTGAAGATCAAGAAGACCGGCCTCTTCATGTTCCTGAATTGATGGATGCCTGTTCTTTGAACTCAGCAGTCTGATACCATGCACCGTCATCGACTCGTCCGCGGCGGAAACGAAGCTTACGGAGAACGTCTTGCCGCCTTCCGGAACGGTGATGACCGTATGGCAGCCCTTGCCGTGGCATTCGGGCACGATGTCTTTGAAATACGGGGCTTGAGCCTCTTTGGTGAGACGGGGTTCTGGAAATACACCGGGACAGACCAGCACGTTCTGTCGTCCCCCGTAATAGGCCCGGTCCGAAATGCGTTCCAGCGTGTTGGGCACGGTGTGCAGTTGGTCCCAGATTCCAGCCAACCACACCTGTGGGCGCAGCGCGGAGATCAGGGCCTCCGGCATCGACCAGTGCCCGTGGTGGTTCATCTTCGCGACCTCGACCGGACCCACCGCCTGCGCAAGCAGCGTCTCAATGTCGCGACTGGAACCGTCCGGCAGTTTGACGCGGTCGGAAAAATCCCCGGCCGTAAAATAAGAGAAATCCCCGTAGGTGAAGATATGCCCGAGCGACATCCCGTTCTCGTTGAGCCGCCCCGGCTTCTTGCCGTCTGCGAAAAACTCTTCGTAGACGTTCATCACGCTGCCGTCCGGCAAGGCGACCTTCCCGTTGGCACAGAGATTGAAGACCGAAAAGTCCTTGGCCGTTCCTCGGGCCGGCACCACTTGGTCGCGGGCGCCGAGCCTGAACTTCTCGATCAAGAGGGCGTCCCTTTTCTGAAGATGGCGGTAGAGACGCTTCATGTGGTCGAGCGCACCGCCGCTGTCGTTGAGCGGAATCGGATCGTCGAAAGTCGGCCAGCCGCGGTCGATCGCCTTCTTGAAATGAAGCTGTTCCGCGGCGAGTCCGAATCCGCTGCGGCAGTAATCATGCTTCCACCACTCGACGCCGGGGGCCGAACTCTGCCATTTCGGGGTGCCGCAGTGGTCTGAATGCCAGTGGCTCGCCTCCATGTAGTCGACGATGTCACCGTTGGGGTTGACCCGCTTCACGTACCGGGCTATCCACTCTCCCGCGAGACGCCCCGGATCAGGCACGACCGGCACGGCCAGTTCGCCGCGCGTCAACGCCGCGTGATCGCCACAGTCGAGCAACATCGTCGTGCCATCAGGGAAAATCAGGAACTGCGATTCCCCGACCCCGGTGTGGATCATGTGGATCTGGAATACGCCTTTACGCCATTTCGGCAGTGTCTTGGGGACGTCTTCTGCTGCGGCGGCATGGACAGGCAGTGCCGCCGAAAGCATCGTTGCAGCGCCTGATCCGAGTAAATGTCGTCTTGTCATCATCTGCCGGCTCCATTAATCGTCGGATTCAACCAGTACGCGGAATCCCACATCGTAGACCTGTTGCCATGGGGCGTACGGGACGCGCGCCGCAAACGTGGCGTAACGCGGGCGCTTCCACCAGGAGCCGCCTCGCGCGATCGCGCGTCCGTCCGGCATCCGGTCGGTGGTCCACTCCCAGACATTACCGTGCACATCATGCATGCCCCAGGCGTTGGGGGCGAAGCTGCCGACCGGCGACGACACGCGGAACCCGTCCGACACGTGGGTGATGGCCGGCCGCCATGCCGGGATGGCCGCGCCGGGCATGTTGGCGCGCAGGCGCTCCATCTTGTGGAACACGGCGTCCGCCAGATTGGCATAAGCGCTGAAGTCCGTGTCAATCCCGCCATACGTCATCGGTGTGGCGGCCCCCGCGCGCGCGGCCCACTCCCATTCGTCGCCGCTCGGCAGACGTACACGGAGGCCACTGCGTTGCGCGGCGAAGCGGCAGAAGGCAGCGGCAGAGTCGAACGCCACGCGGCAGACGGGTTGCTTCGGAGTGTTGAGTGGATACCCACGCTCTTCGGGCGTGAACTGCATGTACTCGCCCCGCTCCATGAAGCTGTCGTGATGCGCGTCAAAGCGCGCGTACTGTTCGTTGGTCACTTCGTGAGCGCCGAGCCAGAACGACCGTTCGGTTGTGACATGCCGTCCGTCTGCGGTGAGGTAGTCACCGGGCGGGATACGTACCAAGGTGAGCGATACGTCGCCACCCAAATCAAGAGTGCGCGTGACCGCGCCGAGTGCCTGCTGTTTGGCGTGGGCGGTTGCCGCGTCGAAGGGCCATCCCGGCACGGGAAGTGGCGGAGCGCGCGGGGGGGGCGGCTCTTCAGGCGGTAGCGCCGGGACGGACAGCGTGGCGACCCCATACGTGACCTCATGTGCCTCGTCCAGATTGGCGTAGCGGTGCTGCATCTCTGCGCGGCGTTCGGCGAGTTGGCCCATGCGCGCGGAGCCGACATTCTCGCTCCACGTGCCGTGGTTCGGGCGGTTCATGTCGATCCAGGTGGTCAGGCGGTCCCACGATTCCGCGTCCAGACGCACGCCATGGTGGCCGGCCTCCAGAATCTGAAACAGCTCGGTCGTCGAAACATGGAAATTGCAGGGCGTCTGCAAGCGGTTGTCCCCTTCCTGCGTCTGGCTGCGGATATAGGCGCAGAGCGCCAAATAGGCAGGCGGGAAGAGGTTGTTCGCGTTGATGTAGTAGACCTCCTTGGTCTTGATCGAGACACCGGGACGCTGCGTGAAATCGGGCATGCCTGCGCGGCCGTCGTGACAACGCACGCAGTAGCGATCCAGCACAGGCTGCACCTCGCGGTTGAAGGAGATGCCGCGCTCAGGCCCGTACCAAGGCTGAATCTGCGAGGGCGGGCGTCGCATGGCCTGCATGGGACGCGTTGGCCCGGCACTGCTGTTCTGCGGCTCGTGGCAACCGGAACAGGATTGCAGTTCGCCCGGCATGACCGTCATCCAACTCCGCATCAGTTGCAGCGCCCGGCCCTGCGCGTCCAGCGGTTGAACGGAAATCGGCGTGTTGGCCGGCACCTCGAAATAGGCCGACCCGTCCGGCTCGACCGGCACGCTCCCCATGATGCGCACCACATCCCATGGGCCGTCAAACCCGACACGGTCGGTCTCAGAGCCCATGCCGCGATAGGCGAAGGAGTAGGTCATGAGTCGTAACGACTTGACAGTGCCACGCGGTACACCCGCCAAACCGGGCCCTTCGTAGATATCGACGATCTTGACGCGGCCGTGCTTTTCCGCAGTCCGCGCGTGGTCTTGCAGCCGCACCGGCCGCGGGATCGGCTGAATCGGGATCGGCTCAAAGAGAGCCTGCCCCGGCTCTTCGTGGATCAGCGTGATGTTGTCGAAGGTGTCGACGAGATACAGTCCCCACAACGCATCGGGCTCCGGTTTGCAGGCGGTGAGGACGTGTCCGCCGCCCAACGGCCACGGGTGCAGAAACTTGGGCCAGGAGTCATCGACCAGTTCATCCTTGACCTTGTTTTCAACCGGCCTGCCGCGGCCGGGGATGCGCTGTATCACGCCTTGCGTTTCGCATCGCCCGAGCGTGGGGTCGAACATGACCAGTTCACCCATGCGCGGCACGCCGTGGTGGCCCGAGACGATTGCGGTGAAGCGGTGTGGATCTTCGGGAACGGGACGCGCGTAGAAAAGCGCGTTGGGCCAGTAGCTGTTGCTGCCGTACAGTTCGCGCTGGCCGGTGCCGTCGGGATTCATGGTGAAGAGCAGGCGCGAGACATAGTGCACAATGCCGCTGTACTCCCAACGCAGGTACATCACGCGTCCGTCCGGCATCTGCGTCGGATACCAGTTGTGATCCTGATCGAAGGTCAGCCGACGGATCGTGCCGTCGGCGGGCGTCCAGCGGTAGAGTGCGGCGACGTACGAGGCGCCGACCACGCACGGCACACCGATAAAGGTGGCGTTGGAGAGAAAGAGCACCGAGTCGTCGGCCAGCCAGCACCCTGCATAATTGTCGACGTCGTCGTCCGGAATGAACGGGAACATCTTGGGCTGCGCGGGTGCGTCGAGATCTAGCTCGTAAACGCGGTGCAACTGTTTTTCATTTTCGCCGGTGAACATCAGGCGGCGCGCGTCCCAGTGGAGTTGCAGGTCGCCCGCATAGGTGCCGGGTTCGGCACGATGCAACGTCGTCAGCGTGGGTGTGCCACGCAGGCCGGTGAGGATCGCGATTTCGTTGGTCAGTCCCTTGCGGTTGACATCGCGCTGCTGCTGCCAGTTTTGCGGCAGAGCCAGATTGTTGGCACCGCGGCGCACCAGCAGAAACCGGTCAGCGTCCAGCAGCGGGTTGGCCAGCAGCGCGGCGCGAACCTGCCGCACCAAGGCGTCGGCTTCCGCAGGTGCGGCAGAGTCCCCGGCATCGAGCCGCCTCAGGAGAGCGTCGCGGCGCTCGCCGAGCGCCGCGCACCAGGCGCGGTCAGTCTGGCCGCAACGTTGCGGCCAGCGTGCCGCCATGTCCTCCAATGCCAGCCGCACCGCTTCCGGTTGGATGCGGGCGAGCTGGCGGCGTATTTCAGACGGACGGATGACGGGCTCCGTCGCCTGGCCCGAGAACACCGCCAGCATGACCAGAAACGGCAGGGCGTATTTCACGGCACCTCCAACTTTGATGTGCCCGGTCTTATGGCGCGAGCGGGGCCAGCGCTTCAACGTCGCTGCGCATGCGCGCGAGGTCAGCCGCCTCAATGGCCAGCGAACCGGATCCCGCGTTCTCGATCGCGTTAGCGACTTTGCGCGCGCCGCACAACGCGACCGTGATGCCGGGCTGTGCGACAGTCCAGGCGATCACGAGTTGGCTCAACGTGCATCCATAACGCTCGGTGAGCGGCTGCCAACCGGCCAGCAGATCCAGCACGCTGCGCCGACGTTCCGGCGCGAACCAGGAGAGCTTGTTGCGGAAGGCTTCCGGCGGGAAGACCGTGTCCATGCCGATCTTGCCGGTGAGCAGCCCCTGCTCCAGCGGCGAATAGGCCAGGATGGCGATCGCGTGTTGCATGCAGTACGGCACCAGGTCTTTTTCGATGGTGCGGTCAAGCATGCTGTAACGCGGTTGGTTGGTCACGATCACACCGGCGGCAAGATACTCGTCCATCTGCGCCGGTGTGCAGTTCGAGACGCCGATCTCCCGGATCTTGCCCTGCTGGCGCAGATCCATCAGGCAGGCCATCGTGTCTTCGATCGGGGTCTTGAACGGCTCCGTTGCCTGTGCGTGCGTCTGCATCAGGTCGATACGGTCGGTGCCGAGTCGG
>Ga0116145_1002597_pt1 | contig 15992 bp, 19 predicted proteins | sample AD_JPNHG1_MetaG_FD_89747 | JGI IMG/M metagenome (GOLD analysis project Ga0116145, IMG submission 89747) | Active sludge microbial communities of municipal wastewater-treating anaerobic digesters from Japan - AD_JPNHG1_MetaG | ecosystem: Engineered > Bioreactor > Anaerobic > Digestate | place... | reverse complement strand
GTCGTCTGTCTCTTGTGGAAACTCTACAAAATCTACACTGCCAGCTCTGTAAACTGTTCCATTCTTCTGAGCGTTAACACCAAGTTCTTTTAAGATGTGTTCTGGATGTGGGCTGAAAATATCCACGTCACTAACCGCATCATCGCCAAATACAACCAGGTTAAGCATAGCTCCGCCGGCTACAACGAGCGGTATCTTAAGCCCTGATAAATCTCTCATCCATTCAGGCATGTTTGCGATTGTAACAGATAGTTACCAAGACCTTGCTTGACATTCCTTCCGCTCCCAGCACGTCTTGCAGTTGCCGGTTATTTTGAATTCACCCCTTTTAACACAGGTGGCTATCTCATCGGCCACTCGCTCAATCTCCGGAAGATGTGAATCCTCACGATTTAATTCGAACATCTTCATTTGGCCATTGCGCCAAGTAAAATAAACAAGGTATACCTTGTCTGCCTCTATCATCTCTTTGTATATCGTCCCTTGTTGTATGTGGTCATCTACTGGCAGGTTTTTCTTGCTCGTGGTTTTCCATTCCATAATTATGTTATCGTTGGTCAAACAATCTACATAGCCAACGAACTTAACATCGCCAATCTGCTTGTTAAAATAAAGCTCGCATTTTGGTTCTTTCTCGGCCTTAAATTTCTTCCAGTCAATGTTGCCCATTGAGCACAGAAGACCCGCCTTTACCCGAGAAAGCGAGATGCCTTTTGTGGGAACTCCCTTTGTATAATGCTTAAATTGCTCCTTAAAAATGGCTTCAAGTGGCCTGTCGTCTTCACCAATTAACTGGATAGTCTTATGTACGGTATTTCCAATAGCTGTCCAAATAGATGGAGGGCCCTCGTATTCATAGTATCTAGTGAGGGCCCAGAGTCGTTGACACTTCTGCCAATCTGCTAGCCCGGAGGCCGATAATTCAATCATCCTGGATATTGTAATCCTTTTATAACTGCTTCCTTAATTATAGCATAAGGTGTTTTGCCTGTCTCTTCAGCTGTGTCCTTGATATGACACGCCAAATCGCCAGTGAAAAAGCAGGACACGCTTGGTCTACATTTTTTGCTGCAATAAAGCCTATTGCTATTAGCTGTAGTTATGAATATTTTTCCGCATTTCTTGCATGCCCTTTCGCACCGCGGTCGTTTTCTTAGTCGAATCGCTTTATTGTAGCAGGTGGTACTGCAGTATTTCTTATTCCCGAAACCTTTCATCGTTGTACCACATATTTCACATCTTTTGGTGGCCTGGGTTCCTGTACCAATGATCTGTCTAACTCGCTCTCTGGTGATGTTAAAATGTTTTCCTATCTCGCTGAGAGTCTTGCCCTCTCCCCTCATTGCCAACATCTCTTCTTTCCTGTTGTTCATGCATATATATTAATGCAGGTTGTTCACACGTGTCAATAGGACACGTGTCGCATATGTGGTATACTTCTTTCCATGTCCTCTCAATACGCAAAAGGACGAAGACACGAAGAAGAGCTGGTCAATCTATTAAAAGGTGCTGGGTTTGATGCCAGCCGAGTTGAGTTATCAGGGCGCTGGAGGAAAGATAAGGCAGACATAATAATCAACTTCAACGGTTCTAATATATGCGTCAGTGTAAAGTATGGATCTCAAGTACCAAAATCTCTTTATAAAGCAGACATGGTGATCTACCCAGGAGTTATATCTTTGAGCTGGCCAAACTGCGGTAATAGTAAGTATGAAGCAAACAAACTACCTAAATTTCTTGCAGATGAGCTAGGACTGTGCCAGTTGTTCTTTGGGAAAAGAGCAAGGCAACCGTGGAAGGTTGCCTTTGCTTCAGATTTATGTGATTCATATTTTATAAAAGCGCTTACATGTATTTCATGTTCTCTATAACGGTTGACTGTTATTTGTCGGTTTGGTTACTGTGGCTGTCAAGTACAATACTAATATGAACCCGCCAACTCTTATAGTTCTTAGAGGACTTCCAGGCTCTGGAAAAACCACAGTAGCTAATCTTTTATCCTGCATTCCTGGTGCAGTAGCAGTATCAGCTGATTCTTATCCTGGTAGATATGATATTGACGTTACAAACGGCATTGTATACAACCATACAGAGGGCACTAAAGCCCTCGATTGGTGCGAGCAACAAACTGCATATTTCTTAAGACGTCGAGTTCCATGTGTAATTGTTGACAACACATTCATCTCGCGGGAAAGTGTAGAGAAGTACGAAACACTAGCACTAATTCACAATTATAGATTTATGGTTCTCAAAGTTGAGAGCAAGTTCAAATCAGTACATAATGTGCCCGATGATTTTATCCAGCAGTGTAAGGAAAAATACGAGCCATGGGAGTAAGACAGGCCAGTGTAAACTAAATTATCTATCGAGCGGAGTTTCTATCTTCAAGACATTCGGATGCACTACAGGACTGATATGTCAAGCATGTGGGATGATTAAATACTCAGAAGATTCTGATTGTTGGTGCTTGTCAACGCCTAAATAAAATACTATACTATATGTCGCTTGGGGACCGCCCACATCCCTTAGCCTTCTTTCCTCCTTTGACAACGGGGAGCATGGTGCAGGGCACAGAAGCCTGTGGGGTTCGAATCCCTGGCCCCGTTGAGCCGGACCGGTGCAGCCTTCTAGCGGGAGGCTTCCTGCTTGACGGTCTGCTAATCCAAACTTGCACCCCGCTCAACATCATTTGGGCGGGGTTATTATCACTCTTTACACCCAGGACGAAAAGGCGTAAACTTACCGTGATCCGATTTCAAAAGGAGGTGGGAATGAAGTCATACCGGGCAATGGTAGAAGAAGCACTTGAGGCCATAGAACCTCTTAAAAAGGACGAATCGTTAGCGTTCTGCTTGGATGAAATCTTCCTAACAATTTTGAAGGATTTAATTCAGAAAAATTCTATGAGTTGCAACTAAGCAGATGTACGCTAAACTAAACCAACTTAGTTTTAAGGAGGTTATATTGCGAAAGCTTATTGCGAGTTTGATGATTATAGGACTTGGAACTGTAGCACTGGCAGGTCCATTTGTTGGCGTTGAGATAGTGCCAACTGGGAAAGGCCCGGTTGCAGGAAAGACCAATCTTGCCATTGGGTGGGATTCTGGAAGTTGGATTAAGACCACTGTCTCATTTAGTAATCCATTCTATCTGAATGGAAGCTACGGTATCAGTGTTTCTCCGCTTTGGAGCATTACTCCATCGTGGCGGATTGGTGGAGAGGCCAGGCTTGGTGTTCTTTTAACCAATCTAAGGTTTACAAAGGCTTGCTGGTCAGTTGGAATTGAGACCGATGTTAAGTGGCGTGGAGTATTGGCCTGGTTGGTTATCTCTTTCCCCCACGATATTTATGGAAACAAGCCACTTAGTGGAGCCCTTATCACGTTTGGAGTAGCCTACGATCTATTTCCTTGTTGTATAGCCGAAGAGCCTGGGTGTCCAGAAAATATTCTGGGCAGTGGGTGTCCTTAAATGAAGCTACGAGGAGGATAGATGAAAAAAATAGCCTTAATAGGAGTGCTTGTATCCGCACTAGGTCTGGTGGGGTGTGACGTTAGTGATATCAACGGGTTAGACTCACCAGACCTAGCTGTTGGACCTCAGTTTACAGTGTCCATTGTTGGGCCTTTAACCGTAGCTCTTGATGGAACTGCATCTGGTCCTGGGCATTACGTATGGGATTTTGGCGATGGTTATAAAGAAGAAGGAGCCGATCTCGCCATTATTGGACATACATATGAAAAGCCCGGAATTTACATCATTTCTCTCGAAATACAGGGAGAGGATGATGGGTATGACGGCGAAGGCGGATGTGCTGTATGTCCGGGTGGTGGTGGGAGTTCTGGAAGCGTAGGAAACACTTCTAAGACCTACCGTGTTGCCGATCTTCGTGGTTGCGAGGACCTACATCCAACAATTACGATGATAAACTTTATCGGTAACGTTGTCCCCAATGGTGGATCATTCCTTGGTTGGACTAAGGTAACATTCGCCGCCTCGGTTCCTGGAGCCAGCGATCCAGAGAACGAGTTTGTATATCGTTGGACGGTAGAACTAACAGTGTTTTATGATATGTGGACACCACAACCAAAAACATCATCTACATCACTGAATAGTGAATCGGATGAAGGTTCTCATACGCCTATATGGGAGCCACATACGTTCAAGTTTTTGTCATCGGATAAAAACTTCTCGATTGATCAAATCCCAGGACCAGGAGGCTGTATAAGCGCACCTCCTGCAGAGGGAACAGTAACACTAGAAGTTTGGAGTCCGAAAGGGTGTTATAAATCTGTGCAGGCAACCTTCTTTGTCTCACAGTAGGAGGTTAAATGGGAATAACTGAAATCGCTGATGTGCTACTTAAATTAGTTGTTGTAGCAGCGATCTTGGCTATCGGTTGGCTTTTTATACGTCGCAAGCCACCGGAGCCAGAGGAGCATGAACCACCTACGCCTACAGAGCCTGTAGTCACTCCGCTTGGAGTTGATGTTCGGTGTTCCGTTTATCCACAAGAGTGGCCACATGGCAAGTTTTGCCCAGACTGCTTCCCAGAAGGCTCTGCTCTCTGTTTTGTTGGCTTGTACGACGACAATGATCCTAGTGATCCTATAAAGCCAGCGTTGTTCAAATGGACTATCTTCGGTCCGTTCTCGCCGTATCCAGTATATCAAATAACGGTTGACAGTAAGAACAATGCCTGCTGGGATGGATCTGGGTTCGTAGGCGGATGTTGTTCGGATCCAAATCCGATTAAGCCTTATCGTGTAGTCTGCCAAATCCAGCTCACGAACGGCACATGGTTGAATCCTGTTGAGAAAACCATTTATGCCGTTCCACAGCGAGTATGGAAGGAGGTGTAAATGGAGGCCACAGCTGCAGTAATTGGAACGGTTCTTACGTTCGCATATAACGGTCTAAAATACCTGATTCCAGGGCTTACTGGGAAAGTAGCCTATTGGGTTTTTGCTGGAATCTCGTTTGTTTTGGCAGCTTTCTTAGTTATCTTGGACGGAGGGCCTATTTCATGGGCCACATTCCCAGAGGTACTGAATGCATTCTCCATTATTGGTGGCGTTGCACTGCTAATCTTTAACGCCATCAAGTTTGGCCCAGAGGTGCTTACCAAAGCCATTACTGGTGCCATCGACACCAAGAAGAAGTAGTTCTATTTAAAGGGAGGGAGGATCTCCCCTCCCTCCCTTTTTTCCTTTCCCAAATAGCGCCCTAAAAGACATGATTAACCACTTGCACTATTGCGTTGTTTAGGTCATCATTGCCCTCATGGAGGATCTGTGAAACGTATACTCTTTCTAGCAGATACACACTGCGGGCACCGCTCAGGATTAACACCACCAGATTATCAGTACAGCATGAGCGGAGACCCGATACGTAGAGCCTGGGCCAAGCTCCAGCGAGACGGCTGGAAGGCCTATATGGGCCTACGAGAGGAAATAGGCAGCCCTGACATCGTAGTAGGTGTCGGGGATCTAATTGAAGGTGATGGTGATAAAAATAACGGGACGGAATTAATTACAACAGATCGTTTGGAACAAGCAAGGATGGCATCTCAGGCATTAAAGGTGTGGGATGCCAAAACTTATATCATCGTACGTGGAACTCCTTCACATGCTGGACAGTGTGAAGATTTTGAGGACGTTATAGCAGCAAGACTAAATGGACAGATAAGAGATCGCGCTTATATTAAGGTCGAGGGAATTGTCTTCGATGTGTGTCACCACTTAAGTGTTATCAAGGATTTAAAGACAAGAGCAACTCCTTTGTCCAGAGAAAAAATCGAGAATCTATTGCGATGGGAAAGAGCTGAGGCACCGAAAGCAGACATATTTATCAGGGCTCACACGCATATGTATTGCAACGTTGGGGGGCATAATTGGGAGGCTTTCTCCTTACCGGCATTACAAATGGAAACAAAATATGGCGTTAAACGTGCCAGGAATATATGCGATTGGGGGCTATTGTTCTTCGACATTGATCAAAGGAGGTACACTTGGCAAAAAAGGATATGTCAGGTCAAGACACAAACCGAACCAATGATAGTTATCAGTTAAAAGACTTCATAATCCCAGAGCTAGAAGAAGCTCCTGATTCCAGGAGACCATGGAGTAAGGAGGAAATCGATGTTCTAGTTGCATACTATGGCAAGAAGGACCCACGAGCAATCAAGAAGTATCTTGATAAGACTTTCCCGCCAGGAAGATCTTTGGCTAGTATTTATAAGAAGGGACAACTGATGAATCTAGGAAGACATCATGACAGTTAAAGAGCTTGGCAAGCTTCTCTCCTACTGGAAGAACAGACTTGGGCTACAGCCTTGGACGATTGAACTTGCATTGGCCAACGTGCTTGCAAGCCCAAACGCTGAAGCTGAAATTGAAATCAACTGGGAAACAGAAACAGCCAGGATAACGATTTTAAGTCCAGAAATTTATAAGGAGAGAGGCTTGCTTGGGGATCAGAACATAGAAAGGTCTATTGTTCACGAACTTCTCCATATTATCTTCGAGCCAATAGACCCAGAAGATAGACAAAGCTTAGAGTGGAAAATGTTCGAGCAAGCTATAGATAGAGTGGCTAAGGCTTTTATAGAGAAATAAAGGCGGAATATTTAACCAACCACTTCTACTGGTGTAGGTTTAATTTTAGTCCAATAGGAAGGCCGAGGCCTTCATTCCTTAAACACGGGACAAAGATCACTTAGCAAACCATGGTTGGCATGCCATGACTCGGCTATACTTCCACTTGGTGGGCAAACCAAAGGAGAGTGAACCTTGTCTCTAAATGAGAAGGCTGCATTAGCCTATTTGCGGAGGGGTTTTTCTGTAATTCCTGTTGATGGAAAAGTTCCACTTATTAAGTGGCAACCGTATACTGAACGGCTTCCAACCGAGGAGGAGGTTACTAAATGGTGGCAAGACTACCCCAACGCCAACGTCGCTATCGTAACAGGGGAAGTTTCTGGGATTATAGTTCTAGATATAGATTCCAAAGAGGCCGAAGAATTTATCAAAAACAAAAAATTACCAGATACTATGACGGCACTCACCGCAAAGGGAAGGCACCTATACTTTAAACACCCTGGATTTCATGTTCAAAATATGGTTAGAAAACTGCCAGGGCTGGACATAAGGGGAGATCATGGATTCGTTGTTGCCCCTCCAAGCACCCATCCAACAGGAGCACAGTATAGATGGGAGGGAACTACAAGTACAATAGCTGATGCCCCAAAATGGTTGTTGGAAAACCTAGAGGCCACTCCTATTGAAAAGCAGATAGTTAACTTGCCATCTGTGTTGGATGGCGTGCCAGAAGGACAGCGAGATGACGCTATATTCCGTTACGCCTGTCGATTGCGAGCCAAGAACCTGGAACGAGATGAAGCAGAACGGCTTGTTTTAGAGGCAGCGGCTAACTGTCAACCTCCATTTCCAGAGAAAGAGGCATTACTTAAGCTTGACCAAGCTTGGAAATATTCCCCCGGTATGGCCACGTCAATTTTGGGGCAGTTTGGCAATAAAGTTGTAGTTAATGGGACCGATAGAACGCTACAAGTTGCATGGCCAGACAAGGGCTTGTATGCTGATATTTCCGGGTTGAAGCAGCACACCGATGGAACAATAAGCGGTATCCTGGAAATCAAGAACGCAACACCAGGAATACCAGTTGTTATCCACTCAAAGTCTTTGTTCAACTTCTCAAAGCCGCGTGGCAGGTCTGAGTTAATCAGAAATCTTAATGAGCGTCTTCAAGGTGTAGAATGGGCAACCATTGTTGACGAGTTGTGTAATAAGGTAACAGAGTGGGTATCCGAGGGCGAAGGGGTCATTAATCTGTCTGAGATAGAGGCACATGAACCAGAATACCTGTTATTCCCGCTCTTGCTCAAAAACGAGCCTGTAGTGTTCTTTGGTGAACGCGGAAGCACTAAGTCTTACATAGCTCTGTGGGTTGCATCTGTTCTATCTGCTGGACATAGTCCAAAAGATGAACGGATTTTTGTAAAAGAAAAAGTCAATGTGCTTTATCTTGATTATGAGCAGAGCGAAGAGAACATGGCCTGGCGATTGGAGTGTCTTGCGCGAGGTCTTGATATCAAAAAACCACCTATCTACTACCGAAGGTGTTCTAGGCCTCTCAATACCGACACAGATCGGCTTAAGAAGCTAATCATGGATCACGATATCGGTCTTATTGTTATAGACTCCCTAGGTCCAGCTTGTGGCGGGGATCTAAACTCTGCCCAGGTAGCTCTAGAATTCCATAATGCCCTACGTACACTAAGGACTTCTTCATTAATCGTTGCACACACTGCCAAGAATCAACAAGGCAGGAGAAGTATTTTTGGTAGCGTCTACTTCGAGAATTTGTCTCGCTCAATCTGGGAGGTTCGGTCAGACCCAGTACCTGGCGAGACTACAATGTCAGTTGGCTTAGCGCACCGCAAATGCAACTTTAGCAAGCTAGAGTCTCCAATTGGATTTAGGATTACATTTGAGCCGCAAAAGACTATTATTGTCCCTGAAGATGCACGCACAATGGCTATTATGGAATCTGAATGGTCACTGGCTGACCGTATTATAGAGCTTGCCCAGAACCAGGAATCAATTACCCCTCGTAGTGTGGCAACGTCTCTTGGGATTAATATTAACGTTGCTAGAGATAAACTAGCGAGCCTTGTAAGACAAGGGAGGCTTGAGCAGACACCGCAGGGAACGTATGTTGTCAGCGATGTAGAACCAGTACCGTTCTAATGCAAATGACGCAACGTCCTGAGGCAGTGCCTCAATGAAGAAAAAGAAGACAGAGGACCTCTGGCCGCCACTCTGCAATGATTGCGAGTGGAGGTCGGGGGAGTATTGTCACCATCCCAAGTATCGGTCAGAAGTCTTCAACCCATGGCATGTTAGCGGTCGAGGCTATGTCAATCCGTTGTGTAGGTCTATTGACAAATGTACAAGCAAGAATGACGAGGAGCCGATCAAGCAATTTGGAGAACTTGCAACTCAAATAGAGAAGCTTATGCCAAATAGGCCGCTCTGGATTCTATTTTCAGTAATTGAAAGAAAGGTCAGTTAGGCCTAACAAAACAATCCTTGCATCTCGGCTCATATGTTCCAGCTCCTCCAACCACTATCACTTTGCCATTAGTTACTGGACTGCCGTTAAATACTCTCTGGGTTCGAGTGGCCTCTTTCCCGCACAGTGGGCAAATAGCTGTCAGTTTGTCCACTTTATCTGCTAAGGCTAGTAGCTGGGGCATAATCCCAAAAGGTTCTCCGAGGAAGTCGAGGTCAAGTCCTGAGCAAATTATTCTCTTGCCCAAACTAATTTCATGATTAATTAACTTTAAAAAGGACGATGAATAAAACTGAGCCTCGTCAAATGCGTACACATCCGCATCTCCAAATTGCTCAATTTCGTCAACAGTGATATTGCATTTAGTAACATGACAGGGCAGGCTTATACCATTATGACTTACGATTGAGTCTTGGGCATATCGTATATCTATAGCGGGTTTAAACAGAAGAATTTTTTGTTTAGCAAGCATCACTCTCTTGGCTCGCCTCAGTAACTCTTCTGTTTTTCCAGAAAACATGACTCCGGTAATAACTTCCAGCGAGCCCACAATCCCTCCTTATATCTTTCTATAGTATGTTATCCATGCTCCTGGTTTTATCTGGTTCTTAAATTGTCCAAGAATTGTTTCAGTTGTCCACCCCTCGGTTTGAGAAAGCCTTTCTATAAAACTTGGATCACGCATATCCTCTTCTGTAATTTGATGAGTGCCTGTTATGATATACCGCGTAGGTCTTCCTTCGAATGTTATTATGTCTCCTGGTCTACCTAGGGGATAAGAGCGTGTTGTGGATGTTCTAATTCCCCTCTCCGCCAGGGTTAAAATTGGTCCTTCATAATCAGGAATAACAGTTTGCCCAGCTTTAGCCATATAATACATAGAATGATTCTTGGCTGGTATAGTAACGCTGTTTGGCATTCTCGGTATTGTTTCCAAGACACCTGGTCGTATCCAGTTAAAGTCTTCATCGAGTTCTGTTTCAAAGGTATCACTGCATTGTTTACCGGTAAAAGGGTTTATGTATTCAACGGTAATCTCAAAAACACCATTAACCGGCTTAACATTAGTTATTTTCCCTGTTGTCCATTTCCCAGCTCCGGGATTTCCGTACATGTCTATTTGAATATCAACATTTGTTCCAAGTGATCTTATGAAGTCTTCTTGTTTGTTGACTTCCGACTGTGTCTCTGGTTGCACTCCTTTAAGCATTCCCCTAGCATTTTCTACCATAGATCGAATTACTGGGTTGATGTTATCACCATAATTGGCTATGAAGTTCTTGATCAGTTCATTAAGATAAAGCTCAGCCCCAATTCGTTCTTTGTCACCAGTACTGCTTAGCCTGGTTTTTTCTTCAACGATTCGCATCATATCTTTTGAGGCAGATGCTACTTCTTCTTGGGCATATACCAATGAATCTATTTTGTCGCTTGTTAGCTCTTCAGTAATTTGCTTAATGCTCGTTAGTTCTATACTTTTTATCCCATCTGTAATTGCCTCATATATCTGTTCATTCCCAAAAGGAGTAGTTCTAACAGCAGACTCTATTCTTATCGGGTCGAGAAACCTAGATAGAGGATCCGCATATTTAGCCGCCCTTCCAACCTCTTGGAACGCTGATAGCACAAGAGAATACCCCTTTTGTGCGATATCGAGTGGTACATTGAGCGAAGCTGCAATTTGTGGTGTCAGAGGAATCTGCAATATTGCCATCCTCAGAAGTTCGGGAATTATCTCTACAGGAACAATTGATGTCATTAGTCAATCCGCTTAAAGTAAGTTATTATCTTGCCAACAAGATTTTGTTGTAGTAATTGTTCTGTTGTCCAGCCTTCGGTAAGAGAAAGGCTCTGCAAGAGCAATGGATCATTTAGCTCCTTCTCGGTAATTTGCCTCGAACCAACGACAAGATATTTTCCACTTCTACCTGGGAATGTTACTATTCTTCCTGTTGGAGCTAATGGTTCCATCCCGATAATAGACGTCTTTAGGCCACGTGGAATTAGATCTAGGATATTACCAGCAAATGAAGAGTCTACGGTCTGTCCTTGTTTCGCTATTAGACCGGGGATAGTTCCGAGAGCAGGTTCAGATGCCTGAGTAAGTGGACGTCCTTCTGTAATAACACCGCTACGACGCACAGTCCAATCATCTTCTCGCTCTGTTACCACTGGTCTCTCTTCACCAAGCACGCGTTCGATATCTGACATACTAATACTGATAACATTAGAATCTAATGCCTGGCGCAGTAGCTCTGAGTTAATAGCTTCGGTTGCTTGTATAGTTGGCTTGCTCGCTGGCGGTAACTCTTTTCCTTCAAATCTTGCCCTAAAGGCCTCTTCGCTTGTAAATATCTTGTTATCAAAAGTACGTAGCGACCAGTCTTTAGGAACCACGATAGTTACGGGGATGCCAAGCATTGATGCGGCCTTAGCAGCTGCTTCACCAATTCCGGTTTGGCCACTTGTGACGACTGATTCGATACGAGTTTTAAGCCCAGGATGGTTAATTACTCGCGAGAGCACTTCATACATAAATTGGTCAAGTTGGCCCTGCCTGTATTTAAATGCTTGCGTTTCCTTTCCAGTCGTAGGGTCTTTGAATGTCTGGAAGAAGGACGACATGTCGTTGCCTGTTATGTTCAACCTGGTAGCATTAGTTTGATTGAGCGTGTCAACTATACGGTCGATAATCTTGTCTGTTGCGCCCAAACCATAGCTTATGTCAATTGGGATATATGCCTTATCTGCTTCGCGTACCATCTTGCGCGTTTCCAAAGATTCCTTTGAAGTCCAGTCCATACAAACTTCAATGGTTGCATCAGACTGCGCCAATGATTGCTCTACTCGGTCCTGAAAACCGGTTGATGGAATATAAGAAATTAAATCACTCCTTGCCTCTACAAGGTCAGTCCTACCATAATTGGAGTCGATCTTGTATTGGAGCCGCATTAGTAGGTCTTGAAGCCATTTTAGAGCACCTTCTGGAAGGCGTAGTTCTGGGTTTGTGCCAGCTTTAGCAAGCTCGAAGATAACGGATATTTCATCGCGAGCAGATAACAGGTCTTTTATCCTTGCCTCGCCCTGCTCTACATCTACAGCATTCTCAATAGCACGAATGGCTTCTTCAGGCAAGCGGTATATAAAATCAGGCAGAGAAGTAGTTTCTTGTACTTCACTGCTCTCTCGTACTGGATCTAGTGGTTTAATGTAAGTTACCCAGTTTCCTGGGGTATATAAATCTCTGTTTAGTGTAGAGGCGCCCTCTGACTTCAAAAGAGTTTGTATAAAGTTTGGATCGGTTAGCTTATCGTGTGTTAAGACTTCAGTGCCGGTAATAATAAACCGTCGCGTTCCTCCAAATGTTATAACATCTCCAAAGTCGCCTAGCTTATCGGTTGTTACGATAGCGGTCTTTTGTCCACTTTCAATTTTTGCTCGATCGGGTGTTGGAAAATCTTTTGGAATTACATTTTCTGCATTCTCAATATAAGGTTGAAGGAAACTCTCATCAGCTCTTCTAATTAATGCATTATTCCAATCTCTTGCTGGGATATTCGGTGGCCTTGGACCGGCAAGGGACCGCTGGTATTCAAGCTCAATGCACCAGTTAGCGTAATCTTGGAGTGTCTTAAGGCGAGCAAGTGGTGTTGCTGTGCCCGCTGGAAAGTCCCCGCTTTGTAGTCGCTGCCATGATTGCTTAATTCCTTCTGGGTCAACTAGAATAACATTCCTAGACGGGTCATATCTAGCTGCCGTCCTTTCTGGCAACCAACTTCCTGTATATTCTTGCCTAATAAGATCTTCTTGTACAACAGGAATTCCATTGTACGAGTTTGGCAAACTTAATGTTTGTTTAGGGGTTATTCTCTCTCCCCAGATCTCAACAGATCTTCGCAAAGATTTAAGCATTTCCAACGGTGCTGTTACCGAAGGATCTGTATTATTAGACCACTGGGCTAGAAGTTCATCGATTTTATTGAGCAGCTGCATTTGTTCTCTAACCGCTTCATTACCGATATGCCTAGAGGACAACTGTCCAAAATCTGCTGTTAACTCTAAGACTTGGTGGCGCAACTCTTCTCCAGGAGTGGGCTGATACTGCACTGGGGAAGGCTTGACAGTAGAGGGAGCCTGTTGGGTTGTAGTAGAAGCTCCGAGATGCTCAAGAGCAACATTTCTCATCGTATCAACGAATTCTGGATTCGGCGAGTAAAACCTAAAGAAGTCATCTAGTAGCGGAGTTGGTTTACCGCTCTCTAAAAAGTGATATCCCTCACTTGCCATTCGATTAAATAGACTACATATTCCCAAAAGTCTTTCATAGAAATCCTTGGCGCTTTCTTCGCTCATAGGAACCAGCTGGGATGGATTTCGTATGTCTGGAATCAAGCCAACCGAGGCCATTAGACTTGGTCCCCATGGAACGCCTTGCATTGCGAGGCTAGCAAGCCGAGGTAATCCAGTTGGAAGTACAGATGGAAGCGTAGTTGCCATTGCAAAATAATCAATAATCATAACCACAGGATTATACGGTCTAAAAAATTCTTGTCTATGAATTGTCTATAAGATACCGGATATTTTTTATACCTTGTTCTATCTTGTCCATTGTTTCTGTCCCGACACAAACTCGTATAAAACTATCACAGGATTCACCATATCCAATTCCAGGAACTGTAAGAGTATTATACTCATATAAAAGACGTTTACAAAACTCCTCTGACCCCAATGATGATGGTTTTATCGAGGCAAAAATATACCAAGCTGCAGATCCAGGCAGGTGTTCGATGCCAAGCTTGTCCATAAAGGCAACAGTCCGTTCTCGTTGGGCCAAGACTTTCTGGATTTGTGGTTTTGTGATCTTGACAATATCATAGAAATGCTTCTCAACGTAGTACTGGAGTATTGTTGCTGGGCATGTTAGTACATGTTGATTAATCTTTAGAATCTCATCTATAAGAGTATCGTTTCCAATGACATACCCAAGCCTCCAACCAGATATTCCATAGTTTTTAGATATAGAGTTACACAGAACGACATTCTCAAATCCAAACACACCCATCGAAGTAAATTGCTCTCGTTCTGGAACAAAATCGCTATATACTTCATCAGAAAGAATATAAAGATCGTGCTCTTTGGCTATATTTGCCAGATACTCTGTTTCTTGAAAACTATAAACCCTCCCAGAGGGATTATGCGGGTTATTGAGGATGATGGCTTTTGTCTGTGGCGTAATGTAATTTATGACATCTTCTACACGTGACCCAACAGGAAGCGTTACAGGTCTTCCACGGCACAGTTTTACTTGTTCCGGGTAACTCACCCAATAAGGTTCAAAGATAATGACTTCTTCTCCCGGATTAAGAATTGCTAGAAGAGACATATAGATAGCCAGCTTAGACCCGGCTGTAATAATTATGTTTCTATCTGGTGAGAATGAAACTTCATATTGAGTCTTAAAATACCCTGCTATCTTCTGTCTCAACGCCAAGATTCCACGACTGTGCGAATAGTGATAAATATCTGGGAATGGCAAATCGTCAAAACCATATAACGGAATGTCAAAGAATGCCTCCCCAAGAGATAGAACAATTAGATCCCGACCGGCTGCCTTAAGTTCATATCCAAGATTATTAAATCTAATAGATGATGCCTGTTGGATGTCTTTCATAAACGAAGCTGGTGTCGGCATACCAGGAAGTATAATAGAAAAATGGACTACTTTGTTGTTGTGTGTTGCGGGTACTGGCAGCGGTTCATAATCGAAAAGGCAAAAGAACTTGGATTCAAAGTCATTGGCATTGACTCAGACCCAAAAGCCTTGGCTAGAGATAGTTGTGATGTGTTTATTGTTGCAAATGTAAGAAATCCACATGAGTGTCTAATGGCAGTTAAGGATTTTCATGTAATAGGCTGCATCACGACAAACGATTTTGCCCAGCAGTCTGTTGGATTAATAAATGAATACTTTAATCTTCCTGGAGTTTCGTATGAACAAGCAATTATGACAACCAACAAGATGGCCATGAAATCCATTTATCGGAAGGCATCTTGTGGGTTTAAGATTCCTGCTTACTCTTTGTCTGGAGTCAAAAAGCCCATTTCTGGGTCAGCCTCTATTGGAGTAAGTAAAAGCAATATACCAGAGGAAGGTTATTTCATAGAAGAATTTGTTGCTGGAGAAGAACACACACTAGAGGGATATATGCATAACGGTGAGTTCAAAGCACTGGCATTTAGCAATAAGAAGAAGTTCGTGGAATTTCAGGTTTCTACATCTATTTTATACCCACCTCTGGACAAAAAGGAGAAGCTAGAAAAGGCTTATAGAGATTACTTTAAGCAGTTTGGGTTAAACAACTGTTCAATCCATGCAGAGGTTATATCGGACCATTTACTTGAATTTGCTAGTCGAACAGCTTCTGGAATCGGCACACACATCCTGCCATGGCTTACTGGCAGTGATTATCTTGGTAACTTAATAAAGCTTGCCTCTGGCCAAGAAGTTGACGAGATGAAGCCATTACCAGATAGATGGGCCTTATTCCACTTTTTCGCCCCGGTTGGAAGGATAAAAGAGATCAAGGAACCCAAAAACGCCGAGGACTGGTTTATCAAGGTCAAGGTTGGAGATGTTGTAAAGGCACCATCAACTGATACCTCCCGTGTTGGGCACGCTATTTACCTGGCAAACTCTAAAGAAGAGCTAAACGAGAAGTCATCTGAAGTCAATCAGATAATTATCGTATAATTCACCCATGATTGACTGCCACGTCCATTATGGACAATGGGATAAGAGCAATCTTCTTGGAGTTTCATCAAATATTGAGTCTATAAACACAACGTTTAAAGAATTCAGCGAGATCTATGTTATGCCGTCTGACGGCAGAGGAAAT
>Ga0116145_1002573_pt1 | contig 16089 bp, 8 predicted proteins | sample AD_JPNHG1_MetaG_FD_89747 | JGI IMG/M metagenome (GOLD analysis project Ga0116145, IMG submission 89747) | Active sludge microbial communities of municipal wastewater-treating anaerobic digesters from Japan - AD_JPNHG1_MetaG | ecosystem: Engineered > Bioreactor > Anaerobic > Digestate | place... | reverse complement strand
GTCCACCGCCCAGGATTGCAGTTCCATCTTCGATTTTTGCGCGGCGGCCAGAATCAACTTGCGGTCGATCAGCGCGTTGAGCGTGGCGGCATACAACTCGCGCAGCCGCTTTTCGCGCAGCTCCGGCGCGGTGTCAGCCCATGGACTGCGCCGCACCTCGCTCATCACCTCGCCGATAGTGATCATCTCGGAGTTGACGTAGGCGGCCACGCCGTCGATCAGCACGGCGGGGTTCTTGTTTGAAAGCAGCCCTTGGGCAGATACGAGGCCCGCCAAGGCAATCAGCCCGGCGGAGAGAGAAAGACGCGACATCATCGTGCGGTATTCCTTTTATTTCAGCAGTTTTGTAAAGCGTTCGTACGCCGCGTTCCAAGCCGCCGTGTCCTGCGGCTTGAAGGTGGCGATCGGAAAAGCGTTTTTGATCAGCGGCATCGCGGCCTTGAGATCCGGAATGATCCCGGCGCCGATCGCCTGCACCATGAGGTTGCCGATGGCGGTCGCCTCTTTCGGTCCGGCCAAGACCGGCACGCCGACTGAATCGGCTGTGAACTGGTTGAGCAGCGGGTTGTTGCTGCCGCCGCCCACGATGTGCACGACCGTGGTTTCGGTACTGGTGACGCGGTTGATCATCTCGTTGACGTAACGGTATTTGAGCGCCAGACTCTCGTAGACGCAGCGCAACACCGTGCCGCGGTCAGCCGGTGCGGTCTGGCCAGTCTCGGCGATGAAGCTACGGATCGCCTGCTCCATGTCGGCGGGGTTGTAGAAGCGCGGATCGTCGGGATCGATAAACGCCGTGAAGGCCGGTGCGGCGGGCGTGATGGTGTCCACCTCTTTCCACTCCATGCGCTTGCCGTCCGCAATCTCCCACACGCGCAGCAACTCCTGCACGATCCACGTGCCCATGCAGTTGCGCAGGAAACGCGTGTTGCCAATACCGCCTTCGTTACTCAGGCCGTACGCCATCGCCTCGGGCGTGGTGATGGGCTTCTTGATCAGCTTGCCGACCAGCGACCACGTACCCGAACTGATGATCAGCGCCTTCTTGGTGTTTTTAACCGGCGCTGCGGCAAAAGCGCTGGCGGTGTCGTGCGAGCCGACCGCGATCAGGGGCACTTCGTTCAGACCGCAGGTAGCGGCCAACTTGGGCTGCAGCGTGCCGACACGCGTGCCGGGCTTGACGATCTCAGGCATCAACTTCTTGGGGATACCCAGTGCTTTCAGGATCTCCCGGCTCCACTTGCCCCTTTTGGCGTCCATCATCTGCGTGACACTCGCGAAGGTCGAATCCACCGCCGTGCATCCGCCGAGGTAGTAGTAAAAGAGCGCGGGGATCGGCAGATAGATCTTGGCGAGTTTAAGCAGCTCCGGCCGACGTGTGGCCACCCACAGAAGCTGGTTAGACTGGTTGAACGGCTGGAAATGGTTGCCGGTGATGGCGTAGACCTTCTCGGCGTCAATGCGCGCTTTGACCTCGTCGCACATGGTATCGAGCCGGTGGTCACGATAGCAATAGACCTTGCCCAGCAGATCGCCGTCCTGGGTAAGCAAGTGGCCATCCGCCCCCCAAGTGTCGATGCCGATGCCGTCCAGCGTATCGCCGTACGCGCGCCGCGCCGCTTGCAGGCCCTTGACGATATTCTGGTAAATCGCGGTGTCATCCCAATAGGTGCGCTCCGTTACTGCGCCGGTACGGTCCGGCAAGAAGAAGGACACCCCCTCGTGAGCAAAGCGATGCACTTCTTCCATGCGGAACGTGCCGTCGCCAAAGAACCCGATGAAACATTTGCCGCCCGACGCGCCCAAATCCACTGCGAACAACTTCTTTTCAGCCATAACCCCTCCGTGATAGTCCAAACGTTTACGTGATAGTACCACATCGCCTGTTGACCGCTCAACGGTCAACTTCGCGCGGCGGCCGCCGTGCGGATTTGGGAGGACGGCTACGTGATTAACCAGATCGTCATCAGGGCACCCAGAGAAATCACCAATGCGATGATTGCGGCCCATCTGGGGGATGAACGAAATGACCAAAGAGCCCAGACAAAGGCTAACACTGCAAAGATGACGCGAAGCCATCCAAGGTGCTCCAGAACGAGGCAGACCCCTTCGGGCGGTCTAGGGGTGGCAACCGCCGGACGAAACCTGGAGACCAAACGCGACTGCATCCTTGACGCGGTGAGATTGAGAATGATACTTTTCTCCTTGCTACTGGTTCAATTTTTTGTGTTGGCCAAACCCCTTGAGTGAGGAAATAAAATGAACGTTGTCAAGCGATTGGATGTCTTCGTTACCGTCACCTTGCTGGGAGCCTGCCTGAGTGCGTACGCCGCCAGCGGAACGTGGAGCGGCGCACAAAGCGCCAACTGGACCGACAGCGCCAACTGGAGTGCGTCGCCCTATCCGTCGGGCGGAGACACCGCACCGCTACCTTCTCGGGAGCCAGCGCGAACACAACGATCAACACGGCGGGGCTCCCCGGCATCCTAAATATCGTGTTCGACACGGCGTCGGTCGCCGCGTACACGATCGGCATCGGAACTAGCCAGACCACCATCCTGCGCGATGGCGGCGAGGTCCGCATCACCGACACGGCCGGCGCGAGCCAGACGCTCAACACCACGCTGCGCCTGGGCCCCGACTCGGCCAATGCGGCCTATTCGCTACGCAACGACCATGCGGAGCGGACCTTGACCGTCGGCACGATCGGCGGCATGAGCGGCGGCACCAAGATGCTCAATCTGAACGGCGTCGGCACGATCACGGTGGATGGACCGCTGCAGCGCGCTTCCAGCGTGCTTGACATCACCTACAACTCCTCCGGCGTGGTCAATCTGAACGGCAACACCAGCATCCGGCAGATTCAGATCAACGCGGCGGACGGCGTCATCAATCTCGGCGCCGGGACGACCTTGACCGTGAGTAACACAGGCGGCAGCGGTATCATGGCGGCTGGAAACTGTACGATCAATGGCCCCGGATCGATTTTCCTGAGCACCGCTGGAGGCAACAACCATCTCGACAACGGTGCGGCCAACGGCAAGACCCTTACCATCAACGCCAAGCTGACCGGGGCGACAGGTTTTGAGTTCTGGCACAGTTCGTACTACGGGACGATCGCACTGATGAATCCGGCGAATGATTACACAATGAGCACTATCATCAACGTACCCGCCACGATCGCATTCGACACCATCGCCAACGGCTCGACCCCGTGCAGTCTGGGGGCCGGCGGCAGTGTCATTCTCAACCACGCCGACTGCCGTTATCTCTACCTCGGCACGGGCAGCACCAGCGACCGTCTGGTGGAACTCCACAGAGGAGGCGCCATCGAGCAGGGCGGCAGCGGCCACCTGCTCTTTACGCGCGCCACCGGTGCCACAAGCGGTAGCAAGACCCTGATTCTGCAGGGCTCGACTGACGGCACCGGCGAGTTCAGCGGCGGTATCATGAATGATTCCGGCACGGTCACGTTGATCAAACGCGGCAGCGGCACGTGGACGATCTCAGGGGCGAGTTCCTACAGTGGCTCGACCGCCATCGAGGAGGGCACACTCATTCTCTCTGGTGCGGCCGGTGCAATCGCTTCTTCTGCATCCTACACAATCACCAACGGCGCGACGCTACGCTTGGTCAATACCGCCACCGCCAACAACGGCAACCGTCTGCGCGACGCATCGTCGATCATTTTGGACGGCGGCACGCTGAGTGTCGAGAACGACGGCAGCGCGGCGAATTTCAGCGAGACGGCTGGTGCGCTCACCGTGCGGCACAACGCCAGTACGCTGGCCTTCACGCCAGCCGCCCAGGGACAGAGTGCCACGCTGACTTTCGCGTCCCTGACCCGCGCCGGTGGTGGCACGCTCAACATCACGGGTGCCGATATCGGCGCAAGCGACCGTGCACGGATTTTCATCACCGGACAGCCTGCGGGATTGATCGGATCGTGGATCACGATCAACGGCCAAGGCATGGTGGCCTATGATGCGGTCAACGGGTTGCACGTTTCATCAGGCGCGGCGACTACCTCCATCGCAGCGCGTGGACCAAATTCCGTCATCCCTGACGATGCGGCCCTCGGTGCGGAGATCGATAGCGACGGCACGGTCGGCGCGATCACGCTAGCGGGCGCACAGGCCAACAGTATCCGTTACATCCGTCAAAATACCGCCACGCCGGCGGTGATCGCCACCCAGGAGAACGGTACTCACAAAACCCTGCGTACGGACGCCCTCTTCATCGGAGAGAACAAGGCTTCCGTTACGGTCGGTGAGGCCGCTGGCGACGGTTTTCTCGCACCGCTCGCGTCGGGCGGAAACGTTATCCTGCAGAACGACGACGACGCAGCCGTGCTGACGGTCAATGCGTCTATCGCAGACAACGGCGCAGCCGCAGGCCTCGCGAAAGACGGCGTTGGCAAGGCACTGCTCACGGCAGCCAACAGCTACACCGGACCGACCGCTCTGGGCGCGGGTACGCTGGCTTTCGGCGGCAGCGTGACGCAAACGATTGCAGGCGTCATCTCAGGCGGCGGCACCTTGACTCATGAGGGATCGGGCAAGCTGGTTCTGACCGGCGCGAACACCTACTTTGGGCCGACTGTCATCAAGAGCGGCATGGTGCTGGCGTCAAACAATGCAGCGCTCGGCTCGCCTGCAGTCGGCACGTTCATTGAGGACGGCGGCACGCTCGACGTGGGCGGTTCGATGACCGGCCAGGCCATGAACCTGAACGCCGAGGCGATCACGGTTACCGGCGCGGGTGTCGACGGTCTGGGCGCAATTGTCAACAATTCCGGTATCTCGCAATTCAACGCATTGCGCATTGTCACGCTCGCGGGCGACACGACCTTCGGCGGTGTGCAGAGCGGACGCTGGGATCTGCGCAACGTCAACGGCACCTCGACACTTACCATGAACAACCACACCCTCACCAAAGTCGGTCAGAACATGGTGGGGTTGACCTCCGTGTCCGTCGCGCCGGGCGGCCCCGCAGCGGCGATCGACATCCGGGAAGGTAGCTTCACGATCGAGGCCAGCACCAATATGGGCGGCGATGAGAACAATGTGATGACCGTCCGTGGCGGCGCGTATTTCGACATCTATGATATGACGACGCCCACGCTTTGGAGTTTGGTGCTGGAAGACAACGCCCGCTTCTACGCCCGGTTGGGCAACAACACGCGGAACTTCTGGAACGGTCCGGTCACGCTACTGGACGGCCAGGCACGTTTGGATGCGGCGAGCGCATGCTACGCCTCGTTCAATGGAGAGGTCACGGGACCGGGTAGCGTAGTGAAGGTCGGTGCAGGCACGATCTCGCTCAACCACACGGCCAACAGTTACGCCGGTACGACCACGATCAGCAACGGCACGCTCTACGTGAAACACACAGGCTCACTGCCGGGCTATAAAGACGGACGCGTGACGGTGACTGACGGCGGCACGCTCTCGGTGCATGCTAGCAACGGCGAGCAAGGCTGGACCGCCGAAGAGATACGCGACCTGCACGACGTGGCACCCTTCACGAGTGCCAACGCATGCCTCGCAATCGACACCAGCCTCGCGCCGCTGGCCTACACCTACGATTTCACCAATCTGATGGGTTTGACCAAGCTGGGGGATCAGACCCTTTCGCTGAGAGGCAAGGCCGCCTATCGTGGTCACACGCGGATTAACGGCGGCGCTTTAGCGTTCGACGCACCGGGCGACCATGAGATCGGTACGCTATACGTCGGCAATGCCCATCTGTTCCTCACCAATCCGGCGCCGACGTTCGTCTACGTGACCAACAATTCGGCGTATGTCGGATACACGGCGAGTGACTTCGGCCGTATGACCGTCGGCGGGAACACCGCGTGGGGCGGCTATCTCTATCCCTACAATGTGCCACAGACGACGCTGGTGATCGGCCAAAGCGGCTGCGGCATTCTTGAGATTCAGGACAATGCCTCTATCACGCAGCGGCTCTATGTCGGCAACAATAGCGGCAGCCACGGCGCGGTCTATCAGAATGGCGGCGTCATGCACAACTGGGGAGGATGCGCCAGTGACGGGCGTATCGGATTCTCTGGATACGGCTACTATGAACTGAACAGCGGGACCTTCACAAACATGGGCTACTTTCATCTCGGGCGTAACGTCAACAGCGTTGGCATCTTGCGGCAGACCGGCGGAGCCTTCGAGATGGGCAACGTCTATGCCGGAATTTTGGGCCTCAGCCGCGGCGGCACCGCTGTGGTGCACACGGTCGGCGGTACATTCAACACGGCATCATATTTGAGCGTGGGAGAAGCCAGCGACAATGGCTTACAAAACGGGTTTGCGGTGTTCACGGCGGACGGTGACGCGCAGGTCAGAATCAACGGAACGATCAACATGGCCGACCGCACAAACATGCTGGCGATCGCCAATTTCAACGGCGGCACGGTCAGCGCGTCGATGATCACGAAGTCGTCATCGCGCACGGGATCCGCCGCCTATGTGAACTTTGACGGCGGCACCTTCCTGATGCGCCAGAATGGCAAAGTCTTCAACACCGGCGCCAACGCTCCGGATGCCGTGCATGTCTACGCGGATGGCGCGGCGTTCGATACCGCCGACCGGAACGGGACGATCGACGTGCCGTTGCAGGCTCCGGCCGGTAGCGGCGTGGCCAGCATCACCGTGGAACCGCGTGGCGGTTACATCGGGCCGCCGATGGTCACGATTGAGGGCGGCGGCGGCACCGGTGCGACGGCCATCGCGACGTTTGATTCGAAGAGCGGCACGGTCAGCGGCATCCAAGTGACCTGCCCGGGCTTCGGCTACACCTCGGCTCCGTCCGTGACGCTCTCCGGCGGCGGCACCAACATCCACAACGTCGCGACCGCCACACTCGGTGCCAATGTCAGCGGCGGCCTCTCCAAGCTGGGCGCCGGAACGCTCTTGCTGAACGCGGCCAATACCTACGGCGGCGCGACGACAGTCAGCAACGGCACGCTGAGTCTCGGTGTGGCTGGCGCACTGCCGGAGGGCTCCGATATCGTACTGGCCAGTGGCGTCCTGAGTCTCGGCGGTTTCACGGTCACAGGCGGTGTGGTTACGGCCGAAGGCGGTCTGCTTGCCGACGGGCACCTGCGGTGCGACGGCCTTACCAAGGTCGGCGAGAAGGTGCTGACCATCGCGACGGGCATCGACGCTACAACACCGATCATCATCAATGAGGGCGTGTTGCAACTCCGCGGCGCCCGGCCGGGATTGTACGAAGCTCCGGTGACCGGTGCCTTCAATACCACCGAGGCGATGTCGACCAGCATCGTCACGCGCCTCACGACCCGCATGGCCAATATCGTGTATACGGAGCCCTACTACACCACATGGATCTATAAGGGTTATGTCTGGAACCGGTCGCCGACGAACGAGACTTGGACCTTTGCCGAAAACTTTGACGACAACGTCTTGCTGGTGATCGACGGCGTGACGGTGATCACCAATGGCGTCTCGTGGAACGTTCCGACGATCGGCTCGTACACGCTGACACCCGGTCCGCACGCCTTTGAGGCACGCTTCGGCCAGGGTGGTGGCGGTGGCGGCCCAGTCAAATCGCAATGGTGGACGACGACATCGTTCGGTTTCGGCGTGGATTTCTACGGGCGAAACGAAACCAACATCGCGTATTTCGTAACCTTGACCGACCCCGGTGACGGCTCGCTGCTGACCACCGAGTTGACCGGCGAAAGCCCGCTGTCCGTCGGCACCGAGCTGGTGATCGCTGAAGGGGCCGGGCTCGATCTGAACGGATGTGCCCCGACGCTCGCTGCACTGAGCGGCAGCGGTGCGGTCAGCAACGGTACGCTGATGGTGACCGGCACGCTCGCGCCCGGCGGCGTGGGCACAGTCGGCGACTTGACGCTCGCCTGCGACACGACCCTGACCGGTACCCTGCTGATCGACATTGCTGCGGTTGACAACGACTGCCTGCTGCTTGACGGTTCGCTGACCCTCGGCGATGGCGCGACGCTGATCGTCGCCAACCCCGAGTTGTTGGATACCGCCAAGCAGTACACTATCGCGACGGTCAGCGGTGGCAACACGATTTCCGGTGTACTGGACTGGACCAACAGGCCCAATAGCCACTGGCAGGTTAAACCGTTAGCGGATGGCACGCTGAAGCTCTTCTACGTCAGCGGCACCGTGATGGTTTTGCGTTGATTATTCTACCGCTTTCCGGTCGCCACTCTTGTGCGCCGGTAAAGCGTAAACAGAAAGGAAGCATGTGTGAGCATGACGTCGCCAATCCTGATCGGTGGCGCAATCGCTGAAACTGGAGTCGGGCGCCGAGACACCGCAGGTGCGCTTCTTGTTGGACGGCCATGACCTTCTTTGCCCGCCAGGAAGCCGCCCGCCGCCGGACGTATGTGCTGCTCTTGTATTATGCGGTAGCCGTGGTGCTGACCGTCTGCGCCTTCTATATCATCCTGCGGGGGCTTGCGGCACTCTTGATGAATCTGCTGCTTCTCATGTCGGGGGAACGATACTCGCCGGATTGCGCCTATATGCGGGTGTTCGTGTGGAATCCTGTCTGGGTGCTGATGACCTCCGGGGTAAGCGCGGTGTTCATCGTGGGCGGCACAATCTATCGCCGCATCTCGCTGACCAAGGGTGGCGCGGCGGTGGCGCTCTCGGCCGGCGGCCGTGAAATCACCCCCGATCGTTCCCTCGAGTTTCCTGAGCGGCGTCTGCTCAATATCGTGGAGGAGGTGGCGCTGGCTTCTGGCGTACCGGTACCGCGAGTTTTCGTGCTGGATAAAGAGCGGAGCATCAATGCCTTTGCGGCGGGCTTCTCCCTGCACGACGCAGCGATCGCCGTGACGTGCGGTGCGCTGGAACGGCTGTCGCGCGAGGAATTGCACGGCGTGATCGCGCATGAATTCAGCCACATCAAAAATGGTGACATGCGGCTCAACAGTTGGTTGCTGAGCCTCCTCTTCGGCATCTTGTCGACCTCGATCCTGGGCAACTTTATCATGGAGGACGACAGCAACGACATGGTCATCCTGGGGATGGTGATCTGTTTGATCGGTGGCGTGGGAGTCGTGTTCGCGCAGAAGATCCAGGCATTGGTGTCGCATCAGCGCGAATTTCTGGCGGATGCCTCCGCCGTGCAGTTTACGCGCAACCCTGCAGGACTGGCCGGTGCGCTTAAGCGGATCGGCGCATCAAGCCACGACAACAAGATGCGCTGCGCCAACCGTAGCGAGCTTTCGCATCTGCTCTTTTCGGCCGGCACACCAGACGAGATCTTCGACTCGCATCCGCCGCTGTTGGAGCGCATCCAGCGGTTGGAGCCCGGATTCACGGGCGACTTCACGCCGTGGAGCGAGTCGCCGCAAGAGGACGCACCTGTTCCGGCGACGGATGCTACCGCAAACCCGACATCAGCAAGCACGGCACCGTCCGAGGCTGCGGAAATCCCGACGGTTGCCGTTGTACTGCCCACACTCGATCCCGACCTGCGCGAAACACTGGTCCACCCCGACAATGCCGCCGCCGCGCTTTACGGGCTGCTGCTGAGCGAAGACGAGGACGTGCGCCGCCGCCAATGCAACCGGATCGCCGTCGCGGAAACGACCGCGCTGGCCACAACCGCCGAACGCTGGCACGACGCACTGCGGGGTATGGATCGCACGGTACGCCGCCAAGTGCTGGACCTGGCGACTGTGGGGGTTCGGCAACGACCGCCCGCCGGTCGCGAGTCTTGCCTGGCGCTGGCCCGCGAGCTGGCGGATGCGGATCACGAGCGTTCGCTGTTTGAAGTCTTACTGCTCGGGCGCATGCAGCGCGCACTGTGGTCAGCCGGCGTGAAGCGTGCTGTATTCGACAAGCCGCTGCCACCCGCGCGGGGGCAGGCCGAGGCCGCAACCGTGCTGGGGGTGGTGGCCTATCTGGGACAGCCGCACGATGATGCTGCCGCCGAGACGGCATGGCGCGAAGGTGTATCGCACGCGACCTCCTTCCGCGTCGACCGGCTGCCAATACCAGCGCGCCGTGATTGTACGTTGGCTAACTGGGAGGCCGCCGTGCAGCGGCTTAACAGTCTCACGCCTCTCTCTAAGGGTGAGCTGCTGAATGCCTGCGCATTCGTGATGCGCGCCGACGGCACGCTGACCGAGGATGAGACAGAACTCCTGCGCGCGCTGGCCGATCTGCTGGACATGCCGCTGCCGGATGACAGTCGTTTTCAAGCCGTGTGAAGGAAAGTGCGGCGGCATCCTTGACGCGGCAAGATCGAGAATGGTATTTTTCCCTCGTGGAGAGAGGTTCACTCTTGTGCGCCGGTAAAGCACAAACAGAAAGGAAGCATGTATGAGCATGACGTTGTTAATTGTGATCGGTGTTTTGGTGGTGCTCGCCGGATGGGCAATCGGCGTGTACAACGGATTGGTGCAGGCGCGCAACCGCTTCAAAAATGCGTTCGCCCAGATCGATGTGCAGTTGAAGCGGCGCTATGACCTGATCCCCAATCTGGTGGAGACCGCCAAAGGCTATATGAAGCACGAACGCGAGACGCTCGAAGCCGTGATCGCGGCGCGTAACCAGGCGTTCGCCGCCGCCAATGCCGCTGCCGCCGCGCCGACCGACGGCGCGGCCATGCGTGCGCTGGCCGGCGCTGAAGGCGCGTTGCGCGGTGTGCTCGGCCGCCTGATGGTGGTGGTGGAGCAGTACCCCGACCTCAAGGCCAACCAGAATATGATGCAGCTCCAGGAGGAGATCGCCTCCACCGAGAACCGCATCGCCTTCGCCCGTCAGGCCTACAACGACGAGGTCATGGCGTACAACACCCGCCGCGAGGTGTTTCCTAGCTCGTTGATCGCCTCGATGTTCAACTTCGCGGCGGCGCAGTCGCTGGAACTGGAGTCGGACGCCGAACGGCAGGCACCGCAGGTGCGCTTCTGATTGAACGGCCATGACCTTCTTTGCCCGCCAGGAAGCCGCCCGCCGCCGGACGCGCGTGTTGCTCGTATACTACGCGGCAGCCGTGGTGTTGATTGTCTGCGCCTTCTATCTCGCCTCGCGAGCGATTGCGGTGCTCGCGGTGGAGCTGTCGCGTGACGAGGAGGAAACAGAGGAGCGGCAGACGCTGGATCAAGACCGTGTCGGCATCCGGGTGTTCGCGTGGGATCCGCACTGGATGCTGGTGACCGCCGGGATCAGCGCGCTGATCATCGGGGGCGGCACGCTCTATCGCCGCATATCGCTGGCGGGGGGCGGCGCGGCGGTGGCACGTTCGGCCGGCGGTCGCGAGATCGCTCCCGGTTATGTCAAAGGGTTCCTGGAACGGCGTCTGCTCAATATCGTGGAGGAGGTGGCACTGGCCTCGGGCGTGCCGGTGCCGCAGGTTTTCGTACTGGACAAGGAGCGCGGCATCAATGCCTTTGCGGCAGGCTTCTCGCTGCACAATGCGGCGATCGCCGTGACGCGCGGCGCGCTGGAACGGCTGTCGCGTGAAGAACTGCACGGCGTGGTCGCACATGAATTCAGTCACATCAAAAATGGCGACATGCGGCTCAACTGTTGGTTGCTCAGCATTCTTTTTGGCATCTTGGTGACCTCGATCCTGGGCTACCAGTTGATGCGCTCGTTGCGCTACGCACGCTCGTCGGACGATAAGAAAGGCAATGGCGGCGGTGCTCTGTTGATCCTGTTCCTTTCCGGGCTGGCGCTCTGGGTGATCGGCAGCATAGGGGTCCTTTTCGCACGGTTAATTCAGGCCTCGGTGTCGCGCCAGCGTGAATATCTGGCGGATGCCTCTGCCGTGCAGTTCACGCGTAATCCTATGGGACTGGCCGGCGCGCTCAAGCGGATCGGCGCATCGCAACATGGCAGCGAGATGCGCTGTACCAACCGCAGCGAGCTTTCGCACCTGCTCTTTTCGGCCGGCACAGTAGACAAGCTCTTCGCCACGCATCCGCCGCTACTGGAGCGTATCCAACAGTTGGACCCCGAATTTACGGGCAACTTCAAGCCGTGGCGCAAACCACCAAAAGGAAATGAGCCGCCTCCGCCACCGGCACCCCCGCCTGTGCCTCCATCTGCGGCAGGAGTCGCTTCAGAACTGAGCCTGGCATCAGCGGCGGACACAGCGTTGTCCGAGGCGGCGGAAATTCCGACGGCCACCGTGGTATTGCCTACGCTTGATCCCGGTCTGCGCGAAACGCTGGTCCGCCCCGACGATGCCGCCGCCGCGCTTTACGGGCTGCTACTGAGCGAAGATGAGGACGTGCGCCAACGTCAGCGCAGCCAGATCGCCGTCACAGAGACAACCGCGCTAGCCACGGCTGCCGAACGCTGGTACGACGCGCTGCGGAGCTTAGACCGCACCGCACGCCGCAAACTGCTGGATCTGGCGGTTGAGGGGGTCCGGCAGCGTCCGTCCGCCGGTTGCGAGACCTGTCTAGCGCTGGCTCGCGAATTGGCGGATGCAGACCATGAGCGCTCGCTGTTCGAAGTCCTGCTGCTCGGACGCATGCAGCGCGCGTTATCGTCGACCAGCGTGAGGCGCGGCTTCTACGGCAAGCCGCTGCCGCCCGCGCGGGTACAGGCCGAGGCCGCGACCGTGTTGGGCGTGATGGCTTATCTGGGGCAGCCGCACGATGACGCCGCCGCCGAAGCAGCATGGCGTGAAGGTGTGGCGCGCGCGACCTCCTTCCGCGTCGACCGGCTGCCGATGCCGGCACGGCGCGATTGCACGCTGACCCAGTGGGAGGCCGCCGTGCAACGGCTTGATGGCCTCACACCACTCTTTAAGGGCGAACTGCTGAACGCCTGCGCATTCGTGATGCGCGCCGACGGTATGCTGACCGTGGACGAAACCGAACTGCTGCGTGCGTTAGCCGATCTGCTGGACATGCCGTTGCCGAACGCCAGCCGCTTTCACGCTGCATGAAAGGGAATCCAATGAAACGCCTATTGATGAGCTTGACGCTCCTTGTTGCTTGTAGCCTGATTGCCGCAGTGCCTGAGGGCGGTGTGCCCGCGATTCAGGAAAACGCCATCGCGTCGCTACGCGCGGAGAGCCAGACCGAACATGCCACCTTGACGCGCGTGAAGGTCGAGGGCCAGCCTTTCGCCGAAGCGATCCGTTGCGACATCCGCACACAGCCCGAACGCCCTTGGGCGGTTCAGTTTCAGTTCCGTACGACACGCCGCATCGAAAAGGGCGAAGTGCTCTGGATGCGTTTCTTTGCGCGCACACTGGAATCCCGCACAGAAAACGGCGAAGGACAGGTCCATGCGATCTTTGAGAAGGCCGGACCGCCGCATGACAAATCGCTGAGTTGCGGTGTCACGCTGGGGCGCACATGGCAGGAATATTTCCTGCCCTTCAAGTCGCGTGAAGCCTATGAGGCCGGTCGCGCCAGCGCGGGGTTCCATCTGGGTGTCATGGCGCAGTGTGTCGAAATCGCGGATGTCGCGCTCTACGCCTTTGGAACCGGCTACGACCTCGCACGCTTGCCGCGTACACGGATCTCCTACGCGGGACAGGCGTTGGACGCACCTTGGCGCACCGCAGCCGCAGCACGCATCGAGCAACACCGCAAGGCCGATCTTGCGGTGCGCGTGACCGACAGCACAGGTCGGCCTGTGCCCGGCGCCAAGGTGGCGGTGGAGATGCGGCGGCACGCATTCGGTTGGGGCTCGGCCGTGACCGTGAAGGGCATTCTGCGGCAGGATGCCGACGGCGAGAAATACCGTGCGGTCATCGAAAAAAACTTTTCACGCGTCGTGTTTGAAAACGACCTCAAGTGGAACAATTGGGACAAACCAGATCATCAAGCGTCTGTTCTGCGGGCGCTTGACTGGCTGCGCGAGCGGCGGATTGACGTGCGTGGTCATTGTCTGGTGTGGCCCTCATGGAGGCACACACCCCGCGACCTGCAAACGCTCAAAGACGACCCCGAAAAATTGCGCGCGCGCATCAACGCACACATCGCACACGAGGTGTCGACCCTGAAAGGCCGACTGATCGACTGGGATGTCATCAACGAACCTTACACCAACCACGATCTGATGAAGGTTCTCGGTGACGAGGAGATGATCGCTTGGTTTAAGCTGGCCCGCCGCCACGATCCGGAGGTCAACCTCTACCTCAATGATTACGCCATCCTGTCCGGCGGCGGTTTGGACCGGGCACATCAAGATCATTTCGAAAAAACCTTGCGGTTTCTCAAGCAGGGCGGCGCACCGATCAACGGACTCGGTATGCAGGCACATTTCGGAGGCACGCCCACGCCGCCCGAACGCATGCTCAAAATCTTGGACCGCTTTGCCGCACTCGGCCTTGCGATTTCGATTACCGAGCATGACATCGACACCCAAGACGAACAGCTCCAGGCCGACTTCACGCGCGACTTCCTGACTGTCGTGTTCAGCCATCCTGCCGTGGTCGCGCTGCTGACATGGGGGTTCTGGGAAGACTCGCACTGGCGGCCCAACGCCGCCTACTACCGCAGCGATTGGTCGCTCAAGCCAGCCGGACAGGTCTGGCTGGATCTTGTCACCCGGACTTGGTGGACTAACGAAACGCTCACCTCCGGCGCGGACGGTACGGCGCGGACGCGCGGTTTCCTAGGCGACTATGTCATCACGGTCATGCGGGACGGCAAGACCGTATCGCGTCCTGTCACACTGACAAACTCGGGATGTAACCTGACTGTTGAGCTCTGAACACAGAACGCTCAACGCTCAACGCTCAACATTCAACTTTCAATGCTCAAAGTGGAGCATGGCTACGTAGTTTTTTCATACGAAGAACGCGAAAGGAAAGGTAATGACTAGAAAGCGGAAGTGGTTGTCTTTCTTTCTACTTCAGTTCATCGTGTTTGCCTGCTGCATAGGGTGTACACAAAAACGGGTGGTTTGCCATGAAGCCCAATTGATGCATGAGGACGAGGAGATCGCGCTCGTTGTTAAGCAACGCCTCCGTCGTATCATCATTCCTGAATTCGAAATCGGACCGCCAAAGACCTTGGTAGACGCGATTTATTATTTTTCGGAGGCCAGTCGCAACCATGAGGATCCTAAAATACCGATTGAGGAACGAGGCGTGAGCTTTGTATTAAAGTTGCGAGCCAGTGGCGAAAAAGGACACTTAGCAGACAACGAAGATCCCTTTACCGCTCCGATATCACCCCAAAACAACGCACCCGTCATTCCCAAAATGAGCGCACGTTTCATCTCTTTGTACGATGCCATCAGCCTAGTCTGCGACACCACGGGCTATACGTTCGACTTGCGGAATGGATTTGTTTTGATCGCTCCCGGAGAAGATGATGTTGAGCCGGTGAGACCAGATGAAAACTCTCGATGAACGCTCGGCGTACAACGCTCACTTTTTTTAAGTAGAAACTGGGAGAATCTGAAAAAAGTTTTGTTTAGAGACGTTTTTGAGCCAGAGTTGTGTCTGTGGGAAAGGGCGGAAGGGACTCAAAATCGAGGGGACTTCCTGCGTGCCCATATGCCGCCGAAATCCTGCGATTACTGCGGCCGGAGGTCATCGTCATGGAGGAGCGGCGCGGTTGGCGGCCTGCGGGCAAAGGGTGGGGGACTTGGATTCACCATGCCGAAATTTCTGCAAAACTGGGCAAGAGGCACCAATCTGCCGCTGTCATGACGACTGATCTGGACGGCAGCAAGGTGGCTCTCGTCCTCGCTAACCACCCGTCGCGGAGTGGACGGAACTATAGGGAAACCATCTTGCTCCCGGCGATAGAGGAAGCCATCTGTCTTGTTGCTGGGCGTGAATGCTGAATGACCAACGTGGACGGAGTCCGTAACCCAGGGGCCGTAAGGCATTAAAATCCCACAGCCAGTCGTTTCCTTGAAGTGGCCCTTCAGGCCACCGAGTGTTGGCGTCGCGACCTAGGGCTGCGCTTCGCTTGCCCTAGGCTAGGATGGGGCCGCCCCTTCGGGGCTTTGGTGCCGCGTGCCCGGTGTTGCGACCCAGGGTGACGCGTCCTAGTTTTTTATACGCCGGTAGGTTACAGCAAACGGCTCCAAAACCGACACTTTTTGAGAATTTTTAGGATTGACTTTTACCCCCCCCCCC
>Ga0116145_1002570_pt1 | contig 16099 bp, 7 predicted proteins | sample AD_JPNHG1_MetaG_FD_89747 | JGI IMG/M metagenome (GOLD analysis project Ga0116145, IMG submission 89747) | Active sludge microbial communities of municipal wastewater-treating anaerobic digesters from Japan - AD_JPNHG1_MetaG | ecosystem: Engineered > Bioreactor > Anaerobic > Digestate | place... | reverse complement strand
GGTTTGTTTTAGTTATTAAATAACATATCATAACTTAATACATTACAATGTATTAAACAACCAAACATCTTTATTTTTATGAATTATTCAGGTTAAAAACCTTTTCAATCTGTCCAAATTACTCCAGTCAGACGGATGGTTTTAATCTCTTGCGTCAAACTCAAATTAAGTATCATAATTATTTATCGTTATTAGTATTTTATCTGATGAAATAAGGATATGACTTTCTACACTGAGGTAGAATTCCCATGGCTATAAAATCCTCGCATCTTATTTATAGGAATCTATTTTTTCGATAAGAAATCGAATTAATATTCTTCGAATAAGTTTATCAAGTGAACGATGTTTTTCTGTTTCTATTGAATTTTAATCTTGTATTCACTATGCAGGGGATTGTAATGAAGTAACTCGATACTGAAGTCAGTTCTTTTAACACCCGTAACTTCAAACAATGCCTCGAATAAATTAGAGCGTATTTTCAAATATAGCTCTTTTAGTTTAATTGGATCGGTAAAGTATTTCACAGTTCCTAGATTACCAAAATCATGCTCGGAAAGGAACATCATAAAAATATTATTGTTTTGTCCTGATGCTTTAACAACTATTGCATAATCATTACGGGCATTAGTAACAGGATTTATAAGCCAGGTATATTGATAATCGACACTGTCACTTTGTTGATGGTAAATCAATGTGCTGGAACCGGGTTTCTGAAAGTATTGGAAATGGAGATTGCGGGTTATTGTACTTAGCAAATATAGACACTTATATGAACCAATGTATATTATGTTGTATTTTTGAAGATCATCTAATTGAAGTTCCGAAGACATTTTTAGCTCATATTGTAATTTGTAATGGTTAAATGAGGGTAGAATCTTAGAAATGCAGATCGGTAAGCTCTCGTCGAGATAGGTGTGATAGGTTTTAGAAATACGAGTAGAATATTGAGGATTATTTTTTAAAAAGTCATTTAAATCCTCTTCAGAATTGATTTCTACATCTCGTATATAACTGTGTCTTCCGTTTTCAAATGGTAAATAAAAGAAATAGTAGTCTCCTAAGACAATCAATGTTTTCATCGAATTTGAAAAAATATCATTCCATATCGGGTCTCTATATGGAATAATCTGGGTATTTTTTCTGGGAATTAAATTAGTTATTAGAGTTATTAAAATTATTAAGCATAACACAAAAATTAATGAGTAAAGGTAAAATTTCTTTTTAAGATTATTTTTAGACTTGGAGTAGTTACTGTCTACAAATACTATGTTGTAATGGCCTTTCGGGATTGTCAATTTAGTTGAATTTGTTTTTCCCGTTGTTAAGTAATAATGCTCCAATTTTTTTCTGAGGGTACTGATGCTTGTCCGAACGGTAGAATCTATAGATGGATCAAAAGATTTATCCTTTTGAAAGAATTCAATAGCTATGGTTGATTCTTTAATAATTTTGCCACTGATGGAAGCATCAACTAAATAACGGAGTAATTCTTGGAATTTTTGGGCGTTCTGAAATTCACTGCTATTGATGATATCAATTAGGATTTTAATTTTTTCTTCTTTTGAGATAAAATTGGTATTCATAGAAATCTTAAAAATCTAATTGTAAATATTTAGATTTAATTTTTGATATGCAAGCATTTTTATATTTGCCTGTAGATTACATGTTATCTACTGTTATTAACCCAAAAATACTTAAAAAAATTAAACCTATTTGATATTATTAGTGAGCGTAGTGATAGAATTATGGTGAGTAAAAAAAGAGAATGACTTAGTTTTGAAAATGCAAAAAAATACTTGACAAATCATATAAGTCTTATTAACTTGTCATACATGTTACAAATGAGTATAAAATATCACAAGCATATCTTGAAAAATGATGACCTTGTTTAATACATTTGGGTAATAAATAAAGTGGGTATTTTTCCTAAATATAGGCTTGTTTTTAACATCTTGCGGGTTTTGGAAATAGTTGATATGTTAGAAAAATTAAGGTATTTAATCTCGAAAATATTAGTAGGAGTTTTTTTGGAGGAATTTGAATGAGGGCTAATTCACGGATAATTTCAATTTTTTTATTTACAGGATTGTTACTATCTACTAATGTTTTTGCTGGTGAAACTGGGAAAATTGCTGGGACAGTTACCGATGCAAATACAGGGGCACCTTTAATTGGGGCCAACGTTATCATAAATTCAATCTGGATAGACGGAGTAGAACATAGCCTCGATTTTATTCAGGGGAGTGCGTCTGACCTAGAGGGACGTTATTTTATTCTGAATGTGAGGCCGGGAGTTTATTCATTGAAGGTGAATTTTATTGGTTATGGTACACAAATCATAACTCAGGTGGTCGTTAATGTTGATAAAACCACGACGGTGAATTTCGAATTACAGCCTCAAGCGATAGAAGGAGAAGCTGTAACTGTCGTCGCTCAAAAAGTCCACGCAGTCGAAAGCGACTTGACCGCGACTAAACAGGTATATCAGGTAAGTGATATTCAAAGTATTGCCGGCGTGGCGGATATTACCGATATCATATCACTTCAGGCAGATGTAGTGGACGATCATTTTCGTGGTGGTCGTGAAGGTGAATCCAGATATATACTGGGTGGCGGTGTAATCGTAAATCCACTTAATAATTCTCGGGCATTTCGCCCGATCGTTACCGGTTTAGAACAAGTGGAAGTTTATACTAGTGGTTTTAGTGCGGAATATGGTAACGCCCAATCTGGAGTAATTAATATGGTGACTAAAGAAGGGCGCAACGAGTGGGAAAGTCGTTTAGAGTTTTCGTTGACTCTTCCTCATTACAAATCTTGGCAAGAAATAATTGACAAAAAAGGTAATGCGAGCTATAAAGGCGGAAGTCCTTATTCCGTTAATAGCATGGATTTTTATTCAATGTTAGATGACGAAGAAGAATGGTTAGTAGGCTATAATCCTGTCTATCAACTTCCGATATATGATTCTGGTACTAGTTTTACAGGGATATATTTTCCTAATAGGGTTGTATGGCCGCCGAATCCGTTAGGACATAGCGATTCTCTGCAGCTCGCTCATTTAGTAATGACGCAATTTATGCTTGCAATGAGAGATATTGGACTTGAGTATAAAAACACAATGGATAATCGCTTAGATTTTTCTACTGGTGGTCCAATCTCTGATCATATGCGAATTTTTATTGCTGGTCGTCAAAACACAGAATATTGTATAATTCCCACAGCTAAGCCGGATTTAAATCAACAGATCATGAGTAGTTTAGTTTACCAAAAAAATATTAAAAATAAATTCAAGTTTATCTTCACTATAGATAAAACTAATGAGACTTATTTTAGCAGTTCCTGGCGTTACTGGCTACTAGATCCAACCCTTGCAACATCACATATTTCAACAATTTCCAGACAATATGGACTTGAATGGGGGCATGTAGTTAATGACGCTACATTTTTGGAAATGAAACTGAATCAATTGAATTTGTCAAGGGAAGAATATATCCCCTTATTGGACGACGGTGAATATTTAACCGATTATATGAAATATTCTAACTGGACTGATTATACCACACCGTCTAACCTTAGAGTAGGTAGACCTAACGATGATAGTGGTACAGAAAAATCTATCACTTGGAGTTTTTCTACCAATATTACTAGCCAAATTAATCATTACAATATGCTAAAAGGTGGTCTACAATTTTTCTATTATGATCTAAATATTGATTATTTAACCGGCCGATATACTGAATCTGACCTGCGCATTATTAATTATAAAGGTAATCCCTATGAAGGCGCACTTTATTTACAGGATAAGATGGAATTTGAGGGGCTAATTGCTAATATTGGCTTGCGAACTGATTTTTACCAACTGAATACTGAATATTACACTGACATTTATTCACCTTTACGAAATCCATACTATAATCCCGATGCCGAAACCTATATTGAGCGCGGTAATTATTATTCGGATAGTTTAGCACTTCGTACCAAAACTGATTTATATATTAACCTTCAACCTCGAATTGGAATATCATTCCCTGTTTCAGAATATACGGTTTTCCATCTGAATTATGGAACATTTACTCAGCGCCCCAATTTTGAACAACTCTTTTTCAGTGAATTTAGGTTGAGTGGTAATGATTATGAAATAGTCACCTTAGGTAATCCACGGTTAAAACCTGAAATAACTCAATCTTATGATATAGGTATAGTACAGGGCATTGGACAGACAGGCGTTACCCTTGATATTAGTGCTTACTATAAAGATGTCAAGGATCTTGTCGAGACTGCTTATTATTATGATGAACAGGAGCAGGTTTATCAGACCTATATTAACCGAGATTATGCCGATATTAAGGGTTTCCATGTTAATTTGGAAAAGAAAAGTGGGTATTTAAGGAGCTATATTCGTTACAATTATGAGTCGGCTACAGGGAAAAGTAGTAATGCCTTAAATGCCCCTGTTACCTATTTTGAGAAAGAAGATCCTAAATACGGTTATGCTAATTTACCTGATCCTCAAGACATTTATCTCGATTACGACCGGACTCATAAATTAGTGGTAAATTTACGAGTCTTGTCACCCCATTATTTTGGTCCAAAAATGCTTGGGATATATCCTCTTGAAGATATTAGTATAAGCGGAACAATGCGCTTTATGACAGGTAGGCCATACACCGATCCCAGTCAGGGTGTATTATATGGAGAACGAACCCCTAATGAACGCAATATTGATATGCGCTTTGAGAAATCAATACGTTTAAAGAAGCGGACAGCTACCCTATATACCGAAATATTTAATTTGCTAAATGAACCAGTTTGGTCTTATTCTCGTACCTTTAACAATCCTTATAATACTCCTCGCTGGATAACCGATCGAGATCATATTTTGACTTACGAAGAATACTCGCCATTTGTAACCAGTCAAGATATTTACCTTTTAACTAATGAACCGAGGAATGTGCGAGTGGGGTTAATTTTTAAGTTCTAAAATTGGATTAATAAAATACTATGAAGAATCTCAAAAAACTATTTTTCATTTTTCTGATAATAGGTCCTTATATCTACTTGTATAGCCAAGTAAGAGAGTACCGTATCCATAACCGGGGTATACTTCATGAAACAGTATTTAATACTGGTGAGATCGGTCGGGCTTGGCAAACAGGGGAGGCTGGTAATGAAACCAGTGTTCCCTTAATGGAGTGGCCATCTTACTCCAGAACGATTTTAGATGGAATTGAATATAGCGGACAACATAACATTATTGGCGCCGGTGTTTATATCGGTGCCAACAAAGAGGGGTTACCAGGTAAGTCCAATCGTTTATTTGCCTTATGTGGTGCCGTAGGGGCCAGTGATCCGGAAGTTGCAATTGGGCGCTGGAGCTTTCCCTTATATATGGAAGAGATTGAAAACTTCCCGTTAAATTCAGATGGTTCGCTGAATGAAAATTATAATCCAAATGAAGCTGAAGAAATTATCAGCGCTGGTTGGTCCACACCAACGGGAATAAGTGTTTACCGTACATCTCGGGCTTGGAGCTATCCCGATTACGATGATTTAATCATCTATGAATACGAATTTGAATATACTGGCGATACAGATGGCGACCCCTCCACGATTGAAATGAATGATAAATTAAAAGATGTAATGATTTGCTTTAATTATGGTTTATACCCGTCGATGTACGGAGCTCAAAGAGTTTATCTTGAATGGAAATACGAGGGCGGTTTGTACCGGGGAGATGTTAATAATTTTTGGGATGCCGATTACTGGCTAACCTGGAATATGAATCTCCGGAATAATATCACTGATGAAAATGGTATGGCAAAACCGGAACCAAATCCCGACTATTTTCGCCAATTTACCCAAAGTGGTGAACATGGAGGGGGACTGAATTCTCCTCAGGCTCCGGGTTATTGTATTCTTTATTACGATACAACCCACCTAGCGGTAGTAATTCCCCAAGAAATGGATACATTTGGTTTAAATGAATCAGAAACCCAAGCGATTCTTCGTTCGACTACAGTTACATCTCTTAGCCAATATTCTGGTATTGATATTTATACAGAGACGACCGGCGGGTATAAATGGTACTATGAATTAGATAAAAATTATCATATTCGTCAACCCTGGTGTAACAAAGTCAGTACGGGCAATACCAACAGTGAAAAGATGATGTATGAAAAGGAACCATTTAATCCATCAACCCGCTGGTCCGGAGTTTATAGCCCTGGCAGTCTTACCTGGCCGGAAGTAAAGAGTGATGATTGGTATGGTCGGGCAGCTTATCCTTATCGTCAAAGTGCCGACGCCGGTATGCGCTTACATACATTTGGTCCATACACATTAAAACATGGTGATAAAATTCGGCTGGCTTACGCTGAGGTAATTGGGTATGGCGCTCAAGAGGGTAAAAGAGTTGAAGGAGGTCAGACCGCAACGCAATGGGCGAAAATACCATCACTAAACCGGAAAGTCGTCTATAAGGACAGTAGAGGTAATGAGACGGTTTTAACGGAGCATTATATTGATGATTTTGGTTATCCTGATTATGTTAATTCTAATATAATTACTGTTCATGATGTAGCCCGGAAAGCTTTCGAAGCCTATCTCGGGAATGAACCCGTGGTACCCGTTCAGCCAGAGAAACATCCTTCACGAGGAACATATTCAGTACCTACACCACCACCTGCCCCGGTTATTTCAATAAAGAATTACGGTTTGGCTGAAGTAAAAATAACTTGGGGCCGAGCTCAGGAACAATTTACTCACCCACGTTTAACTGGTGAATTAGCAAAGTACATGGTTCAACGCGCTGTCTCCGGTATAGGCCCGTGGATTACACTTGATACTATTGATGTTGGAGATAATGAACATCTTAATGAGAATGATGAATATGAGTACATTGATTCCGACCCGACCTACAATGTTGGTGAATTTCGTTACTACGCTGTTGTATCTGTTGATGAGCATGGTAATAAAAGCGGTAAAACTAATATGACCTGTTTTCAGAAAAATATTCCGGCGGTTGAAAAAATAGATAAAGTCTATGTCGTTCCAAATCCGTTTATTTGCAAATCAGGCTTTACCACTGAAGGTGACGAAAGAATGATCGGTTTTTATGGATTGCCTGATGTTTGTACTATTCGAGTGTTTTCATATTCAGGTCAGTTGATTGATACAATCGAGCATAAAAATTCCGCTTATTCCCATGAAAAAATGCTTGTTACTCGAAACAATCAGGATATGGCATCAGGGATTTACTTTTATGTGGTAACTACACCTGAGGGAGAAAAATCATTCGGAAAATTTATTATTCTTAAATAATAGTCTGATGGGGATGAAGATATGAATCGTAGAATAAAAGTGGCATTTTTAGGTATAATGATAGGCACTAATCTTTTTGCTTTTGAAAAAGTTGGGGTAACTTCCTTCCAATTTCTAAAGGTAATCCCGGATGCGCGTTCGACGGCGATGGGAGAAGCTTACACATCTATTGCTAATGGTGCCGACGGACTATATTGGAATCCAGCGGCTATGATGCGAAGTCATGCTTTATCAATAAATATTTCCCAGGTAGATTATATCTTCGATACTAAACATTTTGGGACGTCAATCAGCTATGCCTTCAATCAGTTTGCACTCGGATTCACCTTTTCAGGAGTTGATTATGGCGAAATTGAGGTAACTGATGTAAACCATCTCGGTTTTTTACCAGATGGTACATATAACCCTGGCGTGACTGGTGAAACGATACAGCCAGGTGCCTTTGTGGTTGGTATAGGTGGTGCCCAACGTTTGACTAATAAATTTACTTACGGTATTAATATGAAATATGTTCAGGAAGATATGGAGGTTGCTCAAAAATCCCTTTTAATGTGGGATATGGGAATTCTATTTGAAACTGGTTTTAGAACGATTACTCTATCAGCAACTATCCGCAATTTCGGTCCACAGGTTGAATATTTTGATTATTCCTATCCTTTGCCTCAAACTATGAATATTGGAATTTCCTCCTATTTGATTGGAGGTAATTCGCCATTGTTATTGAAAAATGATTTACACAAATTGTTGGTGGCGTTTGATTTGGTCCAGCCACGCGATTATGATCAGCAGTATAATATTGGTTTGGAATATACCTTCAGGAATATTATGATACTGCGAGCAGGGTATAAAATTAATTATGATACTGAAGGTCTTACTTTGGGCACAGGGTTAAGACTGAAAGGATTGGGGATTGATTATTCCTATTGTTCCTATGGGAAATATTTATCCGCTGTTCATCGTTTTTCTCTGTCATTTAACCGTGAGATATTCGATTAGGAGAAAATATTAAATGAAAAAAGAAATTCGGATGCTGGTTATTATCTCATTATGTATATTGGTGTCATACAATTTTATTAATGCTCAGAACCGAGGCAATAATATATTCTTTCAAGGAGTGGAAAATATTGCCGAGTCTAATGCATCCGTTTTAGGTCTAGGAGGAGCATATACTTCCATCTTTGGTACGATTAATGTTCTATCCTATAATACTGCTTGCCTAACAGGAATTAACAATATCCAATTATCTGTTTCAGGTGGTTCAATTGCTCGTAAATGGACTGAGAATCAAGAATATTATCCGAACCGTTTATTTGTCACTCTACCTTTTTATCTCCAAGGTCTTTATGTTCCAGATCCGGCTAATAACGGAAAGATGGATTATGATGTATTTTATCAGGGCTTAGAAGATTCTTTATATAGGGTTGCTTTTCCGGATACGGGACTGGCATCTTTTTCGGACGAAGCCGCTGATTGGATAAGGAAAGAAAAAACGGCAGGACTAACCAATATTGCTATCGCCTATCCCATAAAAATTGCCGATAAGAATTTTGTGTTGGCGGCATCTTGGAACAGAAAATTAGATTTTTTTGATTATGACCGGAATGACACCTACCTCGACCCACACCCAGGTTATACCGGATATAATATGCCACAAATGGTTAACGGCACTGATTCGGTCCAAGTTAATTGGTATATTTTTGATCGTTACCGGAGCGGCAGTCTTCAAGAATTTCGAGGTGCTTTAGCCATTGATTTATCTAAAAATGTAAAGATCGGTTTTGGAATTACTTATTTGAATGGTAAAACCAATGACAACCAGGTTTTAGATAAGGTAGGTTGGTTCAGACTTTTTGATATAAATAAATTTTCATTTTCATATGACACCTTAAAAGTGACAACTTTGGGAACTTCAAAATTCTCCGGTTATAAAGCCGACTTGGGTTTACTAATAAAATTGGAAAGATTAAACCTCGGGCTGAATCTTAAAATGCCATATACAATTATTAAAAAAAGCGAATACGATATTACTACCACTGATCCAACTTCAGAGAATGTAATTACCATTAAAAATAAGGATAAATTAAAAGTGCCTCTTTGTTATACGATTGGAGTCAGCTTGTACCCTACCGATAAATTTATAATTTCGCTGGACTATGATTTCAATCTTTATAGCCATACAGAGTGGGAAATCGCTAGTAATGATACTATTTATCAGGAATGGGTTGATCAACAAATAATTAAATTTGGTTTACAATATAGCCCATTCAAATTCCTGGATATGCGGGCTGGTTATCGTTTAATTCCTCAGGTATGGGTACCGGATGGTTCTGCAGGTAGAAATAATGGCCCAGAAGCCAAAGCCTTAACAATTGGAGTCGGATTCAAATTAGATAAATACGGGACTGTTGATTTAGCTTGGGAATATCGTTTATTGAAATATTTCGATCAATACTTTAGTAATACTAACTATTGTAAGGATATAACAAACAATGTATTAATATCATATAGCTATAAATTTTAATTCACAAGAAAGGAGTAAATTATGAGAAAATTGGCTATAGTATTTATCGTTACGTTACTATTCATAGCAATTACTTATGCTCAGATGCCTTCGAAAATCGAAGTATCCGCGGATTTTATGGCTCAATATTTCAATAATGATTTTAGCAAAGTTTTGGACTATACTGCTCAGGGAGTCGATACAATTGTTCTGACGACCAGTGGACATGTTTATACCACGACCGATACTATTCCTATGGTTATAGAAAATCCGGTCGTTATTGTGGCTCAGGAAGGATTAGCAGAAAAGCCGATATTTACCCATCCGAATACCGGATTCAAAAGTGGTGAACCAAGTGGTTCAATGGAAATATTTAGAATTTGTAATCACGTCGAATTCCAGGGTATTGCTTTCAGGGGAGACGTTGCTGAGACGGAAGGTTGTAAATATGGCTTGCGCTATGGTGATTGGACGTTTCCGGCAACTGGTCGCGAGATTAAAGGCAGAATGGGTACGCGTATGATTTTCAAAAATTGTGATTTTATTGGTTTTCATAGTTTGAAAGATCAGGCAGCTCAGGGTAATGCATTATACTACTTAAAACCGACTGATACTAATCTTGATCATCTAAAGAATACCAAAGTAGTTTTTGAGAACTGTATGTTTAAAGATATCGGCGATGAGGCTATTCGGATAACTGAAAATGAAAAATATGGTGGTCCAAATGGAGTTGTGGCTTGTGATTCTCTTGTGGTAAAAAATTGTACTTTTGATGACATTGACGCCGAATGTATCCGGATATATGCTGATCTTGACACCAGTCAGGCCGGGTCAACCTTTGTAGATGGGACTATTTTCGTTGATCATGTCACGGTAGTAAATAGTTCCCCACGGTTTATCTACGCGAAAAATTTTCGGAATGCGAGAGTTCAGAATGTTTTAATTGCCTATGGCAGAGAACCAGGGATTTCTCGCCCAGAACGAGGTGATTACGCTATTCAGATTCAGTTGAGTGGTTCTTCGGTAGCTTACGTGGATACATTCAATTTGGTGTTTACATCGGAATATGATCCAAGAATAGGCTGTACGAAAGGGGGCTATGTTGATGAAACAACTATTTACGGATACGATCCGATGTTCGTTGACTATGAAAATAGTGATTATACTCTGGCCTCCAACTCGCCACTCTACTGGCTATCATCGGACGGTACCGCCATAGGTGATTTGCGATGGGCAACTAAAACTCCTACGATTGCGCCGCTGATAGTAAAAGTTGAGGGTTCTGGTAGTGTTCTTTTTGAACCCGAAAACACTGGATTTTACGAATTTAATACAGTGGTGACACTTACCGCTGTACCTGAAGAAGGCTGGGAGTTTAAGGGCTGGAGTGGTGATTTAACCGGTTCGGATAACCCGGCAAATGTAACAATAGACGGCGCCAAAAATATCACGGCAACCTTTGAGTTATCTTCTGGGATTAATGAAGAAAGTATACCAAAAGAATACCGACTTGCCCAGAATTTTCCCAATCCTTTTAATCCAACCACGACTATTGAATTTGATTTGAAACAAGCCGGTTGGACAACACTGAGTATTTATAATATACTAGGTCAGGAAGTGACGGTTCTGGTAAACAAGCCGATGAATGCAGGATGGTACACGATCAATTTTAATGCCTCACATCTAAGTTCAGGAATATATTATTATCGCTTGAAATCCGGTGATTTCAATTCATTAAAGAAAATGCTTTTAATTAAATAACAATTAGGAGGAAAAAATGAAGTTCAAAAATTTAGCGCTTATTCTTTCGATTTTTTTGTTGGGTAGTCTAACGTATGCTTCAGTCATTCAAGTTGCTGAAGGAACTGGAGTACTCAGTGCGGCAATATCGTCTGCCGTTGATGGTGATGTGATCGAACTTATCACTGATGGCGGCATCTATGCCGAGAGTGCAAAATTCCCTTCAATTAGTAAGAGCATTAGCATCGTGGCGGCTGAAGGACTTGTTCATAAACCCGTTATTCGGACACCCGAAGCGGATTATATGTTCAAATTGACTGGCAAAAACGCCGCTTATGTTTTTAAAGGTTTAGAGATAGATGGGACAAATGGGACTGGGGCTGCTGTAGCTAAATATTTTCTGCGTATCGATAATGCAGATTCGACCGGAAAGATGTCTGTTAGTGTTCGAGATTGTTACTTACACGATTTTGCCGATAAATTCATTAAACCTTATGCAAATAGTGGAATTGATGAATTGATCGTCGATAATTCAGTTTTTAGCGGTGGAGCTACAGAGGGTATAGTACTATACTCAGGTACTTCGAGCGATCCGGCAGTTCATCTCAGAAAAGCATCCATAACTAATTCCACATTTTATAAAATAGAAAGGGAAGCCATTAAGGGTCAGACGTTTGATTCTACTTCGGTTTTAATTGATCGGTGCACTTTCTATGACTGTGGTAATGTGGAAAACAAATCAATCCTTTATTTTCGTAATATGGAAGATGTAGAGGTGAAGAACAGTATTTTCGCTAATAATCATAATCCAGACGCTGGGGAAGAATTTGCGGATTTTGCCTCAAGTGTTTCACTTTTCCATCATAATGTTGCCTGGGATGTTGTAAATATAGAGGTTGGTAGTGCTACCGTTAGTGATACCCTTCATGCTGATCCTCAATTTGCGGATGCATCGAATGGGAATTTTACAATTGGTAATACCACCTTGTTAACCTTTGCCGATGATGGTGGTTCTGTTGGAGACTCTCGCTGGGTTCCTGAGCCTACCGTTATTCAAATTGCGGCAGGAACTGATGTTCTCAGTGCAGCAATTGCCAGCGTTGATGATGGAGGTACTATAGAGCTAACAACCTCCGGTGGTATTTATTCGGAGAGTGCACAAATTTCTTCGATTAGTAAAAATATAACCATCCGCGCGGCTGAAGGATTAGCAAATAAACCTATAATCAGAGTTAATACAACCGATTATATCCTTAAACTCACGGGTGTTAATTCAAGATACGTTTTTAAAGGTCTAGAAATTGATGGTTCAAACGGTACGGGTTCGTCGGTATCGAAGTACTTTTTGCGAATTGATAATTTAGACCCTGCCGGTAATATGGAAGTTATTGTTGATGACTGCGTTATCCATCATTTTACTGATAAATTCATTAAACCGTATGGAAATACAGGGATGGATTCATTAGTAGTAAGAAATAGCATTTTATATAATGGTGGTTCGGAGGGTATTGTATTCTATTCCGGGTCTTCTAGTGACCCGGCGGCAATCATTGCTTACGGTGAAGTATCCAATACTACGATGTACAATATTTCCCGTGAATGTATTAAAGGCGATACTTATACAGATGGCAAAATAGTAATTGACCATCTAACGGCTTACAATTGTGGTAGCGATACGAAGGGTATGATCTATTTTGATGATTGGCTGGATGTTACTGTCAAGAATAGTATTTTTGTTAAAAATGTATTTGCGAATAATTTCGCTCGTTTTGAATCAGACGCCAACATCGTCAAAAATTGTGTTATTTGGGATGTTGCCAGTTATAAAACAGAGGGTACGACTTCGGTTACGGATACCTTGCATATAGATCCACAATTTGCCGATGCTCCAAATGGCGATTTTACCGTTGGCAATCCTATCCTGTTTACGTTTGCCGATGATGGTAGCCCAGTAGGAGATCCACGTTGGGTCTCGTTGGAGGGGAAATATACTCTCAACGTAATAATAGAAGGGAGTGGTCAGGTCATATTAGATCCTCCCGGGAGAATTTATGATGCCGGTACTGTTGTAAAATTGACTGCTGTTGCGGATGATTATTGGAAATTTACTGGCTGGTCAGATAATATATCGGTTTTTCCGCCAAATAATCCGGTAGCACAGGTTACAATGAATCAAAATATGGAAGTGACTGCTTATTTTGAACCAACAATCAATAAGTATGAAGTTACTGTCAGTTCAATAGGGCTCGGGCATGTTGAGATTGAAGAATACTCTATTTTCGAATTACCGGGTTATTATGAAGGAGATTCACTGGTTTTAAAACCTATTGCGGATACTACGAGTTGGGAATTTGCCTATTGGGTCAATACCGCGGGTGATAGCATCGGGAACGCGAATCCGCTATCCTATATCGTGCATGCCGATACAGCTTTTACAGCTTTGTTTCGTAGTAAGTTGCCTCAAGTTTCCTTGACGGTCAATATCTCAGGTCTCGGAAGCGTGTTGATTAACCCTCAGCCTGTGGAAGGATTTGATACTTACGATCAAGGTACGGAAATCACTTTGGTGGCTGAACCGGAGCTTGGATGGGAGTTTCAGGACTGGAGTGGTGGTATTACCGGTACTGAAGCCACTGTAGTCTTGACACTTAACAGTGATATGACGATAACAGCTACATTTATTGAAATAGCTGTGCCAAATGGAGAATTGATTGTTGACAACACCTGGGATATTAGAGATGCATTAGAATTTGCCAAGAACAATACTCAGGTAGACTTGATAAAGATTGTATCCATTGGCCCTTTTATGCCGTCGGAATCTGAACGTCGTGAGGGAAGGCTACCGCAGTTGGATGTTGATTTCCCAGTGACAATTGTCGGAGCCGACACATTGTCCACCAGACCGGTTATCAAGGGCTGGGGCGAAGGTGGTTCCGAAGGTTTATTCAGGTTGCGTAAGGATGGGCATTTGGTTTTGAAAAACCTGGAAATCGATGGTGATTTTACCCCTGGGAAGATGACTAAATATATTTTCCGTTTGGATGATGGTGATAGTATTGATGTTTCTCTAAAAGCCGATAATGTGAACTTCCATGGAACGGGTGAGTGTTTTCTAAAATTTTATGCTCTGGCTCATGCTGACACGATTCGCCTGACTAATTGTACAGTTTGGAATATTGGCAAAGAAGGTATTTTTGATAATGCCTGTGGAACTTCTGATTACATTGAGCTTAAGAATTCTACTTTCCACCATATCAATCGGGAAATTCTTCGTTTGAAAACGCAAAATCCAAAAGTAATTATTGACCATGTTACTGTTGATAGCTGTGGATTTGGTTATGGAACTGAGGGGGCTAAATTTGCGGCTTTCAAAGTTGAAGTACCTAATGAAATATCAATCACCAATTCAATTGTCTCCAATGTGCCCAACAGTGTTTATGGGTATTCTGTTCGCTTCTATGGAGAAAAGAGTTACATGAATAATGTCCTGATGTATAATACCCCCAAAATTGACGATAACGATGGTAGTGTATTAGGTCGGGATATATACTGGTACGATCCGATGTTCGCCTACGCTACCCGCTATGATTATACGCTGAAAGACAGCTCGGTGGCGTATCATTTAGCTGGTGATGGTTCGGTATCTATCGGTGATTTAAAATGGGCAACTAGTACGAACATAGCCACTTATTATATGCTTGATATTGTAACTGGTGGACATGGAAAAGTGAGTGTTACTCCGGCACCGATGGCTAAATTTTATATTCCATCTACCGTGGTAACTTTGACAGCAATTCCAGATACTTTGTATAAGATGGGCGAATGGTCTGGAGATGCAACTGGTACAGAGTCTCTAATTCAGATTACGATGAATTCTAATAAGACGGTCCAGGTTAGCTTTCTGAAAGCTTATTACTTGGTAACGATGAATGTGAATATGAGTTATTGGGCTTATCTGGGTAAATTTTCTATTGAAAATGATTCGGTAGATGTTGCTGGTAATTTTAATAACTGGGGAGAAAAATCAATTTGGATGTCTGATGAAAATGCTGACAGTATCTATACAGCGGGTATAAAAATTGATGAAAACTATCCAGATATCCAGTGGAAATTCCGGATAAATGGTTCTTGGGATAATGCTACCTGTGAATTCCCGTTCGGAGGACCTGATCGTACTTGTACTGTTATTTGCGATACAATTCTGACATACTGGTATAACGATGAGCAATTTCCGAGTGATGGACTTCGGGCTGAGCTAATCCCGGATCATTATGAGCTTAATCAGAATTACCCAAATCCATTTAATCCTGTAACGACTATTAAATTTGCATTGAAGCGGGATGGTTTTACTACACTAATAGTTTACGATATTTTAGGACGGGAGGTAGCTCGGTTGATTAATCAAGAAATGAAAGCCGGATACCACCAGGTAGTATTTTCCGATATAGGAAAACTTGCGTCGGGAGTTTACATCTATAAACTGACTTCTGGTAATTTTAATTCGGTTAAGAAAATGATGCTAATGAAGTAATCCTT
>Ga0116145_1002539_pt1 | contig 16228 bp, 10 predicted proteins | sample AD_JPNHG1_MetaG_FD_89747 | JGI IMG/M metagenome (GOLD analysis project Ga0116145, IMG submission 89747) | Active sludge microbial communities of municipal wastewater-treating anaerobic digesters from Japan - AD_JPNHG1_MetaG | ecosystem: Engineered > Bioreactor > Anaerobic > Digestate | place... | reverse complement strand
GGTTGATTTCCTTGTCCGGTCCGGCGTTGACAACAAGAACCGGCGGGGCGCACGGATTGGAGTCACAGCTCGTGCCGTCGCCTTGATAGCTGCCGCCGGCGGTTGCACAACTGACCGACAGTATTTCACTGCACGTCTGATCCGGCAGGCAACAGGCCCCGGTTTGCGTCGGATCGAGAATGAGGCCGTTGCGCACCGAGATGTTGTCCACGAAGCTGTAACGGGCGGCATCGCTCAGGGGGTTGCCCATGGTCAGGCTGACGCGGTTGAATCCGCCGGTGTAGACGCGGGGGACGGTATGGGGGCCCCGCACGGTCGGGGTGTCGTCGGGGTTGGTAAGCTGAATGGTGACCGTGTGGGAGCGGATGATCATTTTGAAGGTCGTCAGTCCGCCAAAGGAGCTTTTCCACAAGCTGACGGGGTTGCCGTCAAGGTCGTACATCTGCTTGCTGTAGTGCCATCGGAGGCCGTCGAAGTAGCAGGCCGCGCCCATGGTGCCGGCGCTCAAGGCGGCAACCGGATCGCGGTTGACGGCCGTAAAAGAGCCTATCGCCAGGACGTTGTGAACCCGGTCCGCCCGCCAGGGGCCCTGGTCTCCGTTTCCCAGATCCGGATCCTCAGAGGTCATGCCTTGGCGAGGGGCCTGTTCGGCATCGAGCGAGAGTTCAACGTAGAAATTTGAACGGCTGCCGTACGTTTCACCGCGAAAGTCCACCGTGAATTCGAGCGTCAAAGGCTTGTCGTCGGTGCCGAAGAGAACTTTGCCCGTGCCGATACCCACGTTACCCTCTCCATAGGTGCCGGACATGTTCGGTTCGAGATTGGCCGTCATGCGGTACGACGTTTTTGTCGTGTTCATTGCGCCGCCGCCCGGTTCGAGGCCCGTGTTCGTCGCGAACGTTCCGCCGGTTGAGCCGGCGTAGGTATAGGTCAGGGGCCAACGGGCTTGCATTGACGACAGGTTCCAGGAGCCGATCTTCTTGTCGCCGGTCAACATGCCGTCGAAACGCTCGTCGAGTCGGCGGCCGCCAAGGGGGTCGGGATCGCACAGATCGCCGATGGTATCCTCGTCGTCGTCGGCCTGATCCGGGTTGTGCACGGTTGGGCAGTTGTCGCACAAATCGCCCACGCCGTCGCCGTCTGAATCGAGCTGGTCGGGATCATATACGCTGGGACACTTGTCACAGCGGTTGCCCCGGCCGTCGCCGTCTGAGTCGAGCTGGTCGGGGTTGTTCACGTCCGGGCAGTTGTCGCAGGCATTGCCGATGCCGTCGCCGTCTGAGTCAAGTTGGCTGAGATTGTGAACATACGGGCAGTTGTCCTGAGCGTTGAGGATGCCGTCGCCGTCGATATCCGCGTCGCAGGCATCGCCCAGACTATCACCGTCCGTGTTGGCCTGATCAGGATTGTGAACGTTGGGGCAGTTGTCACAGGAGTCGCCCACACCGTCACCGTCCGAGTCGGGCGGGACCGGCATGACAAGCAGCAGGGCCTGGCCTTGGACGATTGCCTCGGCCAACTGTTGCCGGTAGCCGTAGAGGACTGCCGGGTCACGGGTGTAGGCCGAGGTTGACAGGCCTGCAACCACCTCGGCGGGCACGGCGAGCAGTGCCCGGGCCGACTGCACGTAGGCATCGACCTCGGGTGTTGACGGGCAGCGTCCCAGCTTGCCGGCGATGTCCTTGAGCAAGACCAGGTACTCGTAATCCTCGAGACCATCGCGGATGTTTTGGGAACGGATGGACGGCAGCGGCCCGACATTCACCGGTCCGGGGTAGTAAAGACATCCGTCGGCGTCGGTGAAACCGTTGTACTTCTCGCTGTAGAGAGTACGGGCATCCCAATTGGTGTAGGGTCCGCTTTCGATCAGTCCGTTCTTGCTCATGAGCCCGGCAGCGTACAGACCGTGGCCGTAGTTGGTCACCGCATAGTAGAGGAAACCGCCGGGGTTGTACTTGAAAGTCATCGCCCCCATCAGCAGACGGGCCTCGATGAAGGGGTATTCGAGCAGCCAGTTGGCCCCCGTCGGGTGACGCGGATATTCGGCGACATACCACCACATGTCCTTGCCTTCGGCCCGCAACGCCTGTGCCGCCGTGCGGTTGTAGGTGACGGTGCCGGGAACCCAGATGTCCACGACGTCTCTCAGGAAAGAGGTGGTCGGAGAGGTGCCGAAACTGGAATCATAGGCTGTGGTCATCGTGCGGAGACCGGGGTAATCAGAGTGGATACCGGAAAAGGTTGTGTACATCTCCTGGAACTTGTCCGACGGCGCTTCGTCGTAGCCGTAGACGTATGTCTCGTTCAGTCGTCCCAGACTGATGAAGTAGTTGTACAGGGTCGCCAGACCGCTCGCGCTTTGCGTGGGTACCTTGCTGAGGCAGAAGGCATTGTTCAGGTTGAGCCAGGGCGTGAACCAGCCGGGGGACTTCGGCGCGGCATTGTAGATCTCCGTCACGCTCATTCGATGGGCTTGTTGCATCTGGTAATACTGGTTCTGAATCGTGCCTGACCAACTGCCCCCGTAGATCCAGCTTGCCTGCCAGAGGCTGTCCATGGAGAAGGCCGTCGGCAGTGAGGACCGGGCCGGAAGGGTGAAATTCCAGACCCGCACGTTGAGCGACAGGGTTACGGGCGTCTGGCCGGCGGCGGAGACGGTAACTGTGGCCGTGTAGTCGCCTGGCGGCGTGGTGTTGGTGGTGGCGACGTTGACCCAAAACGCCACGCGGTCGCCGGCATTGATGTTGCACGTGTTTTTGAAAGTCAGTAGGGGGTCGGGCCACCAGCCGCCGCTGTCGGTGAGGTTGTAGTTGACCAGGTAGGGAGGGTACTCGATATAGAGGTCAGACCGGGGTTGGGCGGCACCCTTCACGTGGCCGACGAGCCAGACGCTCACCTGCCCATTGAAGGCGCCTTGGCCGCTGGTTGGCTGGAGCGACGATACGGTGACGCTCGCATTGGTGACGTTCTGGTCGGGGATGACGACGACCTGGAAGGCCTCATGTTCCGCTCGGGCCAGCGCCAGGCTGTAGGTGCTGGCGAACGTTCCCTCATAAGGCTCGAAGGGCCAGCCCTTGTGTTGGCCTGCGATCATCACCTTGTGCATGGGGGAAGAGACCCCGACGGTCAAAGCGGCTTGGCTGATCGGCGCGATGCACAGGATCCCTGACATCGCTGCCACAACAAATCGATGCGTTTGCATAACCCCCCCAACCGATCAATCAGTTATCTGGTTGGTATGGAATCCGCAACACGGCCACATGGCCCCGCGTATCCGGGAATCCCCCCGGACCGCCTTGGCCGGCAACGGTTCCGGACGGCGTTTCCCCATTTTATGGCGTTGCCCCCTCTCGCGCCCACCCGTTTTTCCTGCGAACCGCAGGGGGGCCATGTTGGCTTGGCCGGAGGGTACGCCGGACAGGTACGGTCGCGGTTCCGAAAGTGAAGAGCCGCCTCAAGTGCCACGGGCCGCGCGTGCGGTCCGGTCGAAGGGGGCTATTGACAGGAAGAAAACTATAAGGAGGATACCCCATATTCCGATAATAGGACTTTCGGCCGGGCGCGATCCGCTCTGCCGAGGTCGTTCGAGGAAAGGGGACTGCTGTGAAGTGGCGTCGCATGTTGTTGGCAGGCGCACTGGTGGGAGTGACCGTTTGGTGTCTGGGTCAGGTTCAGCAGGTTCACAGCGAGCAAGTGGGCCTCAGTCGCCCCGAGCCGCGGATTCAGGCCGCTGAGACGTCTGAAGGCTCCGTTGTTGAAGCGCTGCAGTCGGCATCGTCCCGTCGAGGCACGCCGCGATGACCTCTCTGCGGCGAACTGCCTGGGGCTGCCTGCATAACAAAGGGTAAGCCCGAGCTCCGTCATATCATGGTTCTGGGACCCAGAGGTACATGAATTGTGGCTCGGGTCGGACCCATGTCGGGGGCACGGTCACGTTGATCAGATTGACCTGAGGCTGGGCCGGAGGCGACTCGGCGTAAATGTTGGGTTTCCAGTTGAGCGGCCGGTGGTAGGTAACCACCTTCACCTTCTTGAGTCCAACCTGTTCCTTCACGCCGGCAACGGCGTCGCGAAGCGTTCCGATCTCGTCGATCAGTCCGAGCTCAAGAGCCTGCTGCGCGGACCAGACCCGCCCGTCGGCGATCGTTCGCACTTGCTCTTCGGTCAACTTGGGCCGGCCGTCGGCGACGACCTTGACGAAGCGGTCGTAGAACTGATCGACCAGGGACTGAAACACCTCGCGTTCTTCCGGCCTCATCTCGCGGAGCGGCGAACCCGCATCCTTCATTTTTCCAGACGTGATCGCGTCAGCTTTCACACCGATCTTGCTCATCGTGCCGGCGAAGTTGATCATCTGCATGATGACGCCGATGCTTCCGGTTACGGTGGTCGGGTGGGCAACGATGCGGTCGGCGCCGCAGGCGACATAGTAACCTCCGCTTGCGGCGACGTCGGAAAGTACCGCGACCACGGGACGCTTGCCCTTGGTTTCCTTCTTGAATCGCAGCACTTCGGAGTACATGATGTCGCTGGCGGTCACGCTGCCGCCGGGGCTGTTGATTCGCAGGATGAGCGCTTTAACGGACTTATCCTTGGCCGCCTTGTCGAGTTTCTCGATCAGCAGCGAGACGGGATGCTCGCCGTCGCTGAAAAGGCCGCTCTGCTGGCGGTTCATGATGATCCCGTCGACGTCGATGAGGGCGATCTTGGGAGTCAACAAACCGCCCTCGTCCAATACCACGGACTCTTCCAGCGTCCGGTCGGCCGGAACGGGAGTGATCTTGAACGACTGTGGGCCGCAGCCGGTCATGGCGGCGAGGGACAGCGTGAAGAGCGTCAGGACAACAGCTCGGACGTTGTGATTGTGGTTCATTACGGGCTATACTCCTCCATGAAATCGGCGGTGGAGAACGTCGGTTCTGCCGGTCGATATTGTAGAGCCTGCGCGGTTGGCGAGCCAGTATCCCGGAGGGAGGCTGTCTGTGCGGATGAGCGATGACGAATTCGAGCTGGTGGTCGACGAGGCGATCCAATCGATTCCGGAAGGGTTTCACCGCTATCTTCAGGACATCGCGGTAGATATCGAGGAGATGCCCGATGAGGATACCTGCCGCGAGATGGGCATTGGGGATCCCCGTTCGCTGCTCGGCTTGTATCGGGGGACACCGCTGACGGAGCGGCATGTGGAGGATCCCTATCGCTATCCCGAGCGAATCGTCATCTACAAACAAAACATCGAGCGGATGTGCAAGGATCGCAGGCGTATGATCCGTCAGATCCGCAAGACCGTTCTGCACGAGGTCGGTCATCACTTCGGTCTGGATGAGCGCCAGCTTCGCGAACTGGGGTACGATTGACGTCGATTGGGGTGCCGCCCCATGCCGGTGTGCCGGTCGCGACTTCGGGTATTGCTCTCAGGGCGGGTCCGACGATCCTGTCCGGCCGTCGCTTGCGAGAATGGATCTGCCACAAAGCTCAATCGCCTTGCCCTGTACGTCATGGCCGGCTGGTACGTCTCCCCCGGATGCTCCTCGATCCGATTCGTCGGCGTCTGGTACGTCAAGGTTGCCCGGGCGGGCGGCGGACGGAGAGCGTCGGCGACCACCATGTAGTTGATCATGAGCATCTCATACAGGTGGTCGTATCGGGATCGGGCGGCGGCGCGCCGGAATGGCTGCCTGTCCCCGCCTTCGCACGGTGAGCTCGCCTCAACTGTCGGGGGGGAACGCCCACTCGGTTTCGGTCCAGGAGCAGAGTAGGATGGGAAGAGATGTGCTTTCGCTCTGTCGCCGGCTCATTGCCCGTGTGAGAGCGATCGGTCTTCAGTCGTGACCCGACTGGCAGGGGATCACAGGCGCGTTGATGCACGCAAAAGGACGACGGCTTGCGCCGGTGCTCGTTTTCGCCATGTTGGCAGGCGCAAGCGGCTACATCTGGTGGCTGACCAGCCCGCGCGAGTTCCGAGGCAAGTTGCTGCACGGACCGGGCATGGCCGGAATTCCGGAGGACCCGCCCCCTCTGGCCTACTTGGTCATGGCGGATGGAAGCCACGAGTTGGACATACCTCGACACATGGCGGATCGGGATTTCCGTCGGCGGTTGATGGAAATGGACGGCAAGCAAGTGATCGTGCGGGGAAAACGGGCGATTCGCCGTACCATGTTAAGGAGACACCGGGCCATCCGCGTTCTGGATTTGAGATTGTGCGAATAGACCGGAATCGTTCAGTGATCAACGAAAGGAGACCGGCTGGTGGACGTTCTGGGGATGACGTTTGACGAGGTTCGGTCGGCGGTTGGTGCCCGGGTGCACGAGATCAAGGCGCTGCGGGCCGAGTACCGCGCGGCGCTGGCGGGCCATGGGGGTGATCGGATGCGGGCCGACCTGCTGCCGGTAGTCCGACAAACCGAGGACGGCGATTTAATCAAGTTCGTGCAACGCACGCACGACGGCTTGGAGACCGAGAGCGTCATGGTTCCCATGCGGCGGCACGGGAGGGAATGGAAGTCGCTGTGCGTCTCATCGCAAATCGGTTGCGCCCGCGGTTGCGTGTTCTGCGAGACGGGCCAGATGGGTCTGGTGCGTAATCTGTCGGTGTCCGAGATTGTCGGGCAGGTGGTCGCGGTGAGAACCCACTTCGGGCAGAAGGTCCGCAACATCGTCTTCATGGGCATGGGCGAGCCATTTGACAACTTCGACAATGTGGTCCGGGCCGTTGCAGTGCTGAACGATCCGGCAGGGCTGTCGATTTCCTGTGAGCGGATCGCGATCTCCACCGTCGGGCGAACCGAGGGGATCAGACGATTGGCTGCAATGGGCCGGCGTCGGATCAATCTGGCGATTTCGCTCAATGCTCCGAACGATGAAATCCGCTCGCGAATCATGCCGGTGAACCGACTCGAACCCATGGACAAGCTTCGCGAGGTCCTGTTGGCCTACCCGTTGCGTAGGTGCCAGTTTCTCATGATCGAGTATGTATTGATCCCTGGCGTCAACGATCAGCGCGAACATGCTCTTCAACTGGCGGAGTACCTTCGACCGCTCAAGTGCGTCGTCAACGTCATTCCGTACAACCCGCGGCACGAGTCGCCCTGGCCGGCACCTGATGAGCAGATCGTCAGGCAGTTCATTGTCTGGCTCAAGGAAGAAGGGCAGGTCGTGAAACGGCGCCTCACCAAGGGCCGCGAACACATGGCTGCGTGCGGACAGCTCGGGAACCGCGAAATGGTCCGTGGCCGGCGCGGCTAGCGCCCTCATCATGCCGGCCGGGGTCCCCCTCGATGGCCGATAATCCATCAACGGACTGGCCCGGGACAGGTACAGCGCTGCAGCAAGGCGATCATAAAACCTTTAAGGAGAATAACTAATGTCGTTATCGGCCCAGCGACCCCAAAAGCTAGGTTTTTTTCGGAATGCCCCTTGCAAAACGGGGAGGGCTGCCATACCATGAAGCACTGGAAAAGCTACGGCGGAGTCGTCGTAGCGTGGGGAATTGCAGGGGTAAAGCATAGGAGCGTGGAAAATGCACACGTCTACGAGTCGACTCGGTTTTGTATCTGCGCTTGTTGTTTTGGTTTGTGGCGTGCCCATGGCCTCGGGTGCGTTTTTGCCGGTCGGCGGGACCCTGTACCCGGCACCGCTGGAACTGGACCCACTGCCGGGCCTTGTCCTGTTCACCACTGGTCCGCTGCCGTTTGTAGGCGGTGCATTCAGCGGCGCGCTTGAGTCGGTGGTGATTGCCGGTGATCCCACGAATCCGTGGGGCGGGCTCACCTTTGCCTACATGGTGAGCAACAATGCGGGCAGCACAAACGACATCGGTCGTCTTACCGTCATTGATTACACGGGTTGGCAGACCGATGCGAGTTATCAGGCGCCAGGAACGTCAATGCCCCCACTGCCTTTGGGCGGCGCGGTACCTCCGGCGTATATCAATCGTTCGACGCCGGATGTGGTCGGTTTCAGTTTCGCGGGCTTCCCGCTCGGCCCGGGTGTACTGAGACCGGGCATGAGCAGCACGTGGCTCGTCGTCCAGACGGACGCCCCGAGATGGGTCCATACTACGGCGTACGTCATTGATGGTTCGATCGCCAGCGTTCCCAGCGTTGGACCGATCCCCGAACCCGCCGCGCTGGCCCTTCTGGGGCTCGGCACGGCTTTCGTGCTCCGTCGGCGCAGGCACGCCTGATTTTTGCCGACATTCGTAAAGGTTATTCAGCCGCCGCCCCCAGGGGTGGCGGCTTTTTTTTCGATGTACGGCTTCGTCGAGGAAAAAGGAGTGAACGGTTCATACGGAAAAAGGCCCAACCCGGTGAAGGTGTACCCTGCCCAGGGCGAGAGTGGCGGGTGGCGCCCGCTACAGGTCGCGCGGCTTCTTCCAGACGCCCCAAACGGTCTCGACGCGGCCTGGGGGGTGAGGTATCATACCAGGGTGCAGCGTAGGGCTCTCTAAGGCGGAGGGACGGGTTCATCGTTTGGTCGGCAAGATGCCTGTCCCGCGCGACGATTGCCTCTACGCTGCCGTTTAGCGTTCAGTCATCCTGACGAGGAGACCCCGGGACCATCTACCGGGCAGGAGGGAAAGATCATGAAGAAGCCATCCCTGTTTGCAGCCGCATCAGCCATCATCGTGGTCACGATTCTTGCCGTTCCGGCGCCCATGCTCGCGGCACCCTTGCTACCGGGCGGGATGCTGTATCCTGTCCCGGGCGAGCCGGACCCTGTCGGCGGTGAGGTCATTGCCGGCGCGGTCGCGGTGCCTCTTGTAGCGGCCACCTTCAGCGGCAGCGCGACCACGATGGTCATTGCCGGAGACGCTTCAAATCCTCTCGGCGGGCTCACATTTACTTACCAGGTGACCAACCATCCCGGCAGCGCCAACGTGATCACTCAGTTGGGGCTGGTTGGCTTTGCCGGATTGATGGTGGACGCGAGCTACCAGGTACCCGGCGAGGGCAGACCGCCGGCGAGTATCAGCTTGTCCAGCACCGGGGACGGAATCTTCTTTACATTCCTGGCCGGAATTGGTCCTGGGGCACTCGACCCGGGGAGCAGCAGCGCCGTGCTCGTGTTGCAGACGAATGCGTCGAATTACTGCAGGACGAAGCTCTCGGCCATCGACGGTTCCGTGGGCGAGGCGGCGAGTTACGCCCCTGCCGTGGCGGCGGACTTCGATCACAGTGGCTTGGTGGATTCGACCGATTTCGAAATCTTTGATGCGTGTGCGACCGGTCCCGGCGTGCCATATCGTCCGGGGCATCTTCCGCCGGACTGCATCCTCACGCCGGACGCCCAGGACAAGATTGCGGCCGATTTCGACGCCGACGGGGATGTCGACCAATCCGACTTCGGTCTGTTCCAGCAATACCTGAATGCCCCTCAAGCGCCGGAACCGTCGGATCGCCCAGAGTAAGGAATCGAGCCGCCGATCTTCCGGGCGGCGGCGGAGCCGTGCCGGATGCCGACAAGTCGAGCGGCAGGTCCGAGTCGCGGGCTGCGCGGCGAAGGTACGGCGTCTTACCGCGTCCGTGTTCGCCCGATGCGAGGGGCGTTTCCGGTCGGTCAGTTGTGCGCCGGCGGGCAGCCTTCCCGTGGGACGCCGCAGCTTCGGCTGCAACGGCCGAAAGCCGCCGAAGGCAGCCACCGAATTGGCAAGAGTCGGCAACCCGAAAAGGACGCTGGAAAGCCTCGATTCCCCGGCGCCTAGGCCTCTTCGATCTGAGTCTCGGCAGCGGGTATAGCCCTATGCCGTTCGACGTGAGCCGGCTGGTCTACGTTCGGACCAGTTCGTCTTGGTGATGAGCCTTGGCGACGGCGTCGGCCAGCTTATCGAGCTGCGCAAAAGTCTCCGCCGTCGGCATTCCTTTGTGCAATACCGTTCCGAGCACCTCGACCTTCAGGTTTGGAATAAGGCCGGTGATCTGTTCGATCGCCTTGCTGCTCCAGCCGTAGGAGCCGATGATTGCGGCATACTTGAGCTTGGGGCGAAGCAGATCGGTCAGATGCGCGGCGTAGTGGACGGCGGGGTGTGGGCCGACGTGCACGGTCGGCGTGCCCACGATCAACGTAGCCGCATCCACCAGGGCGATTGCCAACTTGCCAATGTCGGCGACTGCCAGATCGAAAACATGGACAGTGACGCCGCGATCTGCCAGGGCGGCGACGAGGTGTTTGGCCATTGCTGCCGTACTTCCGTGCATGCTGACATAGGGCAGGACAACCTCGTTCTTCATTGTCGGTGACACCCAATCCTGATAGGCCTCGATAATGAACTCGGGCTTGTCATAGACCGGGCCGTGGCTCGGGGCGATCTTGCGAAAATCGAGGGCACGGATCTTCTCCAGGTTCCGGGTGATCACTTTGCGGAAGGGCATCATGATTTCCGCGTAGTAGCGTTTGGCGGCCTCGTAGACGCGTGCCTGGTCGGTGACATACAGGTCGGTAGTCGCCAGGTGCGAGCCGAAAAAGTCGCAGGAGAACAGGCATTTATCCTCGGGAATGTAGGTGCAGATCGTTTCGGGCCAATGGACCCAGGGTGTCTCGACGAATTGCAGCGTTTTTCCGCCCAGGTCGATGGTCTGGCCGTCGGTGACCGTCCGGATATGTTCGTCTGGCACGTGCAGATGGGTGGTCAGGAGATCTCGCGCCTTGGTGCTGCAGACCAGTGTGGCGTTGGGAAATCGCTTGAGCACGACGGGTATGGCGCCCGAATGGTCCTGCTCGGAATGCTGCGAGATCACGTAATCGAGGTGCCCCAGGCCTTCGAGCTCTCTCATCAGCTCTTCCTGGAGGGCCGGGTCGGCGCTGTCGATCAACGCGGTCGCGCTGTTGCCCCGTACCAGATAAGCGTTGTAGCTGGTGCCGTCAGGCAGGGGAATCAATGAGTCGAACAGCCGCCGCTCCCAGTGAACCATCGCGATGCAATGGATGCCGTTGCCGATTTCTCGCGCGTGCATGTTTTCTGTCCCTTTTCGGTTCGCTTGCGTCTCCAATATGGCCTGCCTGTTGTCGACTCATGCCGCCCGCGGCCGGGCCGTACGAGAAACGCCGGGGGCAGGAGGCGATCGCGGCAAGCCCGTTTTTCGGCTGTTCGTCGGCCTACTTATGATAGACCCCATTTGGGCCGTTGGTCACAATGGTTTTCATGCTGCCGGCCGTTGGGCAGCGTTAGCCCGCGCCCCCACCGGTTTTCGACCGAAGGGGAGTATACTGAAATCCGTGTCTTTCGGACAGGAAGGCATACCAGAAGAGCGGCCGGCGGGGGGGCGCGGTTCGCGAGGTTGCCGATTCCCGGGTATCTATTAGCATAGGGTGCGGAAGTCCATCTGCGCTTGTTCAACAAGGAGACACGACCATGCGCGTATCAACTGCGACACGGCTGCTCATTATTGGGTCAACCCTGTCAGGAGCTGTCTTCGGGGCGGAGGTCAAGCGGGTGGCACCGGAGGACTTCGCCATCCTGCCCTGGGGCGGCACGAAGCCCGACCCGGCGGTGCTGAAAGAGATTGCCGACTGCGGATTCAACTTGGCCGGGTTCGTGCCCCCCGAGGGGCTCGATGCGGTCCAGGCGGCGGGGCTCAAGTGCATTGTCTCCGGGCACAACACGCACGTGGGCGATGCCGAGGCCAAACTGGATGAAGACGAGATTGCCAGACGCGTCGAACCGCTGGTCAAGCAGGTGGGCAAGCATCCGGCCCTGTTCGGGTATTACCTGCGCGATGAGCCGACGGCCCATGCGTTTCCCGGTTTGGCCAATTGGGTGGCCGTTTATCGCAAGGTCGATCCGGACGCTCGTTGTTACATCAACCTTTTTCCAAACGTTGCCTCGATCCCCCAGTTGGGGGTCAATACCTACGACGAGTACGTGGAATCGTTCGTCACCATCGTCAAGCCCGGTTTTATCAGCTATGACCACTACGCGCTGATGGACGACGGTTCGTTGAAGGACGGCTATTTTCAGAACCTTGAGTCGGTGCGAAGGATCGCCCAGAAGTACAACCTGCCGTTCTGGAACATCGTTCTCTCGAACGCGCACTTCCACTACGCCGAGCCGAGCGAAAACGGCCTGCGGTTTCAGGCTTACACGACGCTTGCCTACGGCGCCCGAGGCATCAGCTATTTCACCTACTTCGCCCCGCCCACGGGCAACTACCGTCTTGCGCCGATCGATCAGTTTGGGCATAAGACGGCGACGTGGGACATGCTGCGGAACGTCAATCTGCAGATTCATCAGCTTGCCCCAACGTACATCAAGCTGAAGAGCGTCAATGTCTTTCATCATCCCGACGTGCCGAAGGGGTGCCAGGACCTCACAAGCAGCAAGTTCATTCAGGAAGTGAGCGGCGGGAGATTCGTGGTGGGCGAGTTTGAGGGCCCGGGTGGCCGGTCGTTCGTGATGGTGGTCAACAAGGACCTTCACAAATCGACCAGTTTCACGATCAGGTTCAAGCAGGCCGGTCGGATCATGCAGGTCAATTCCTACTCCGGCGGGCTGCACCCCTGGGCCGGTGAAAACAACTGGCTGGCACCCGGTCAGGGCATGTTGTTGAGCCTGGAGCAATAGAACCTTACGGCCGGAAACCTGTGTGGGTTGCGCGCGTGTTTCCGGATCGCAGTGCGCTTGGATTGCGGCCCGCAAAATGGCGGTTCGCCTCAGGGTCTGAGGTTGATGCATCGCGGCGTTGGTTCATCGTGAGCGGAGAACTGGTCGTTGAGATACTCCACGAAAGGTTTGGCGGCGATTTGTGCGTTTGCAGCGGCGGGTTGTGTGGACAAGGTGCCCGTGGCGAACGTTCCCCCCGGTGTCCGACCGTCGGTCCCGGATCCCGCGGCGTCCCGGCCGTCGGTGCTGCTGGAGGCCGCGCCGGGTGAATGGGTCAGCCTTTTCGACGGCAAGACGCTGAGTGGGTGGCGTGTTCTGACCGAGAAGGCGTTTGTGGGCCACAAGGAAGTTCGCGTGGATAACGGTACGATCGTGATGGAACGCGGCCAGTTGCAGACGGGTATCGGCTGGGATGGTGCCTTTCCGAGCGAGAACTACGAGGTTTGGTTGGAGGCCATGCGAACCGACGGGCACGATTTCTTCTGCGGGATGACTTTTCCGGTCGGTCAGGAGCCGTGCACGCTGATTATCGGGGGCTGGGGTGGTTCGGTGGTAGGGTTGTCGAACGTCGACCACATGCCCGCGGCCGAGAACATGACCACCAACAGCATGTCGTTTGAGAGCAACCGATGGTATGTCATCCACTTGCGGGTCACGACGAAGAAGATCGACGTTTGGATCGACGATCAGCACATGATCAGCCTGGAGCGGGAAGGTCGCAGCTTCAGCGTTTGGTGGGAGCAAGAGGCGGCCCGGCCCTTCGGGATTGCCAATTGGGATACTGGAAGCGCCCTCCGGCACATACGCTTCCGGCGGCTGGCAAATTGAAAGCCCGTCACCCAGATTGTGCGGCCTTTTCGGTGTCATCCGTGCCGTGTTATCGGACGCGCGGACAAGCCATACGGGTGTCCTGGGGGTCAGCTTTCGAAGATGTGGTAAATACCCCCCATGTTCTGGCCGAATCTTGAAGTACCGTCAGCGTTGCTTTCGCCGTTGTCGTCCTGTCTGAGGGCGACTGGCAGGCGGTGGTCTCCGGTTACCGATGAGCAGGCCGAGCCGCTGGGTTGATGGCAAGCGTCGATTTCCGCCGGGGGGCGCGACCCACGCTCTTATTCTTTGAGGGCCCCCCGCAGCCAGGGGTTGAAGGACTGAAAAAGACGCGGAGGCGGGTTATCAGGAAGTTGACCGTTCATTCAGGCGTCTTCGGCGGCCGGCCGATTTGCCTTGAGATCGCTTTTCAGGCGTGGGGCTGACTTGCGGCCCTTGAGCGAGGTCGTGGGCTCAACGAAGCGCGTAAGTTGTTCCGATCATAGCAAAGGTTCAGGACTGCAAGCGAGATCCTATTGGCCCGGGCCATGGATGAGACTCAGATACAGACGACCGTGGATGCGCGGGATGCCGAGATCCTGGAGATGCTCCTGGAGGTGGATGAACAGGCGAGCCGCGAGGACTCCCGCTGGGCTGAGAAGAGGGCCCATGTGCGCAAGACGGCGCGCATCCCGTGCGAAGTCAGGTTTATCGGCCCCGACGGCGAGTCGGTGCTCTACACCGTGGGAAGAACGCGTGAGGTTGCCGCGGGTGGCTTGAGCTTCTTGAGCCGTCAGCATTTTGCCCGGCGTTGCGGTATTCTGGTCAGCCTTTCGCTCAGCGGCGGCAAGATCCGTTCTCTTTCAGCAAAAGTGGTCTATTCGCGCTGGCTGCGGGAAGGATGGTACCTGACCGGCGTTCAGTTTGGTGCTGCAGAAGACCCGCGGCTTGATCCTCGGAACTACAACCAGGTCGTTGTCCAGGAAGCTCGCTACGGCGATGAAAAGGACTCGGTCGAGGACGACGACAAGGTCCCGTCGCGTCAACGAGTGCTGCAGTTTCTGGCGATGGTTTCGGCCGCTCACCGGCGAACGAAGAGTATGGTCGCCAAGGTCGTCATGGCCTCGATGTCTTCGGATCACGTTGTTCGTCGCGCGTGCATTCCCGTTTTGCAGAGCATGGCCGGCAGGGAAGGTTTGACTTGTCTTGTCTCCATGCTGCGGGATAGTAACCCAGAGATTCAGGGCGAGGCGGCCGAGGCGCTGGGGATGATGGGGCATCCGGAGGCCCTGGAACCGCTGCAACAGCTTCTGCATCATCAGGACGACGCCGTTGCCGTCCGCGCCGCCGAAGCCCTGGCCCGGTTGGGTAGCTGGAGCTGCAAGCACGTGATCTTGCGCCTGCTGATTCTGGAAGGGCCGGTCAGTCGTCGCGCAGCCCGGGCGCTGGGCCTGTTGGTGGGACGCGATTTCCGTCCCAACGCGGAAGGCGTTGAGCAGGCACGCAAGTATGCCCAGGAGCACGATCTCTGATCGCCTCGCCTCGTTCATAGGCGGATCAAGGGTTTCCTTACCTTGGAACCTTACGGCCAGACATCTGTGCGGCTTGCGCGCATGTCTCTGGATCGCAGATCGCTTGGGTTACGGCCCGCGAAAAGGCGGTCCGCCTCAGGTGTTCATTTCTGCCACCCGCTTGCTGTTTGAGAGAGGTTCGAGTATCTGTCTCACATCCATCGTGTGATAGCGGTCTCGCGTCCGGCGGGTGACGGCCCGGCGTGAGCTTCTCGGCACGACTGTACCGCTGCAACGAGCGCTGTCGGCGCACCGATGGTCGGCAAGGAGGCACCGATGATGAAGGTTGGCCTGATGGGCCTTGGGAGGGGCGGGCAGATCGTGGCCGAGGCGCTTTTGTCAAGCTCCTGGTGTCAACTGGCCGCGGTGGCAAGCAGGAAATCGCATCGGATTGACCGGTTCGTCGAAAGGCACCCGGAGATCACGGCCTACGACGACTTCCGGTCGCTCATTGTCGAGAATCCGCTGGATGCGCTTTTCGTGGCAGTTCCTCCCTTTCTTCGCGGGAAGTATCTGACGCTGGCGGCTGAGCATCGCTGCCCGGTCTGGATGCTTTCACCGGCGGCGCGGCGGTTCGACGAGTCGGTCGAGATCATGGAACGGTTCGAAAAGGCGAGGTGTCCGATCGTGGTGTCGCGGAGTTGGGGGATGGAGCCGTCGCTGCAGCCGGACGCGGTCGGCCTGGATCGGCTGGGACGCTTCTTCCTCGCGGTGGGCGGGGTGTATCTCTGCACTGGTGAGGACCTTGACTGGCGGGGAGACTCGGTCCGGGCTGGCGGCGGTGTGCTGCTGGACCGCGGTTACGAGCTGTTGGACACCGTGGTGAAAGTAATGGGGTTACCAGCGACGGTGTATGCGGCCGCCAAGGGCGTATCGCGGCCTGGAACCCGGTTTCCCTATGACACCGAGGATACGGCGGCGCTGATCTGTCAGTTCTCCGGCGGAGCGGTGGCGGCGGTGACCGCTTGCTGGACCTCCGGACCCGAGCGGTGTGAAATCGAGTTTTTCGGGACCGGCGGGACGCTTCGTATCGATTCGCGGTGCGTGCTGTGTCGCGACCGGGCTGGGGAGAGAACGCTGGCAGAGCTGCCGCGGGCCGCCAATCCGTTGCTCGCCTCGGTCGAAGATTTTTTGTCCTCTCTCAAGAGCAAGTCGGAGCACTTCCGGTCTTCGATTCGCGACCACCTGGCGACCATGGCCGTGATCCAGGCGGCGTACTTGTCCGCGAGGACGGGCCAGCCCGAAAGCC
>Ga0116145_1002525_pt1 | contig 16280 bp, 10 predicted proteins | sample AD_JPNHG1_MetaG_FD_89747 | JGI IMG/M metagenome (GOLD analysis project Ga0116145, IMG submission 89747) | Active sludge microbial communities of municipal wastewater-treating anaerobic digesters from Japan - AD_JPNHG1_MetaG | ecosystem: Engineered > Bioreactor > Anaerobic > Digestate | place... | reverse complement strand
TCGAGAAAGTGGACCTGCATACTGCCCGGACCGGCGGCGCGGGCGGCGGCCATCTCGCCGGCGATCCCCATTACGGCCATGGCATATGCCGTCGCCGCCGGGAAATCACCCTCCGCCACCGCCGCAAAGGCCCCGCAGAGCGCCGAGGCGGTGCAACCGAGGCCGGTCACCCGGCTCATCAGGGCATGGCCGTTTTCTATGATCGCCATTCTTCCTCCGGCTACCACAAAATCCCGCTCGCCGCTCACACAGACCACGGAACCAAACTGTTCGTTCAGGGTCCGGGCCGCTGCCAGGGCGTTCACGGAAGCCTCCGTACTGTCCACGCCCTTGGTCTGTCTGTCCGCCGCTACCATGGCCATCGTTTCCGAGGCGTTGGCACGGATGATTGTCGGGGCGGTGATTTCGATGAGCTGCCGGGCCGTCCGGGTGCGGTACGAGGTGGCACCGGCACCCACCGGATCGAAAACGATGGGTATATTGCGGGCACTGGCCCGGCGGGCCGCCATGAACATGGATTTCGTCCACTGCTCGCTCAGGGTGCCGATATTGATCACCAGCGCCGAGGCGATATTCACCATCTCCTCCACTTCCTGCTCCGCATGGGCCATGACCGGCGAGGCGCCGATCGCCAGCAGGGCGTTGGCGGTGGAATTCATCACCACATAGTTCGTAATGTTGTGAACCAGCGGGCTGTTGCTTCTAACCCGCTCCACTGCTTTCCAAACATCTTCCGGCCGGTATGGCATGTCTGGTTTCTCCTTTACAGAACGATCTTTACCGCCTCGTGGTTCCGCAGGGCCTGATAAAGGGCAATCCGGTGGCCCTCGCTCTCCACGATCATCTCCACGCAGAAGCTCTGGTACTTACCGTTGGCGCTGCTCCGGGAAAGGACCATCCGATAGCTCCGGTCCTGCACTATTTCCGCCACCGCCCGGCGCAACTCCTCTTCGTCGGCGCCGATGACCCGATAGCTCCACGGGCAGGGATAATTGATAACCGCCTTCTTTTGCCCCGCCGCTTCCTTCATCTGCAACCGTCTCGCACCATCTCAATTTTATCCTTCTTCGGCAACGAGATAGAAACTTTTTATCGAAGCGTCAAGACCAAAATGATCACCGGAAAATACTGTTTGATGTTTTATAATTAAAGTGTTATCAAATTTTAGATCCAGAACAAAACAATTGTTCATTCATTAAGGATGTATTTCCTTAAATGGTTGTTTTTTCTCAACAATGGTCTTGTCATGGGTTACTTGCTTTCTTATCATAATAACAATAGCCATATTCCCATCACCCTTAAAAATCAGCAGGCCATTTATATGGAGCAAGCATGTTTCATTTCATCCATGCCGCCGACGTCCATTTGGACAGCCCCCTGATCGGGTTGGAGCGCTACGGAGACGCCCCCATCGAGGAAATCCGCGGAGCAACACGGCGGGCCTTTGAAAATCTCGTTGAACTTGCCCTGAAGGAAGATGCTGCCTTTCTAATCCTCGCCGGTGATCTTTATGACGGCGATTGGAAGGACTACAACACCGGGATTTTCATTGCCCGTCAGATGGCCCGTCTGAAGGAGGCGAATATCCGTGTTTTCATAGCCGCCGGCAATCATGACGCAGCAAGCCAGATCACCAGGTCCCTAAAATTGCCCGACAACGTGCACCTTTTTTCGCATCGCAAGGCGGAAAGCATTCTCTTACCGGAATTAAATGTGGTCGTTCATGGCCGGGGGTTCGCCGAACGGGTCGTCCCCGATGACATATCACAACAATACCCGCCAGCGAGGTCAGGCTCATTCAACATCGGGGTCCTGCACACGAGCATGAATGGCCGGGAGGGGCATGACGTCTATGCCCCTTGCAGCATTGACGGCTTGAAGACGAAGGGCTATCAGTATTGGGCCCTGGGACATGTGCACAAACACGAGGTCGCCTCCCGTGACCCCTGGATAATCTATCCCGGCAACCTGCAAGGAAGGCATATCCGGGAAACAGGACCAAAAGGCTGCGTAATAGTCCATGTTGAAGATGGAGAAGTCAGATCCATGCGTCATGAACCCGTGGATGTGCTGCGCTGGTCTGAGGTTGAGGTCGCGGCGGCGGGGACAAAGGACCCCTTGGAAGTAATCAATCTTGCCGCACAGGCTCTCGATCAGGAATGGACAAAGCATGGCGGCATGCCGGTCGTGATTCGCTTGCGGATCAGCGGTACGTCGGCCGCTCATGATACCTTCCGGGCCTACCCGGAACACTGGGCAGCGCAGTTCCGGGCCATAGCCCAAGAATACGGTCAAGGCCAACTATGGATTGAAAAGATCCTGTTCAACACCCAGCCGGCTGTGGATACAGGAGATTGGTCGGGAGATGAAGCCATTGCAACGATTATTAAAGAGCTGCGGATGCTTGCAACCGACCCATCACAAGTAGCCGGTTTGCTGGACGATTTAAATCAGTTGAAGCAGAAGCTGCCCCCCGATTTACTGCTCGGACCCGACAGTGCCGATCCCACCGAACCTCAAACCATGGATAGCATACTTTCCGAGGCGCGCGACTTAATCGAAGCACGCCTGCTAAGAGGAGGAATGCAACCATGAGAATTCTGGAACTCCATTTAAAGGCATTTGGACCTTTTACTGACCTGAAACTTTCCTTTGCTGAAGCGCTTTCCGGACTTTATATTGTCTATGGCGGCAATGAAGCGGGGAAAAGTTCCGCCCTGCGCGCCCTGACGGATTTCCTCTACGGCATCCCCGTACGTACCCGTGACGGTTTTCTCCACGGCAACGACCAGCTCCGGATCGGCGGGCGAATCTGTTTGGCTGACGGTCGAACACAGTATTTTGTCCGCCGCAAAGGGCAAAAGAACACCTTATTGACACCGGATGAACGTCAAGCCGTCAAAGATGAAGAGCTGGCCCCCTACCTGGCGGGTATTAATCGGGAAATGTTCACCACCATGTTCGGGATAGATCATGAAGAGCTTGTCCGTGGTGGCAACGACATCCTGACCAACCGGGGCAAGGTCGGGGAAGCATTGCTGTCTGCGGCCATCGGCGCGGAAAAATTCCGCACCCTTCTGAAAGAACTCGAAAACGCCTCCAATGAGCTATTTAGCCCCCGGGCATCCAAGCCGCGCATCAATTCCAGCCTGTCAGAATTAAAAGGGCTTCGCGACAAAGTACGAAAAGAATCCCTACCGGCGCGCGAATGGGACCAGCATTGGAAGAGGCGGCAGGATTTGGAGCAGGAACGGCAAGCGGTGGATGAGGAGATCAAAAAGCTGCAAGTTGAGCAACACCGCCTAACGAGGATACAGCGGGTTTTAAAAGGCCTGACGGAAAGGCAAGGCCTGCTCACCCGTCTCTCTGAGATGGGAGCGGTTCACACCCTGGCAATCGATTTTCCCGTGCGGCGCGCTGCTTGCCTGAAGGAACTGGAAAACGCCAAAGAAGAAAAGGAAAAGATTTCAAAAAAACTTGAAAATCTGCGCTTGTCCTTAGCAAAGCTGGAGCTGCCGTCGCCGCTTCTCGACGATGCGATGACCGTTGATGACCTTCAGCAGGACCTCGGCAGTCATCTCAAAGCCCTGAAAGATAAACCGGATCTGGAAGGCCGTCTGCGACAGATGAAAAATGACGCGCGCCTCCTCATGGAGACCATTGGTATCGAAGCCCGGCTTGAGGCCGTAGGGGAGATCATACCCCGCGTAGAGAGAAACCGGGTCCTCGTGCTCGAACTGGCCCGTCTTCACGAAGCTGTTCTTAATGCAAAAAAGAAGGCGGAAAAAACATGGGAACGAAAAATCCGGGAACAGGAGGGGATGGAGAAAGAATATCAAGGCTTGCCGGAATTATGCGATCCGTCATCCTTACGGGAGGCTGTCCGGAGGGCGCAGAAGGCCGGCGATCTGGATGGTGAGCTTGGCAAGGCACGCAAGACACTAAAAGCAATCGAAAAAAAGGCGCAACTGTTGCTTTCCGGCCTGGGGTTGTGGAAAGGCGACATCGATAACGTTCTCACCCTGCCCATCCCTGTGAAAGAATCCCTCGATCGCTATGAAGAGGAATTTCAGACCGCGCTGGAAAGGCGCAAAGAAATCGAACGAAAAGCTAAGGAAATAGCTGCAGCAAGCCTTGATGTCCGTGAAAAGCTCGACAGTTTCAATATCACCGGCAAGGTGCCCACAGAGGCCAATCTGGATGAAGCGCGTAAAAGGAGGCAATCGGGATGGGCCTTGATTCGCCGGGCACTGGTGGAAGGCATCCATGACGAGGAGGGAAGCCGGGCCTTCAGTCCCGACATGCCTCTGGAGGATGCCTATGAAGTGACAGTGGCCAATGCAGACGACATCGCCGACCGGCTGCGCAGAGAGGCACAGCGCGTGCATGTCCTTGCTGATCTTCAGGCGGCGGAACGCTCGCTGGCAGAGCAGCGCGAGCAAATAGAAGCGGAGTCGGCAAGACAGGTTGAGCGAGAAAACAGAATAGAGAATGAATGGCAGGCCTTATGGGCGCCTTGTGATATCAAGCCGCACTCACCTAAAGAAATGCGCGCCTGGCTGGTCTCTTTCCGCGAACTCTGCACCATGGTTGTCCAGATGAACCAGGCGGTTGATGACCTGAAAGAGGTGGAGCTTAAATATGAATCATGCCTGGTAAACCTTAGGGAAGCCCTGCGGCCTTTTAAACCTGATGTGGACCAGAAACAGTGGATTTTTCATGATCTCCTCGCAGAGGCCGACCGTTGCCTGGAAAACATTTCCGAGCAGATCAGAAAACATCAAGAACTTAAGAAGCAAATTGAAAAAAACACCGGGCAGATTCGGGAGGCGGCGACAGAAAAAGAAATTTCCGCTGCCGAACTTCAGGCCTGGCAGGAAAAATGGCAGTCCGCCATGACAGGGTTGGGGCTGGCACCGGACACCCTTCCAGCGCAAGCGATGTCCGTATTGGAACAGTATGCCGAACTTTTTAACCAGGCAAAAAGCATCGATGAAATGGCCCGCCGCATCTGGGCCGTCAATCAGGAAGTCTCGCGTTTTCAAGAAAAAGTGACTGAATTTGCCCGGCGCAAAGTGCCGGAGTATGCATCCTACCCGCCCCAAGAGATTGTCCTGCGTTTAAAGGATGATCTAGACAGGGCAAGAGTGAAACAGGAAGAGCGCCAGAACCATATCGACCGGATCGGGGAAATGGAAGAAGATCTCGGCAATGCCGAGGTGACCTGTGCAATCATGGAACAAAAGGTTGCGGATCTCCTGAAGGAAGCGCTTTGTCATGATCCTTCCGAATTCGAAGCAGCGGAGGATCGCTCGTCAGAATATCTCCGTCATAAGCAACGCCTTGAAGCCGTGGAACAGTTCCTGCTAGAGAATGGCGATGGCCTGCCTTTAGCCGACCTCGAAGCGGAATCCGCCTCCATAACACCTGATGAAATACCGGCATCCCTGGAGAATATCAGCAAACAACTTGATGAGCGAATATCACACCGGCAGGAGTTGAACACGAAGATCGGAGAGGAGAATGCGGAGCTGCGCAGAATGAATGGGCTTTCTATCGCCGCGACGGCCGAAGAACAGGCGCAGGCCATCCTCGCCTCGCTAAGGAATGACGTGGAAAAATATCATCGCGTCCGGGCCGCCTATTTTCTTCTGAAGAATGCCATGGACCGGTATCGCGAGAAAAATCAGGCGCCCCTGCTGATCAGAGCCGGTGAAATATTTGCTCGGATAACCAACGGCGCCTTCCCAAAGTTGACGACGGATATCGGACCCGACGATGAACCGGTCCTGACCGCACTGCGCAACGACGGCGCCCGCCTGGGTGTTGAAGGTATGAGTTCGGGCACGAGAGATCAACTTTATCTTGCCTTACGACTGGCTACCGCGGAAACTTACCTGCACGGGGAACCGATGCCTTTCATCGTGGATGATGTCCTGGTCAACTTCGACGAAGAGCGGGGCGCTGCTACCCTGGGCGTGCTTCAGGAAATGGCAGAGAGAACCCAGGTGATTCTATTCACCCACCATCGGCATATTGTGGATATGGCAACAGAAATCATGAAGGAGCAACCGGAGGTATTTATCAGGAACCTTTAGTACAATGTCAACCATGAGTTTTGTTGATAACAGAGAACAACATGAAAAGATTCAACAATTGATACAATCTATTGCCATAAAAGCTAACTTGCCATCTATATGTTTTGATGTCTTAACTTGTAACATGGCCCATATAGGTCCCAAAGATTCACATTAACTGCGGCATTAACTGCAGATATAAAAGAAACCATATAATTCATTAGACGAGGGAGGATAGCAATGTCTCATCACCTTGTTGAACGAAGAAAAGAGTTAAAAAGACGGCGCAAGAGAAGGCGGGAAAGATTTAAAGAAAGAGATAAAACATCCGCCCTCTTAAAAACTGCTCCAATAGTACCACATAAAGTCTCCAATGATCCCGAGAAGGTTACTACGATTCTTACAAGGCCGGTTGTAACACCCGCCATCCCAGCAAGGTATTCGAACGAAACCCATCTCACAGATCCGTTAGTTATTTCTATTACACCAGTAAGGAATACTTATGAAGCAGACTGGAAAGAAACTCAATCCATTAAGGAATTAATCAAACTCTTGCCAGAAGGTATCAAGACAAAAAAGCTTTGGCCAGCCATCCCCAAGCATCTAAAAGAGGGAATCATCACACAGGCACAACATTTGGCAGCCTCAAGAAGTTTTGCCGCACCGGCAGGATGGTATGGCAGCCTCAAACAAGCACTTTTGTTGATGGGTAGCGGTCGATTACCAAACGGATTTAGATATTTCTTGGGTATCGCATGAAGTTTTGTCATCACTGTTTTCAGGGATTTGATGAAAAGTTGATACCAACGGGATTCACCCGACAGCAATAAGTGGGAGCTGCTAACTTATGGCTACAATGATCCCCGATGATATTCAGGTTTTTACAACACCAGGCGAAGGAAAGTTCTATCGTTTTCTCAAAGTATGCGCCAAGCCGGATGATAGATATATTGCATGGTATCAGCCTGATATTGCGGGGCGTGAACCTGATTTCATCCTATTCGCCCATGATGCTGGCCTGATCATCTTCGAGGTCAAGGATTGGGCCTTGGATCAGATCGTTGCTGCCGATCCCCAATTCTTCACTCTGCGTCTCGAAGGAAAAGAGGAAAGGCGCAAGAATCCCGTTCAGCAGATTCGGGAGTATTTCAGCCAAGTCATGGACAGGATCAAGCATGACGGCCAACTCGTTTCAAGAGATTCTCATACCTACGGCCGGCTCAAGGTGACTGTCAACAGCGGCATCGTTTTCCCCAACATCAACAAGCACGAGTACGAACAGAAGGGGCTCCAGCATGTCATTCCTTCGGAGCGAATTTTCTTCTGGGATGACCTTCATCCCCAGTCACCGATATGCGAAGACCTGACCGGCCAAATTTTCCGCCAAGCTCTGGAGCGAATGCTGACCGCAAAGCCCAGGTTCTCAATTACCGGGAGGGAACTGAACCATCTCCGGCAATTGATCTTTCCTGTGGTGCGGATTGATCTGCCGGACCGGGACAATCGGAAGAAGCGGACCGATGCAACCCGCCGCCTGAAGCTCCTCGATCATAACCAGGAGAGCATTGCCAGGCAGTATGATGGCGGGCACCGGATCATCACTGGGCCGTCTGGAAGCGGTAAGACGTTGATCCTGGTCCACCGCGCCACTATGCTGAAACATTACAACCCGGCCATCCGGAATATCCTCTTTGTCTGTTACAACATCACCCTCGTCAGCTACATTCGCCGCCTTCTGGCCGACAAGCACGTCCCTCTCGGGGATGGCGGTGTTGAAGTTTGCCATTTTTTCCAGCTTTGCGCGAAGATTACGGGGGAAAACATCCCTTACGAAAAGGCGGATTCAGAATATTACGATATGGTAATTCAGGACACGCTGGAAAAACTGCCGGCCTGCAATATCCGGTATGATGCGGTCCTCATCGACGAAGGCCAGGATTTTTCCGACGAGATGCTCAAAATCGTCACCACCCTCCTTAATCCCCAGACCGATCACCTTGCCATCGCCCTGGATGACAATCAGAACATTTACCGACGACGATCTTCCTGGAAGGAGGTTGGCATTCATGCCCGGGGACGGGTACACCGGCTGACGTGGATATACCGTAACACAAAAGAGATTGCCGATTTTGCGAAAAGGATTATCGAAGACGGCAAGGAATCACTTCGGGACAGATCCCAGGCGGAATTGTTCCCAGAGATCTTTGAGACCATGCACGGTCCGCAACCGGAGGTCAGGTCGTTTAGCAGCTACGAAGCTATCATCTCTTGGGTCGGCGACGGGATCCGAAACCTGAATGAGGATAAAGGCTATCCCCTATCGGAAATCGCCGTGATCTATACGATGCGTTATCCAGAAAATGATAGCGCGATGCACCTTCCCCGGCTCCTGGAGGCAGCCTTGGAGAGAAAAAGCATCCTTCACAACTGGATCTCGGAGGATTACCGGGCGAAGCGTTCCTATGACGTGACGACGGATAGCGTGACGATCTCAACGATTCATAGCCTCAAAGGATTTGATTACGCCTGTGTTTTCGTGCTTGGACTGGACTGGCTGACACCGGGGAAGCGTTGGACGGAAGAACAGATCAGGAAGCTGGCCTATGTGGCAGCTACGAGGGCGAGGGAGAGACTGTTTATCCCGTATTGCAGCAGGAATGAAATTGTTAAAATACTTCTGCGTTGATACAGTCCATCGTTGATCAGCTTTTGTGAGGATTCAATGGGAATCATTATTGATGTGAGGAAACCAGCATGAATTGGATTTTAATTGCAAATATAACTACATATGTATATTGCACCGTTCAAGTATTATTCTTTTTTGCATCAATAATCAGATATATCAAGCCACTCTCAAAACGACTTGCGGAACTCAAAGAAAACAATACACTGGTCAGTAGCTTTTCGTCATCCAACGATGAAAGAAACCAAAAGCGGAACGAATTAGAAGAGAATTTGTTTAAAGGAGCACAGTGGGCACAGTCCCACTTTCGGCATTATGCTGCAGCATGGCGAGATGCGCGATTTCATGGTGAAGAAAGGGCAGCATGCACGGTTCGGCTAAAATATTTTTTGACGCCACAGATTGTTATCAATTCGGCTGCAAACCAGAAAACAGCAGAAGCTATTCCGGGATATTTTCTCGCCGGTGGGATATTCGGAACTTTTCTGGGCATTGTATTCGGTCTTGCCGGCGTTAACCTAACGCAATCTGCCGAACCAAATGTTCTTCTGCAAGGGGTGCGGGGCATAGTGGAAGGAATGAAATTGGCCTTTATAACGTCACTTATCGGTATAATATCTTCTGTTGCCTTTTCATGGTGGCATCGCGGAATTGTTCGTCGTCTGGAAATGGTTGTCGCAGAAATAGATGATGAGATAAGTGAACTATATCCTTGTATAACGGAAGAGTATTATGCCAGGCAATGCTTGGAGAATCTCATAGATATTAAAGCTCAATTCCAGACCCTTGCTACCGACATCGCCCTAAAAATATCAGACAGCATAGTACCGGCCCTGGATACGGCTGTTTCAAAACACTTGGTCCCAATCGTTGGTGAAATGCAGGACATTATGAGTCAATTTTTTCAAAAAGCAGATGAAAGCCAGTCAAAAGCTGTTGCAAAGATGCTTCAGCAGTACGTCAATATGCTTCAAGGATCTTTTGCAGAGCAAATTAACAAGATTATGCGGATGATAGAAGAAACGTCAGATGCGCAAGAAAAGATGAGAGAAGCCATTATTGATTTTAGCAAGAAACTTCAAGATCAATTTACCGTTCAAAGTGAGTTGCTGGCGAAAACTACACAGACCGTAAAGTATCTTGATGATATTTTGGGTGACCTTGGCGACTGTGCATCAGACCTAAAACAGGCGGCAAGTACATCGCATGAAATGGCCACACTTTTCTCTGAAGCTGCAAAAGCCATGGAGGGGATCAAATATATCAAGGAGAATCTTTCCGATCTGACTACGGCGCTATCTAAGGACATCAGGGAACTTACGGAGTACATGGAAAAGCTCATTAATAGAATGTCAACAGCTTTGAGCGAGCAGCTTACGGGGGCATTGAATTCATTCGATGATAAACTTGCTGAGGTTTTAAGTCGATTCAGCGGCACGCTCTTGGAGACAAAAGACACAATAGGCGAGCTTCCTTCATTTCTTGGGGATCTTTCCGGAAGTTTTGATGCCATTGCTACCAAGATGGAAACACAGAAAGAGATCCTCGAAGAAATCAAAGGAACAACCCAGGGGCTCGTTTCTGACAATATTGAAAAAGCCGTTGAGGCTGCTTCTGTATTGTCAGCATCTGTTGAACAGATAAGCACCACCGTAGCAGCTTTGGGTGGCTTTATGAATCAATTAAATGAAACAATAAAACGAACAGAGAATCTGAATCAGGTCATCGAAAAAGAAGAAGGAAAAACGCAACCAGTTTTTAGGGATGAGGCCTACAATATAAATTGGGAAGAAGAATTGTGTTCATTGAGAGCAGACATTTCTTCCCTGTTGGAAACCATTAAGAATTCAAGCGTTAACCTCAACGACACAGCTCGCAGGTTGGTAGATGATACGTTTCAGAAAATTCAGACGACCCATGGACAAACTCTTGATGAGATGAAACAATTTCGTACTCTATTGCAGAACATTGAAGCCTCTGCAGAGAATATTTCAAAAACATTTTCAGATATTAAGACTAAGGAACCTCCTGAGAAGAAAGGTATTTTCGGAGGTTTGTTCGGGCGATGAGGCATATCTTTTCCCACCGAAAAGATGATTGGTCAAATACAGAAAAGAACGAGCCGGAGTCTTTCTGGGTTTCATATAGCGACTTGATGGCCGGTTTGTTATTGATTTTTGCCTTGAGTACCGTTGCCATGATGGCCGGGATCGGTCACAGCTTTGCAAAGCCTACAGAAATTATCAGAAAATGGCATAAGGCGATACAAGAACTCGTTACAGATCCTACATTAAAGTCAGTTCCCGGTGTCACTATAGATAAGAAAACAGGTGCATTGATCATTTCCAGTGATCATCTCCAATTTAAGTTTAATGACAGCCGTCTCGGCATGCAGGGTAAAGAACTTCTCAAAGAGGTCGTTCCCAAATATCTGCAAATTATCAGGAGCAAACCTGGATTGGAAAAGTTCATTGATGTAATTGAAATCGCAGGGCATACCGATAAAAGAGATGCTTCTGGAGCAAATCCTCAGATATCTCGAAATCGCGCCGCCTCCGTGTTTGACTATTTGCTGACAGAGTCTACCATGACACCACACAGAGATTTTCTCAAACAAAGCGCAATAACCGTGGGATATGCTGACACCCGCTACCCAGCCACGGATATATGTCCCGGTGACGAATGCGCCACTGCAAGAAGGGTGGAGATAACCATCAGGCTTAGAAGTGATGAAGTGCTTGGGGAGATCTCAAGAATACTCGATGAATTGAGATTTTGGCAGAACAGATGAAAATTGACTTCTACCCGAAGGCAGTTGAGAAGGTTTTAACTGAAATAAGAAGGAAACACCAAATACTTAAACACATTACGCATGAAGTAGCTCAGAGCATCATCGAGAAAGTCCGCGCCAAGTTGCTTGCCTGCCCAACTGATGAGATAAAAAAGCTTGCCGCGGAATTAGTGCCGGAGGAAATCAGGGCATGTCTGTACCTCTTAGATGATCATGCAGTCTCCGACAAAGCTGCGGAGATTATTCTTCAGAGGCCCCGCAAAGGTATATTAATCGCAGCATGGAAAAGATGGATACAGAATTACCCGGGTCCGAAGAATCTTGAAGATGTTGTCAGGGGGTTGATTGAGAAACTCGGCACGGACTATTTGATTGAAAGAGCCATTGCACCACAGTATGTAACTGTATGGCTTAAGGATTCACTTATTCCTTCAGGTGTTCTGTCGCATTATCATCAGACGAAAGGGCGCACTGGTTTAGATGCCTATCTTTTCGCCTCAAAAATAAAAGAAGAGCAAGGACTTTTTCATGCCGTCTGGCATCGATTACTTACGGCGGGGTCGGAGAATCAGCTTAATTCAGAATCGCCAGATCGAATACTGATGGAGTTTGTAAAGCCGACTACGGGCGGCGCTGACAAAGTGGCTTATGGTCGTCACTATCTTAATGTGCTTAGAAAACAAGATAAGTGGCATGAACCGATTCTTAATTTCATCGCCACGCGCTATGGCCGTCCAGCCAATTCGAATCAAATCGAAGACGCTTTTTGGCGTGGTGTGGATGACGATGTCAAAGATGAATTTCTGAAATGGTACATTACAAAACAAATTATCGATTTCTTTGAAGGTGAGCGTGCTGACTTTTGGCGCCATTTTGTAAAAACGCGCTCCGTTCGTGATGTTTTGAAAATACTTGACGGGAAGGGGTTCATGTTAGATTTTGGTTCTTTTGGCGTTATCGAGTTTAAAGACAAAGGCAATGCTGCTTACGTGTATCCAAGAGATGTATTCCGGTTCTTCCAGAGCATAGCTGTAAAATACACCATCCCCACTTACTTCAAGAATCGCAACACAACGGTAAAAACATCCTTTGACCCATATTGGGATGGACGCATTATTCACTCCGGTGCGTGGCAACCAGGTGCCAGGCAACGCATTGAGGGAATTATTAAATCCATATGATTCAGAAATCACTAGACAAACAAACCTTACATTTCAGAAGAACTTATGAACTCGATGGCATTCATATCGTTTGGTTGGGTTCCCGCGACTGCACAATCAGGTTTCCTCTTAATTCAAATGAGGAAGCAGCATTACATATTCTTAAAGAAAATAGTGAAATCTGGGGCGCTCTCGAAGAATTATGGCAAGATGACTTCTTGAAAGATAATGGCCCCAATCAGTGGATCATCTTTTGGGAAGCAATGGATAGCTTCCAGGCAGCCGAGGATTCACCTTTGGATATTCTTGGCATACCACGTCCCGATCCCCTGGATGTTGAGGTTTTATCACGGGGCTCTGTAGCAGATAAAGCCTTTAGAGCTTCTGTAGAAATTCGCCACCCCATAAAAGGTACAATCCGTGATGGCGATTATTCTTGTCCAGGTCCGGTGCTCATTTTCGATAAATCGTCCATTCTTCCGCTCTCACCGGAAATGAGGCTGTTACTGGAGGCGGCGCGCGGCAGGGATGTGGATTGGGACGACTTGGAATCAAGAATGGCATATCTTGCCCATGTTAAGTTAGCAGCCAGACAGGCAGGTGCACGACTTGATTCATATTTCCGAAATGAGAATTATGAGATTGCAGATACCGCACATCTTGATATCCGTGAAGATTCACCTGAGGAGATTACGCTGATTCCGCGCGTACCAAATATTGATGAATTTGACCCGTCAGGAGGTGAAGCTCTCCTCTCTGACAGGCCGCCGAGTGTACTGAGCAGGCCCGGGCCGGGGTTACAAAGAAAGCGATTGATCATTGACAAAAAGCTGCGCAAAGATCTTTCTCAATTGCCACCCAAGGGGAAAGTACGTGGTGTGGATGTACCTGTTCTGCTCACAAATCCCGAACAGATTGTGCCGGAGGGTTTTGACCTTTCTTTGTTCAGCCAACGCGTTAAAGGTATAAAAACACGTGTCTATAATTCACGGCCCTATATTCATGTTCGCCGTTCCCAGGTGGGTGGGTGGTTTGAAGGTGTTCCGGGAGTTGAAGTGGAAGACTGGTCGCCATCGGACCGGTCAGATGGTCAAGAGGATTCGACAGCATCAGGTCTTTCGCCAGAGACATACAGGGAACTTGCCCAAAGGGCCAAGGAAACGGGTAACGAATATGTTCGGTGGAATGACGGGTGGATTCGAATAGATTCAAATACATCAGATCGATTTGAAGACATCCTGGATAATTTGACGCCCCAAGATGACGGGTCTTTAAGACTCCCTACGGGAAGCATCCTTGATATTTACGAGAATTTGTCGATTTTGGAATTTGTCGATAAGAAATCATTAAAGGCCCTTGAAGGAGACCTCATGCCGGCAGATTTGCCGGACGATTCGCCCCCAATAAACTTTAACGGTCAATTATACCCTTACCAAGTCCAAGGTTATCAATGGCTAAGCCGCCTTGGCAAATATCAGTTAGGCGGCTTACTTGCCGATGATATGGGTCTCGGAAAGACCGTACAAGTAATTGCCCACATTATGCAATTGAAAAACATGGGTTCGTTGGGGCCCCATTTGATTATCGTGCCTAAAACCTTACTTGAAAACTGGTGGCGTGAAATTAACAGATTCTCCGATAATTTGTTGTCTGTACTAATATATCATTCCGGTCACTGCTGGCCAGGTGCAGAGGGTTTTGATGGGTATGACATTGTTTTGACCACGTACGAAACCTTGCGCAGAGATCAGGCAAGGATGGCAACCATTGATTGGGATTTGGTTGCGTGTGATGAGGCACAGTATGCAAAGAATCCAACCGCGCAGAGGACATCGGCGGTAAAGGCGCTTAAGTCAAAACATCGTGCGGCATTGACAGGTACGCCTGTAGAAAACGGTTTAATCGAATTCTGGTGTATAATGGACTTTGTTCAGCCAGGCCTATTGGGGAGCTGGAACGATTTTCGCGCAAATTATGAGCGACCGATAATAAGTTCGGCTACCGAAGAAAGAGAAATAATAATCAGGAAACTTTTAAAGGAGATTCGCGGCCATTATCTTCGTCGTCTTAAAAGTGAAATCCTGAAGGATCTCCCGCCAAAGGTTGCTAATCATCGCCGTGTACCGCTCGATGATAAACAGTTACAACTATATCGCGAAATTGCCCGCCAGGGGAGATCAGGCGGCAAGGGCGCCGCTCTCGGCGCAATCCAGAGGCTTCTTATTATGTGTGCTAACCCATGGGGCTCGTCATGTGCGGGCGCCAATAATCAAACTGAATACTCATTCCCAAAGCTAAATGAAACTTTATCGATTTTAAAAAATATCCGCTCATTAGGAGAGAAAGCAATTGTCTTTACCGATTTTAAGGTAGTCCAGCGCATGCTCCAGTCCGCTATACGGAATAAATTTGGCATATGGCCGGACATTATCAACGGTGATTTAAACAGCAACAGGCAAGCTGTTATCGATGTATTTTCACAGAAACAAGGATTTAACGTTATCATATTAGGACATCAGGTTGCAGGAGTTGGCCTTAACATCACAGCCGCCAATCATGTAATCCATTATACGCGTCCATGGAACCCCGCGAAAGAGAATCAGGCCACTGACAGAACACATCGTATCGGCCAATCTAAACCTGTCCATATTTATTATCCAATCGTTACGAATGATCGTTTCACAACCGTTGAAGAACGTTTAGATGAGTTACTAAGATCTAAAGAAGATTTAGCCAGAGATGTCTTAAGACCTTCTGTTGATCAGCAGGTTAAGATTGAAGAACTTTTGGACTGCCTTGATGAAGTTTAATATTTGTACTCACTGCGTTAGGAGATGACTGGATCTATTTAAGCTTTTCCTGACAGGTTCAATCCAGATTGTATATGATTCGTTTGCAAGTAGTGACGAAAATGGGCCTTTTGTGCAAACGAAACATACAGTCAGGCAAGACATCGATTTAAGTTGCGAGCGGGAAGAAGGTGCCGGGGGCAGCGGCTCGGGAAATGTAATGCCTGACATGTCTGCGACGGCGGAGACAAAGGGTGAGCGGACTGGCCAGCTCACCTTATGTCATAATCGCTTTTTTAAATTAAGCGGATCTCATCCGGAATTGAAGAGGCGCAGCCAGCCCGCTACTCCCTCCCGCGTGAATTTATAGAAATGCCAGTGGGTGGCACACCGGTTCATATACTGGGCAAAACCCACAATATCGTTTCGATGGCCCACGCTGCTTCCGAAGAAATAACGGAGATAAATGCCGCCCACCGCTCTCAAGCTGCCGTCCTTGAAAAGGGCCCAGAAGAGATTCCATAGCAGGATCAATCCGTACGCCAGAGTAGGGATGCTTTTGCCTTCATTGGCCCGGAAGCATATTTCCGCCCGCCGGCGATTGAACTCCGGAAATCTGTAAACCAGGAAATGACGATCGAGAAAGGCTTGTGGGCTGTAACCGTCTGATGAACTCATCTTGGCATTTGTTTCAAAGTTGATTAAGGTGCGGCAGTCGGTCAGAGATAACGGCCGGCGGCGGTACGATCTTTGACAATCTTATAAGCAGCGGTGCCGGGT
>Ga0116145_1002511_pt1 | contig 16317 bp, 15 predicted proteins | sample AD_JPNHG1_MetaG_FD_89747 | JGI IMG/M metagenome (GOLD analysis project Ga0116145, IMG submission 89747) | Active sludge microbial communities of municipal wastewater-treating anaerobic digesters from Japan - AD_JPNHG1_MetaG | ecosystem: Engineered > Bioreactor > Anaerobic > Digestate | place... | reverse complement strand
GTTCTCTTCGCTCCCGTAACTCCTTTGCCGCTCCGCGAGCCGGGCTTCAAGTTCCCTGTAATTCTTCTTGAGCTGGTGCTTCAGGGACTGGGTGTCTATTACGGAGTTGTTCGACGCGTCGGCCTCGACAAGGCTGGAGTCAACAAAGATCTTGCCGCCGTCCACCAACCCCGCCTCAACGCACTGGATCACTATCCGCTCGAAGAAGTTCCTGAACACCTCCGCACCCCAGCGCTTCCGAGCCTTGGAGAGAACGCTGTGGTCGGGGATCTTCGTGTCGAGGTCGTAACCCAGGAACCAGAGCCAGTCCAGCCTCTCCGGAAGGGTGGCCATGAGCTCACGCTCGGACCGGACGTTGTAAAAGACTAAAAGAAGCATCAGCTTCAGTATCACCGGGGGAGGAACCGATACGTTGCCCCTCGTCCCGTACTTGTCCGATACTTCGCGGTAGATGAAGTCAAAGTCCACCCTCGCCGCTATCTTCCGGAGCGGGTGGTCCCTGTGGACCCTTTCAGCGATGCTTATGTTGGTGTAAAAGAATTTGCCGCCGTCGGGCTCCTGAATACCCATCATGGAGAGCACCCCCTCGCGCTGCCTACACTTATTTTAAGGGTATTCAGGTGCTTCCTCAGGCACTTCCACCTCAAGAAACACTATTTGGGCAACAGGCCGTCAAGGTCTGACCCCAAGAGGGGCTTCATGCTATAATTTACCCGAGTGAAGTGCCACGAGTGCCGAGCACCGTCCCTGCGGCAAGCCGGGGCGCCTTAAAAACAGAACAGATGCGTTCCGCCCGCCGGGATGAAACCCCACTACAAGGAGGCGGTGAACCGTGAACGTACTGGGCCGAGAGGAAATTTTCGAACTGGCTGAACACGAGAGCACGCCCAGCGTCTCTCTCTACATGTCAGGGACCCGTCCGCACGACCCCAAGAAAACGCAGATCCGCTTCAAGAACCTCGTCGCCAGGGCCGAGGAGATCCTCGGCGGGTTCGACCTGCGCCCCCACCAGAAGGAGGCCCTCCTCACCGACGCCAGGTCGCTGCTCTCCAACTCCGTCTTCTGGGAGCGCCAGGACGACAGCCTCGCCCTCTTCGCCGCCACCGGCGTCTTCCGGGTCCTCAGCATCCCCTCCGAGGTGAGCGACGTGGTGACCGTGTCGGACCGTTTTTACTTAAAACCCTTGTTGCCCCTCCTGGCGGGGGAAGAGGAGTACCTCGTCCTTTGCCTGAGCCAGAAGCAGGTCCGCCTGCTCCGGTTCGGGCGGGGCGCCGTCGGCGAGGTGCCCCTCGAGGGGATCCCCACGAGCCTCACTGAGGCCCTCCAGTACGACCCCATGGAAAAACAGGGTCAGTTCGGCGGGGCCTATCCCACCCACGGCGCCGAGGAAGAGGACTTCAAGGCCAACATCCGGAGGTTCTTCCGCCAGGTCGACGACGGCCTCCAGAAGTACCTCCGCGAGGAAAAACTACCCCTCGTCACGGCCGGCGTGAGCCCCCTCAACTCCATCTACCGCGAGGCCAACACCTACCCGGGCCTCCTGGAGGGGGCCGTCGAGGGGAACCCCGAGGCCTTCAAGGACAGCGAGATCCGGGAGAAGGCATGGAGAATCGTCAAACCCCTCTTCGACCGGGCCAAGAACGAGGCCCTGGAGCGCTTCGGGCACCTCCAGGGGACGGGCAAGACCTCCGTCTCCCTAGAGGAGGTCGTCCCCGCCTCGGCCCAGGGTAGGGTCGACACCCTCTTCGTCGCCCTGGGCAAGCAGGCCTGGGGGACCTTCGATGTCGAGACCGGCGCCATAGAACTGCAGGAAGCCCACGCCTTCGGCAACCGCGACCTCCTCGACCTGGCGGCGGTCCTCACCATCAAGGGAGGCGGCAAGGTCTACGCCGTCGCCCCCGACGAAGTCCCCGGAGGCTTTGACCTCGCCGCCATCTTCCGGTACTGATTAGGGTCAGACCTTGAATTTGATCATTTGCATACATTAAAGGCAAAAATTCGGGTGACTGTCGTCAGGTGTCTCCCACTTCTTTGTACACAAATGCTCAAATTCAAGGTCTGACCCCAAAGCTTGACTCTATACCAATAGGGGGTATAATGGGGCCATTAAATTAAAAATATCACGATCTCCATTCCAGGGGAGGACGGCTAAGATGAAAGAGTACGACCTCATGGTCATCGGCATGGGCCCCGCCGGGATGGCCATATCGGCCATGGGTTCCGCCATGGGGCTCTCGGTGGTCTCCTTTGAAAAGCACAAGGTCGGCGGCGAGTGCCTCAACTGCGGTTGCATCCCAAGCAAGGCCCTCCTTAAGGCCAGCGAGACCTTCCACTCGGCCAGGAACCTGGAAAAATACGGCATCATCGCCGGGCTCTCCGTCGATGGCTTCGACCCCATGGGCGTCGTCCGCGAGAAGATTAACGGCATCACCGGCAAGAAGATGATGAGCGTCTTCGAGAAGGTCCACCTGGTCCAGGGCGAAGCCGAGTTCGTTGACGACCGCACCGTCCGCTCCGGCGGCGAGGACTACCGGGCGAAAAAGATCTTCATCGCCGTCGGCACGGAGCCCTTCATCCCGCCCATCCCCGGCCTCAGGGACATCCCCGACATCCTCACCAACGCCAATCTCTTCCAACTCGAAAAGATGCCCGAAAGCCTCACCATCATCGGCGGGGGAGCCATCGGCAGCGAGATGGCCCAGGCCTTCACCCGCCTCGGGACAAAGGTCTCGATGATCCACATGGACCCCCACCTCATCCCCCTGGGCGACGCCGAGGCTGCCCAACTCCTGGAGGAGTCCTTCCGAAGCGAAGGTATCACCGTCCACAACGGCGCGGGCATCGAGAGCGTCTCCCTCGAGGACGGCCTGGTGGTCGTCAAGGCCGGCGATATCCAGTTGAAGTCCCAGCGCATCCTCGTAGCCGCCGGTCGCAAGCCGGCCCTGGAGCCCCTGAAACTTGACAAGGCCGGCATCGAATTCACCAAAAAGGGCATCACCGTCGACGGCTACATGCGCACCAACAAGCGCCACATCTACGCGACCGGCGACTGCAACGGCCAAAACCTCTTCTCCCACGCCGCCATGCACCAGGGCATGCTCGCCCTGATGCACGCCCTGTCGCCCTTATCGTTGCCCTTCCTCAAGCGGGGGCGCTACGCGGTGCCCTGGTCGGTCTTCACCGAACCCGAGGTGGCCCAGGTGGGGCTCACCGAAAAGCAGGCCCGGGAGAAGGGCCTCCGGGTCGAAATAGCGAAAAAGGACTACCGCACCTACGGCCGCACCGTGGCCGACGGCCACCCCGACGGCTTCATAAAGATCGTCACCGACGCCAGGGGCCGCATCCACGGGGCCACCATCGTGGGCGAGAACGCCAGCGAACTCATCCACGAATGGACCATGGCCATCCAGTACAAGAAGAAAATGCACCACGTGATGATGATGCAGCACTCCTTCCCGTCGGTCTCGATGATAAACAAGATGGTCGCCGAGGAGTGGATGATGAAAAGAATGAAGACCCCCTGGGTCCAGAAGCTGGCCAGGAAATTCATCTAGGCCCCTTCGCCCTTTGTGCGGTAAATGACCGGAGGTAACCCATGTCCTGGTATCGCGACAGGATCCTACCCCATGTTATAGAGCACGCGGCGAGCACCGGCCCCCTCATGAAGCAGCGCGAGAGGGTGGTGCCCCTCGCCTCGGGCAGGGTCCTCGAGGTGGGTTTCGGCACCGGCCTCAACATGGCCTACTACGACAGGGCGAAGGTCGAAAAGGTCTTCGCCCTCGACCCCTTCATGCACCTTCCCGACCTCGCCGCCGAGCGCGTCGCCCGGTCAGGGCTCGACGTGGAACTCGTCCGGGCCCGCGCCGAGGACATCCCCTTCGGCGACGAGACCTTCGACACGGTCCTCATGACCTTCACTCTCTGCACCTTGCCCGACCCCCGGACCGCCCTCGCGGAGATCCACCGGGTCCTGAAAACCGGCGGCAGGCTCGTCTTTTGCGAACACGGCCTGGCGCCCGAACCTGCCGTCAGGCGGTGGCAGCGCACCCTCAACCCAGGCTGGCAGTGCATTTCAGGTGGTTGCCACCTCGACCGGGACGTCCCGACCCTCCTGAAAAGGGCCTCCTTCGGGCTCGAAGGCCTCCACATGGGGCACATCCCCACCATCCGCATCGTCTCCTGGAATTACTGGGGCGAAGCCCCCAAGCGCAACTGACCCTTGTCTTCCGCCTCCCGATCTTAAGGTTTTGCCTTTTAGATTCCCGATTGACGATTCACGGCCCCTGCCATGCGCTTCTTGCTTTTGCCCCTACGTCTCATCGCTCACGCTCTTACTCTTCCCTCCGCTTGTCACCTTGTTTTTACCTCCCGCACTCAGCGAGAGCCTCACCCGTCCTTCCCCTTTCCTCCAGGGTCACTCACCTTGAGGGAAGATGCTATACCCTTCGGCTGGATTCTTAGGTGAGGCAACGTATCACTTTCGTCTTCCTGAGATTTTAGGTGAGGCAGCTCTGTTCCTTGATTATTATTGAAGGGTGTTATACCATCCTGATATCTGGAAGAAGTACCCCGAGGTGGGGTTTTCCGGTTTGTTAAGCGGTTTGTGAAGTGAAGGAGCACCGGCAGGAGTATTACGGTCCAGGTTAGAAGTGATGGTTGATCAACCCCTGACACCCGGGTCTTGGACCCGGTGTCATGAAGGCGAAACCTATGAATACCTGGTTGGAACGTATCTACTGTCCGGACAATCCTGTTGGGATTTTGCTGGAAAACCAACAACGCCTTTACCCGAACTGCAGATTCGGATCTACCTTACAACGCAACGACAGCAGACTAAGATGAAAACAGTAGGGCCACACCTATCATGACTTCTCCCTCCAGGCTATGGATCAACCTCCCCAGGCAACCAGGTATTTGTCCAAGTCGCACCAGGCGGTTAAGCCGAGACCCTTTTTGGCCTGACCGTCAAAAAGGTCCGTTGCGGAAGGATCGTCAATACGGATAAGTACGAGGCTTACCATTCACTCCTATTCTGTGTTTCCAGGCATCTTGCCGTTGATAGCCGGTAAACGCTTTTCAAGCGGCAAGGTCAAAATAGACGGGTTGGAAAGCTCCTGGAGCTTCGCCAAGGAAAGGCCGATAAAGCACCACGAAACAAGGTCAGTCCCTTTGCGATTTCGTGCCAGGTGTTGAGTATCACCAAATTTATTTTAAGGAGGTCTTACTATGGCGGAAGAAAAAAAGGCAAAAACGCCCCGTCTGCCCCATCTTGGGGAAGCGCTGCTGACCTTCGCGATGGTCATTGTCGTGATGTCCATCGGTATCCTCGTATTCGAAGTTGACGCTCATATGCCGATGTTTGTCGGCGTCCTGTTCGCCGCAGCGATGGCCTTATACCTGGGATACGACTGGCAGGCGGTAGAAACAGCCATGTTTGACGGCATCTACCGCGCCCTGCAGGCTATCGTTATTCTCTCCATAGTAGGTATCTTGGTCGGCGTCTGGCTGGTATCCGGCGTAGTGCCCACCATGATCTATTACGGGCTGATGATCCTTTCCCCCAGCATTTTCCTGGTAGCCACCCTGCTCATCTGCTCCATCACTTCCCTCGCCACGGGCACCTCCTGGGGTACGATGAGCACCATGGGCATCGCCTTGATGGGTGTGGCCCTGGGCTTAGGCTTCCCGCCCGGTATGACCGCCGGTGCCATCATTTCCGGGGCATATTTCGGCGATAAAATGTCGCCTTTGTCCGATACTACCAACCTGGCCCCGGCCATGGCCGGCACCGACGTGTTCACCCATGTCAAATTCATGATCCCTTCTACCGCTGTTACCTATGTCATCTGCCTGGTTTTCTTTGCCGTACTCGGCCTGGGTCATGCCAAGGCGGTGGTGGACATCAGTGCGGTTCAGATACTGATGGATGGCTTAAAAGGCCTGTTCAATATCAATCCCATACTGCTGTTGCCGCCCCTGTTGGTCATCATCGCCATAGCGATGAAAATGCCGGCCATACCCGGCATCGTGCTGGGCATCCTTTCCGCAGCCCTCTTAGGCCCCATTTTCCAGCCTGACTGCACTTTCGGCTCGCTGCTGGACTGCGGCATGAACGGCTTCGTATCCTCCACCGGGGTAGAAGCGCTGGACGACCTCCTCACCGCCGGCGGTCTGGAAAGTATGATGTATTCCATTTCACTGACCATTCTTGCCATGATGTTCGGCGGCATTATGGAAGCCACGCACCAGATGGAGGTGGTGGTGGGAGCCATCGTCCAACATATCAAGCGCGATTTCATGCTGGTGGGCACCACACTGCTTACCTGCCTTGCTTCGAACGCCACCATGCCGGAACAATACATATCCATCATCCTGCCCGGCCGCATGTTTGCGCCTACCTACAAAGAAAGGCATATCGCGCCGGAGACTCTTTCCAATGCCCTGGAGGGCGCGGGGACGGTCACCTCGGCGCTGATACCCTGGAATACCTGCGGCGTATACATCCTTTCCGTGCTCGGCGTGGGCGTCAGCGCTTACCTGCCCTATGCCATGTTCAACTGGCTGATGCCGATAGTGGTATTCGTCATGGCCATAATGGGGTTCACCATACGCTATGAGAAAGGCTATGAAAAACGGTAGTGCTCGCTTGTTTGTGCAAGCCTTCATTGTCGGGGAGGATCGCTATCTCTCAAAACAATGGAGCGTCAGAACCAGGTGATCCTTCGGCATCTGGCACGAAATCGCAAAGGGACTGACATAGTTTAAGGAACACGTTTTGTCGCCCATAGTTGTATGTTGAGTGGCACGACCCCTGGCGCCGAGTTCGGGCGGTGGCAGCGCGCCCTCAACCCCGGCCGGCAGTGCATTTCAGGTGGCTGCCACCTCGACCGGGACGTCCCGACCCTCCTCAAAGGGGCCTCCTTCGGGCTCGAAGGCCTCCGCATGGGGCACATCCCCACCATCCGCATCGTCTCCTGGAATTACTGGGGCGAAGCCCCCAAGCGCAACTGACCTCGTCTTAAAACATATCCTCAAATACAGTTACAAAAAGCTTGTATATGTACGGTTGAATACAGAAACTTTTACCCCGTCATTCTTGCCCGTCCTGGGGCATTCGACTAAACACAAAATCAAAGACCGCCTCCAGTTCGGGCAAAAACTCCCGCTCAACAATTCTTATCCCCAAGTCGCCGAGGGGCTTGATCGCCTCGGCCACCCAGGGGTCCGAAACCTCTATCACGGAAGGCAGAAACTTTTCCTCCTTAATCATGGAAACAAGCTCCCGCCAGAAATCAATCCACAAATCTTCTGGTTGGTCCGGAGATATCGTTCTGAATTGCCTTGGAACGCCCGTCTCCTTATCTACAATGTGCATTACTGCAATGGAAGCCATATCCTGAGGGTCATTTCCAAAAAACGCGGGAGCCACCTTCCAGCCAAGTTGCCATTTATCCTCTCTTATTTCAAGGCTCCCCAACATATCGGCGTCCCGGCTCCCCATCAATTGCGGAGGTTCCAGGATATCCATGGGGCCGGGGATATTCTGCAAATTTGCTGAAACCCAGTGCCCGGCCTCGTTTTTCAGCAAAAGCGGAATCGGCTTTTCATCAAAAACTTCAAGAAATTTCGAATTGCTGCGCGCCAGGTCAACAACCTCAAGAACCAGGGGGATCATCTCGATGAAAAGATCGGCCTCTTCCTTGGTGATCCCGCTGTTAACCCTCATGCACCCCATCTTCCGGTACTGGGGCCACATCTTGCGCCTCTTTATCCGGACTTCCGAAATGCCGGGCAGAACAATGTCGTGCTTTTCCAGATATCGCCGCTCCATAAATGAAAGCAGCAAGTTGTTATACATCGCCAGGAAAAGGGGGTTATCCGGTTCCATTTCCGACTGGGCCAGGGAATAGTGAACAAGCCCCGTCTCGCCCCTGTAAAATGAAAGCCCGAAAAACTCTCCTCCGCAACCCATGATCAGCGGAAACACCAACTCTTGCGTCGACGGCCTGGACAGCGCGAAGAGATCCATGTCCGAAAAAAGTTCCCACGGCTTGGCCTGGGCGTAATTCCTTGCCAGGTCAAACAGTTTTTCCCACTGGTCTTTTCCCGGTTCCCTTTTCTTATTCAAAATCGCGAACCCCCTCATCAGAAACGGAAAGAAATAAACTTGTCGAACAGCTCCGTCTTGCGAAAAGACTGCGCCCTGTAGCCATAACCAGATTCCGTCAACCCTCTTGAGACTGCGATCAGCGAAAACACTTCCAAATGGCGCAGAATTCGTATATCCAGAAACCTTTCGGGGGTCATATAACGTTCTTCCAGCTCGACGATCTGATCCAGCAAGTTCGGGTGAATAAGCGAAACCGCAATGCTTTTCTTGCCCACCAGGGGGCCTTCGGCCACTTCGCGCAGCCTGTAAAGAGTGTAGGGGAAAGTATTCTGCAGGCCTGGCAGCTCGGGAAGCCCGTCGCAGTAAGCCAGGTTGAATTGGCGGAAATACACGTCGAAAAGATGGGCGAACAGTCGGCCCTCATTACCCTCGACCAAAAGAGACTTCCCCTTCTTGGTAATCTCGAAAAGGCCCTTCCTTTTTTTGATAAGCCCGGCAACGACGCATACTATCCTGGCCATATGCACGGCCGGAACGTCTTCCTCGTTAACCACGCCTGGCTGCCAGTACACATCGTACAAATCGAAACCCTTGAAAATGGCCTTATCGTAAACCTGTTGCACCGTATCTCTTTTCAGATTCCCCCGCGCCGTAGCCTTTACCCCGCCTGATCCCGCTACAATCTCCAGCAGAACTCGGCAGTTATGAAGCAGCGGTGCGTTTTCAAGCATATCGGCGGGCAGGTCGTCGTTCAGGTTTATTACCCTTTCGTCATTCCACCAGCCCAGGTTCAAAAGCTCGTGCATTTGTTTCGGTGAAAGCCCGTAGAATTCGTCAATTGGAGACTCGTTGTGATCGCGGGAGAGGTTTTTCAGCGCCTTGTCCAAATCCGGTAAGCGCCCATTTTCCCAGTCTTTTACTGTTTGGGCTACCTTTTGCCTGAATTCATCGCCGGGCGCCCAAGGGCGAACCCTGTCCGAAGGAGAATCTGCGAGGGAAGGCAGATCATCAACGCGGTCTCGCACCTTCGAAAGGATCCCCTCAAGAATTGTCCTGTCCTTACCGGACGCCAAAAGGCATACGTCTCTGTTGATACATTCCCCCATCAGGAGCAATTCGTCAAAATTAAGCAACGCGATCCAAATATCACCTTCCCTATAAAGGTCATGCCTCAAAAACGAACCAAAAGCCCTCCTTGCCAACGGCGACGAAAGCAGAAGCACCCTTCTTTCTATTTCCGAAAGCGGCAAACGCGTTTCCCCTGAATCCCAAAATCCCATACCTATCACCCCGAACATGAAGGCTAATTATCCAATCCATGATTAACGCCATGGATTACAGGTTTCACTATAGCGCTCCGGGAACCATTCGCAACAATCTGGACAATTTTTTAAAAATGCACAAAAAAGCAACGAACGCTCCTGGCTGTCATTTCGAGCGAGCAGCGTAACCGTGGGGGTGATCGAAGATCCGGCCTACAGTCAGCCGTCCCGGTTTAGTGGTGAAAAGGGTTTGGCCTTGCCCATTTCGATTCACTATTAACGACTTTCTCGCCCTTACGGTATTCAAATGCTCAAAATCAAGCCCTGACCCCAAGCTATTGCCTCAAATCCCTCTCCGTAATAAAATAGCGTCTAACGCTAATAATATTTTCGGAGGACGAAATGAAAGGACAGCGTTACATCCCCCGCTGGGCGGAAGGAGCCCTTACCAGGGAGATCGATACCAGCCCCGTTGTCATGCTTCTCGGGGCAAGGCAGGTCGGCAAAACGACGCTGCTGAAGAATTGCCTCGTACCCAGGGGCTGGACCTACATGACGGCCGACGACCCCGACCAGATGGTGGCCCTTGCGGCTGACCCCAAGTCGGTCCTGAAAAGCGCCGGAAAGGTAATACTCGACGAGTTCCAGCACATGCCCGGCGGCATCGACAGGGTCATCAAGCTCCTCGTCGATAACGGTGAAGGGGTGCGGTTTGTCCTTACCGGGTCCTCCACGTCGGGGATGCTTCGCCCCCTCGGCGACAGCATGGCCGGAAGATCTTCCATTGTTTCCATGTACCCCCCGGCACCGGGTGAGTGGCCCGGCGAGTCGGACTGGACAAAAGGGTTGCTGCCCCGCGTCAGGCTTGGTTACCGCAACGAAGAAGCGTGGTTATCCTTCTGGAAAGGCTACGAAGTGGCCATGGTTCAGAAGGATATCCCCGCCGTCGCCGACATCCGTAACCCCGCCGAGATCTACAGGCTATGCAGGCTTCTTGCCGGAAGGGCCGGGTGCAGGATCAACTTCCAGGACCTGGCCAGTGACATGGGAGGGGTCGCCCTCACTACTGTAAAAAGGTGGGTCAACGCCCTTGAAACGGTAGGAGTGGTGGAGCTTCTGCCGCCGTGGGTGAATGCGTCTTCCCGTTTCCGTAAATCACCCAAGCTCTACTTCTTTGACCCAGGGTTCGCCTCCTACCTGGGGAACACGAACGGCGGGAGCCTCTTCGAAAACGCCGCTTTCACGACCCTTCGCGCCTGGAGTTCCCTAAAACCCGGCACAGCCCTTTTCTGGTATCTCGACCGTAACAACAGGGAAGTCGACTTCATCCTCCAAGGCCGCGACGGCAACATCGGTTTCGAGGTCAAGAAAACCACCTCCGTCAGCCTGTCCCACGCGAAAACACTTATAGAAGCTAGGCACGAAGGCCTGATAAAAGAAGGCTATGTCCTCTTCGATGGAGAAGGCAAACAACAGGTATCCGAAGGCGTATTCGCCCTCGGGCTCAGGTCCCTGGTGCCTTAAAACCTTGATAGTCCAACGTCAAAGCCTTTTCCCATTTCGCTCTCGCCCTTGCCTTGTCCTTCCTGTGGCCTCAAGCCTGCCGCCTGTCGCCTTGTTTTTCCGTCTCCTGCCCTCCGATTCCCAATTCCCGATTAACGATTCACGGCCCTTGCCTTTCCCCCCAAAGAGCAATAAAATTACTCGAAAACAGTCCCGAGCGAAAAGCAGCGTTACTACTAGGAGTTCAAGGCTCCGTCACCTTGCCTTGAGGTCGCGTTGTTCGCGCCTTGAAGCCGGCTTCTGAAGCCAGTCGCTAAGCTTTTAGCCTCGCCGGAGGGATCTCATGCTCGAAAGCTTCATCACCTCGAAAACGCGTATCAAACTGCTCCTTAAGTTCTTCATCAATCCCGACACCACCGCCTACCTGCGAGGACTCGCCGACGAATTCGGCGAGTCCACCAACGCCGTGCGGGTGGAACTGAACCGCCTCTCCAAGGCCGGCATCCTCGAGTCCAGGGCCGAAGGCCGCACCATCCTATACAAGGCCAACAAAAAGCACCCTCTCTTTCCCGAGGTCCAACGCATCGTCGCCAAGACCGTGGGCCTCGATAGGCTTGTCGAGCAGGTCGTATCCCGCCTGGGCAGCGTGGAGTTGGCCTTCGTCACCGGCGACTACGCCCGCGGCGTCGACTCGGGCCTCATCGACCTGGTCCTGGTAGGGGAGGTCGATGAGGTCTACCTCGCCGAACTGGCCAAAAAGGCCGAGAAACTCATCGATCGCAAGATTCGCACCCTGGTCCTCGCCCGCGAGGAGTACCATAAATTGGAGGAGAAATTCGAAAAGGAAAAGGCCATCCTGGTGTGGGAGAACCCCAAGGGGCATGTACGGTCAACGTAAAAGGGTAAGCGGGGAAATCCCACCCGATTACCGATCCCCGGTTTAAGTTTTAAGCCTTCCCTGTCGTCCGACGCCTGTCTCCTGACGCCTTGGTTTTTGGTCTTCCCGCCCTTCCGATTCCCGATTTACGATTTTTGGTTTCCGATTCACGATTCCCGATTCACGATTCACGGCCCCTGCCTTTCCTCCTCCTGCCTTTCTGTACACAATTGCTCAAATTCAAGGTCTGACCCCAATGCCCCGTCCCTAGCTCTTCGTAGTTTACTATTTGTATATCTCATCCTTACGAAGTACTCTTATATATGTCAGGGCGCGACAGCCCGACACCGAAAGGAGGTGAAGTCCATGGCAGAGTACATCACCGCTTCAAGCCGCCTGAGCCTCAGGCTCCAGATCGGCACCAACGACGACGGCCGCCCCATCCTCAGGAGCCTTTCCCTGAGGGACCTTTCCGAAGACGCCGCCGCCGATGACGTTTCCGACGCGGTTTCCGCCCTCGGCGATCTCCTGGCGTACCCCATTGTGGAAACCAGCAAGATCGACACGAACCTCGTGGTCTAGTAGACCCATCGCAACTGGTGGAAAGGAGGTGAAACGATGGAGACAAAGACCTTGAAGATGGTTTTCGGCACCGCTGGGGGCGACAAGTGGCAGATGACCCTCCGGTACCCCAAGGATGACCTCGACGCCGAGGACGTGGAGGCGGCCATGGAGGCCGTCATCGAGGCTGACGTCTTCGCCTCGGGGCTGACCGATGCGCTGGCCGCCCAGATCATAGGCAGGACCGTCACCGACCTGTTCAAGAACTAGTTGCAGCCATAAATATCGCTCGCCCTCGGGCCCAGGGAGCCCGGGGGTGAGCCAAGGAGGGAACAGACCATGGAAGACTTCGTGGCTTCCGCCATCCAGAGCGGGTTCGCCATTGCCGTGGCGGCCTACCTGCTGGTGAGGATGGAAAGCCGGCTCGAAGAGCTCACCAAGGCTATCAGGGACCTGCAGGTCGCCATAGTCAACAGGGGAGGCGCCTAGTTTGAAGGTAAACAACATCTTCGTCTCCCCCCACTTCAGGCTGGCTGAATTTCAGTGCAGGTGTTGCGGGTGCGTCCAACTGCACCCCGAACTGCTGGTAAAACTGGAAAACCTGCGCGACGCCTGGGGCAGCCCGCTGCTCGTCACGAGCGGCTTCCGCTGCAGCAGGCACAACCGCAGCGTCAACGGCGCCGAGGCCAGCCTGCACCTTTTGGGGCAGGCCGCAGACGTCGTCGTGCTCTACGATGTACAGAGGGAATTCACCGAATTGGCGGAAAAAATGGCCTTCGACCAGGTCATCCCCTACGGCAAGAGGAACTTCGTCCACTTGGGGGTCTTCGGCCGGGACGAAAGGGTCATCCTGCCCGTGAGGCAGCATAAATGGGAAATGGCGGTGCCGCTCCGTGGGGCGGCTGGAACATGAGGACATACTGCGGAGTTTTCGCCCCCTGGTGGAATCCATCGCCCGCTCTTACCGGGGCAACGGGGCCGAGTTCGAGGACCTCCTCCAGGAGGGCTACCTCGCCATACTGGAACTGCTCCCCCGCTGCAGGAACAGGCAGTACCTGGCCAAGTTCCTCAAGTGGAGGGTCAGGGCCAGGGTCCGTGCCAGGGCGGCCGCCCTCTGGAGGTGGAACCGCTCCGGCGTCAAGGTGGAGTTCGACCCCGAAAAGCACTCGCCCCACTACGAGGAACCGCTGCCCTGGACCCGGTGGACGGCCGAAGGGCTCCTCCCCGAGGGCGACGTCCGGGTCGTGCGGCTCCTGGAAGTAGGTTTCACCCAGCAGGAGATCGCCGAGCACCTGGGCGTCACCCAGCAGGCCGTCAGTTACCGGGTGGGGAGGATCAGGAAGAAACTGCGGAAAAACGAGGAGCCAGGCGGCGGAGGTCAGTAAGGGCTAAACACTGTCAACGAATAACAGGAACCGTGAACGTAAGACCAACCCCAAGGCCAGGGCAAACGAGATCCACTGCGCCGTGGGGTCAAGAGCGGGGCCGCGATGAGTGCGGCCCCGCTCTTTTGTACACGAATGATCAAATTCAAGGTCTGACCCCAATACCTTGCTTTTTGCTATGAAGAGCAATAAAATTACTCGTAATCGATGTTTTGCAGGAGCTGGATGGCACAGGGCCGGTCTTTAAAGCAGGGGGCATATTTTTGCTTTGTCCTTCCTTTCTTCCCTCGTCAGTAACCTGCAGCCTGACGCCTGCCGCCTGTCGCCTATTCTCCGGCTGTTGGAGGTCTTGTCATGCCTGTCTCCGCCAAGGCAAGTATCGGCGCCAACGTCAAGTTCGGCCAGTACGTCGTCGTCGGAGACGATGTGGTTCTTGGCGATAACGTCACCGTCGGTCACCACGTCGTCCTCCGAAACGGCGTCCGCCTGGGCGAAGGTTGCGTCATCAACGACGGGGCCATCCTGGGTAAGCGGCCGGGCAAGGCGAGCCTTTCGGCCACCACCGGCGGGCCCAGGGAGCACTCTCCCCTCGCCCTGGGCAAGGCCGTAACCGTCGGCGCTGGGTGTATCCTCTACGTGGGTGCTGAAATAGGCGACGGCGTCTTCTTCGGCGACCTCGCCACAGTCCGGGAGGATGTCAGGATCGGCGAGCTGACCATCATCGGCCGCGGAGCCACGGTGGAGAACAAGGTCACCATCGGCCGCAAGTGCAAGATAGAGACCGAGGCCTACATCACGGCCTTTTCGACCATCGAGGACTACTGCTTCATCGCTCCCTGCGTTTGCTTCACCAACGACAACTACCTGGGGCGGACGGAGGAAAGGAAGAAGCATTTCGGCGGCCCCACGCTCAGGCGGGGCGCCCGAATCGGCGCCAACGCCACCATCCTCCCCAACCTGGTGATAGGGGAGGACGCCGTCGTAGCAGCCGGGAGCGTCGTCACGAAGGACGTGCCCCCCCGGGTGATCGTGGTGGGTAGCCCCGCCAAGGTGCTGCGCCCCGTCCCGGAGGAGCAGTTGATCGAAAACCAGGTCTTCTACGACGGATAGACCCTGCTCTACAGGCTCACCCGTTCGCCCTTTACATCTTTGAAAAGGGGAGGGGTTCCAATGGCTCTCATTGACAAAATCCAATCTAAAGATGCCCTGATCGGCGTCATCGGCCTCGGCTACGTGGGGCTCCCCCTGGCGGTGGAAAAGGCCAAGGCTGGTTTCATCGTCCTGGGTTTCGACATCCAGCCCGAAAAGGTTGCCCAGGTCAACCGGGGAGAAAACTACATCGGCGACGTGGTCCCCGAAGAACTGGAAAGCCTCGTCCAGGAAGGCAGGCTCTCGGCCACTTCCGACTTCGGCCGCCTAGGTGAATGTGACGTGGTCGCCATCTGTGTCCCCACCCCGCTGGACCGCTTCAAGCAGCCCGACCTTTCCTACGTGAAGAACTCGGTCCTCGAGGTGGCCTCTCACGCCCACCGGGAGATGCTGGTGGTGCTCGAATCCACCACCTACCCCGGCACCACCGAGGAGATCCTCAAGCCCCTTTTCGAACAGGAGGGTTTCGTCATAGGCGAGGACCTGTACCTGGCCTTCTCCCCCGAGAGGGTCGACCCCGGGAACCTGCGCTTCAAGACCAAGAACACCCCCAAGGTCGTCGGCGGATGCACGAATGAGTGCACCCGCCACGCGAAGGCCCTCTACGAGGCCGTCCTCGACGCCCCGGTCTTCACCGTCTCCAGCCCCAAAGAGGCGGAGATGACCAAGATCCTGGAGAACACCTTTCGCATCGTCAACTGCGCCTTGGCGAACGAGATGGCCATGATCTGCGACAGGCTGGGGGTCAACGTCTGGGAAGTCATCGCCGCCGCGGCAACGAAGCCCTTCGGGTTCGTCCCCTTCTATCCCGGCCCGGGGGTGGGGGGCCACTGCATCCCCATCGACCCCTACTACCTCACCTACAAGGCCCGGGCTGTGGACTACCACACCCGGCTGATCGAGATGGCCGGCGACATCAACGACGAGATGCCCGCTTACGTGGTCCGCAGGCTGCAGGACCTGCTCAACGATAGGGGCAAGCCCCTGAAGGGCAGCCGTGTCCTGCTGCTGGGGGTCGCCTACAAGGGCGACATCGACGACCTCCGCGAGTCTCCGGCCCTGAAGGTCTGGGAGAAACTGGAGGCGAAAGGGGCCGAAGTCCTTTACCACGACCCCTACTGCCCGGTGGTCAAGAGACATGGGGTCATGGTGCCCTCGGTCGCGCTGGAGACGGAATTCCTGCGAGGGTGCGACGCCGTGGTCGTGACGACGGGCCACACCAGGAAAGTGGATTACGACCTGGTTCAGCAAAACGCGCCCCTGGTCTTCGATACCAAGAACATCATGGGTGGTACCCGGTCTCCCAATGTCGTACCTCTGTGAAAGCAAAACCAAAACCCGAAGTGCCACCACAGAGATACCGTGTTGCAAGTCAAGTATTGGTTTGAACCTTGACAATCTGGTTGTAATCTTTTCAGGACTATTTCATCGAACTTTCGGCATACAGAGAGCAGGGTCGAAGTATGCCTT
>Ga0116145_1002469_pt1 | contig 16510 bp, 25 predicted proteins | sample AD_JPNHG1_MetaG_FD_89747 | JGI IMG/M metagenome (GOLD analysis project Ga0116145, IMG submission 89747) | Active sludge microbial communities of municipal wastewater-treating anaerobic digesters from Japan - AD_JPNHG1_MetaG | ecosystem: Engineered > Bioreactor > Anaerobic > Digestate | place... | reverse complement strand
TAAATCTTTTATTATTTCTTCTTCACTCATAGTTATCACTCCATTCAGCTACGTTTTAATTTCCAAACATTTTAAAATGTCTAGTTAGTAATTCTTCTTGCTCCTGTCTTTCAAAGTCAGCTCTTGACTGAATTATAAACTCTACATTTTCAGGAAGATCTGTACTTATAATAAGTGGTGTCTTTTTTCCAGCTAAAGCTATATAGTGTATATAGCCGTCATCATATATTGTATCTTCTAGCCTTAATTTATTATAAGCTTCAGGTGTAATTCTAATTACTACTTGTAAATGTTTTGGGTTTTTAAACCTATCGAATATATCAAATCTATATTGTGTATATGTATCATATATCTTATCTAACATTGTTATCCCTCCTATATCATTTCAAATTCTATGGCTGTCAAGTATATTGTCTTATTCATCACATTGTAGTAAGTATCCTTGCTAATTCCGTCTTGCATTTGTGCATATACTTGTTTGTGTCCTTTGAAGAATATTAGCTCTGCTACTTTTTTATCTTCTTCGTTAAGCCTTGCTATTGCGTTTTCTATATTTTGAATTTTACGAGTAACTATAAGAATAGATCTACTTGATATTAGCTTTTCTGCTTTTTGAAAGGTTGTGTCGCTTGTAGTGTTTCCTCTAGGCTGTCCGTCTTGTACTGGCGAGCTTTCAAGTATTTCTTCTTGTAGCTCTATTAGCTTTCTTTTATTGTATTCGTAGTTGTATAACTCTTTTTTTATGTAGCTCCTTGTGTGAGCATCTAGTTTGTAGTTCTTTCTCATAGTTACCCTCCAATTAAATTATTTCTTTAAATTCTATGTCGTCATATTTGTATTGCAACATTTTCTTTTTTAGAATATACGTTTTATCTTTTGCAGTAGCAGGACTCTTAACATCTTCTAAAACGTGCCTGCCGTCTTTGGTGTAATAGTCAAAGTCAGACTTATAAGTTATTGCTCTTATTGTTTTTCCGTTCTTTTTAAAGCTTGGCTGTAATTCGAACGAAGTCTGCATTTTTAACTCTTTGATTAGTCCAGCTCTTTCAAGTAGTTTTAACTCTTTATATCTCAAACCCTCTTTTTTTGAGTCGAACTCTATTCCGTCAATTATTATTTTTGTGTTTCTGTACTTATTTACTGTCATCTGTACCCCTCCTATATATAAGTAAAGGGTACATATTGTACCCCAGTTGCTTAATCTTCTTTCTTGCTATTTTCTTTTTTTTGTCGGCTTTTTTCGGCTCTTTTTTTATTCAACATTATTCGACATTTATTTTTTTTGCTCGAACTTTTTCGACTTTTTTTGAGCAATAGCCTTGCCTATTTTCTTAAGTTCTTTATTCTTTGCGTTTTCTTTTATTCTTTTTGCATCTGCTCGCCCTTTTAAAAGTGTCTCAGTTCCTAAGTCTTTAAGCCACGTTATTTTTATATTAAGTTTTAGCCACTCGTCAAAGTTGTTATAGTCTATATTGGCTTTAGTGTCTTTTTTAGGTGTTATATATTCCCACGTAAATATTTCGCTAAGTGCGTCTAAATCTCTCTCAAATGGTTTTATTATAAATCTGTCAAAGTGTCGGTCTTTATTCTGTTTAACGTCCTCATATCTTGGTATAAGTTTGCAATTCTCATAAAGGTTTTTAACGCTTATTATATTCTCGTGTTTTCTGCCTAAGTTTCGTCTTTTATGTAAGAATATTGCTAAGCCTAAACTAAAACTATAAGGGTTATACTTGTCGTTAGTTCTAAGCATCTCTTTAGGTAGGTAGGCTAAGTAAGGTGTAGGCTCTAAAATAACTCTGTTAGCAAATTCTTTACGCATCTCAAAGTAAGCAACGCCTCGATCAATTCCTAAATTATTAGCCCCTAAGCCTAAATCTGCAAAGTCGCCCTTGTTACCTTTTTTCTTAGTAAAGAATATACTATTTAAAAATCTTAGGTCTATTGTAGTTCTTTCTCTTAAATCTCTTAAGCCGTCCTTAGTTGTACTTTTGCCCTCTATTTCTGCTAAGTCCTTTATTGATATTCTTAAAATAGGGTTAGCATCTAAGTATTGGCTCTCTATTGGCTTGTCTTTATCAACTAAGGTTGTAAGTTGTGATATAAGCACCCATAAAAGTTTTGACGTGCTTTGTCTTAGCATATTATTGTTATAGGTCGACTTACTTATAAGCCCCTCTAATTCGTCTACGTTGTCAATTCCTAATATATATTTAGGTCGTCTGTCCATATTTATACCTCCTAAAATGGTAGTGAGTCATTATCATAATAATTTGGAATGTTATCATAAGATTGTGGCATTGACTCTTGCTGTGGCTCTTGTGGAGCTTCGTTTTCAAACTCTTGTACTACAGCTTTTATTTTTGGTAGTCCTTGATTTGTTTTATAGAAGCTTAGAAAGCCTTTTTTTACATTTATTTTTGAATTACTTTCTAGCGATATGTCTTTTGGTAGTTGTACGCTTATATATAAGTTTTCATAATTACCAAATTGGTTTTTCTTGCTTATTGTTGTTGAGTAAGAAGTTCTACCTTCATATTCATTTTTGTATATTCTTAATTGGCTATTGTCTATATTTATTCCCATTATAATTCCTCCTATTTATATTCCCAGTTATAACTTCCTGCTGTTTTTGATTTTTTATTTAAACAGTTCCATATATTTGTATTTAATATTCTTGTTTTCCTTGTTTTCTATAAAAGTTTCTGCAACTATCCTGTGTAAAGAAAAAGTTTTACTTTTAGAGTTTTTAGATAAAACTACTATTTCATATCCTTTGTTGGTTGTACCTGTTTTTAATATTTTTTCACTTTTGGCTGTATATTTTCTAGGAAAGCTTTTTATTCTACCCATATTACTTACTTGATATAAACCCTCATAACCGTTTTATATCTTTCCATACTTCGTTATCCATTGCCGTAATCCTTGTTGATTTGCTCCTGCAATACTCTTATTTGTAACTTATATAGTGCTATAGCTTCTTGACAGCTTTTGTATAGTGTTTCTGCTATTATTTCTTGCTCTTTTGCGTTTGCTATTTCTTCTTTACCTCTAGCCACATCATAAGCTAAAGTTACTGGCATTCCTTCTGCTTTTAGCCTTAGTAGTTCTTGTGCTAGTAGTTTCCTGTAGTTTGCGTATGCTTTTGCGTATGTCATTCCCCTATTTTTAAATTCTGTTAGGGCTGTATTTAGTAAAGTTTTTAATCGGTTCATTTCTTCTAATAAGTCCATTATTTGCTCGCCTTTCTCCAACTAAAAACTCTAACGCCTTTTTGATTTTTAATTGCTAGCCCTGTTATTTCTTTGTCTGTTATTTCTATTTCTTTTACGTGGAACTTGTCATAAGTGGTATATCTTCCGTTAACTTGTCTTATGTCGCATTTGTCGGCTGGTATATAAATAAAGGGCGAAGTGTATAACTCGATACCTATTCCCCATTTGAAGCCTGCTCTTTTAAATGCGTCTGACGCTTCGCCTTTTTCTTTATCGCCAAAGGCTGACTCTACGCCACAGTCCCATTTTGTGATCCATTCATTTATGTTTGGATAATATACTGACAAACCACAGTACATATTGCCTTTTACTTCTTTATAATCACATTTCCAGAAATAAGCTCCTACGGTTTCGTCTAGTAGTTGCATATCGGTTCTAGCTGTTTTATATAAAAGTAAACTTAAGCCTTTTTCGTTTATAGTTGATACTTTACATTCTATTTCATCGCTTTTTAAATCTCTAAACATATATTCCATAGGCTAGCCCTCGTTTTCTTCTTTTTCTTCTTTAATTTGTTTTATAAGCTCGCTTAAGTCTACTTTTATTTCTGTTGCATTTATTACCTTTTGCAACGCTTCTTTTAGTGTGTCTTTCATAAATTTATCAGCGTTTCCTTGAGCTTTTGCTTTTCCTAAACCTACAGCTACGTCTATCATTTCTTCATTAATTTTTCCGTGTTCTATTAATCCTCTAACTATTGTTGCTAAATCTGTCAATACTTCCGACTGACTTCCTGCTACTTTTATATTTCCTTTTCTACATTTAATCATTTTTAACCCCCTATTATTTAATCCTTAAGTTTGTATTATTTGTTTGTATATTTACACCTGACACAATTTCTCCATATTTTTTAAAGTTATCTGCGATTTTCTTTTTATTTACCTTTGTTTCTGTTACTACTTCTTTGTATTCGTCAGGTATTAACTTTTCGTCTATTATGTCTACTGAAATTGGGCTTTTGGCTATTTGTAGCTTTCCTGCTCCTGTTTCAATTCGTTCTATCCCCAAGTATTCCATAGAATTTTTTACGTAGTCTTTATATCTGTCAAGCTTATTTGTTTCTGCTTTTTTATACTCTTGTAATCGTTTAATTTGCACGTCTATTGCTTCTATTAAAGACTTTCTATCTAAGTAGTAGCCAATTATATTGTTTGACTTAACCATTAAAGCGTTTTCTAATTCTTGCTGTATTACTTGTCCTGCTTCTTCTGTTAGTTCGCCTGACTCTAGCTTGTCCATTAACGCTATAAAGCTGTCTGCTATTTCGTACAGTTTTAAATCTGCCATTTGTTTTTTCCTTTCTTAGTGATATAATCACTTTGTAATATTTTTAATTGTTTAGGGCTGTATGCTATTTGCAAGGTACGTACAGCTCTTTCATTTTGTTTTCAATTTCTTTTTCCACTTCTTCAACTTGTTTTAATTGTTCTTCTGTTATTGCATTAAGTTTTGTTCTCTTATTTATGTCTTGAAATATAAACAAGTCTTCTATTTCTTTTATATTGTTAACGTCTGCCATTCTTACCACCCCCTTTAAAAAATATGTTTTTGCTGTCTTGTTTCAGCTTGTCTATTTCTTCTTGGGTATAATAACAGCTCTTATTTTTTATTGTCTCTCGAACTACGTCGTATATATGCTCTAGCTTTTTCTCTGTAATTTGACCTCTTATAACCATATCTTTTTATCTTTCTTAAAATTTCTTAAAAAAATAATCTAAGCTATGGCTTGTATCATTTTCAGCGTTAAGAACGTTTTGTACTGCTACCATTTCGTTGATTTTCCAGTCTACAACTTCGTTGACTTTTTTTCCAAAAGCCACCTCGCCTATATTAATTTTTTCTGCTAAAGCTTTATTTGTGAAACCTGCTCGAGCCATTTCAGCTACAAGATTTTTATACATTTGTTGTCCCCCTTTCAACTATGAATTTTACATTTGTGTTTGTCTTAATCGCATTGTATATTAATTGTAATTAATTGTCAATAACTTTTCTAAAATTTAGTAAATCTTTTCCTATATCTAATTGCCTACTTATTATATACAATTACACATTTTTTATACTAAATTTGCTTTTTAGACTTCCTTTTTTTGAAATAATGTTATAATATAATGTCAAAATGAAAGTGAGGTTTATTATGAATTTGTTAGATAATCTAGATAAATTTATGAAAATTTAATAAAATACTTGACTTCTATTTTTTTAAATAGTATTATGTACGTAGTAAACGCTTTTGCGTTTATCATATCTATATAACATTTCATATTTTAGAAAATTAGAAGTTTTTTTATCATAAACATTGATACCCCATTAAAGTGGAAGGTTAATGCTTATGATATTCGTAATTGAATATTAAAGAGCATAAAAAAAGCCTTTAGTTCGTGAAAACTAAAAGCTTATGCCGAAAGTTAACCAACCCTTAACTGTCAGCACGTTTATAATTATTATACATATAATTATAAAAAACTGCAATACTTTTAAGATAAATTTTTGAGGTTTTAGCTTTCGAGTTAAAATCTCTTTCTTTGTTTTAAGAGCAAGAAGTTTCAAAGTAAAATAAAACATAAAGGTTAGTCAAGCCAATGCTAAAAAGTTGATATTGCTATCGTATGCTTCAATACGGTCGGTTATATGAATACCATCTTTTCATATACTCGTAAAACGGAAACATAAAACCGTTTAATAAATTTTATGGCGAGAAGCTGTGCAAGGTGTAATTCCTTGGGGTTGTGAGGGTGTAAAAGAAGTCTGGGGCAGACAAGACTGTGTGTTTATTCATTTATAAACATAATCCTTGCAGGTGGTCGACGCATTGGGGCAATGAGAACTCAAAGTGTTGTAAATTAGAGTAATTCTTTTTTAAAACTTCCTTTTCAAAGGGATTACTCTGCACAAAAACAAATCAAATCTAAAGTGTTATATAAAAAACTAACTGAAAGTACATAAGAATTTAAAAGTAAAAAAATATATTAGAAAGGTAGTGATAATAATAAAAACAAAAACAATAATATGTAGAGATACAGAAGAAGTAGTAACAGGTGTTACTAAAAAAGACTGTTATGAGAAATACCTAAATACAAAACATTGGAGAAATTTAAGATTAAACATAGCTTACAAACATAATAATAGGTGTCAAATGTGTAGTAAGTTAGTTAAGAGGGGCTACCATATACACCATTTAACTTACGAAAATATAGAAAACGAAAAAGCTAGCGATCTAATGTTTTTATGTGAAAGTTGTCATAATAAAATACATATATAAATAAAATCCAAAAGGAGAGTGAAAAAATGATATTAGAGCTTGAAGATAATAATCATATATTATATAGCCTAAAACAAAAACTAAAAGAAATAGGTAAATCTCTTTGACATTCCTAACTTGGAAAAGCAATCAGCTGAATTAGAAAAAGAAACTATGCAAGATGGTTTTTGGAATAATTCAAAAAAATCTGGTATAATTTTGCAGAAAATAAAAACAATAAAAAATAAAGTAGAAATTTATAATAAACTTAATACTGAATTAAATAGCTTATTAGAAATGTCAGAACTTCTTATTGAAGAAAACGAATCTAATAATTCCGCTTCTTCAGAAACAGAACAAGACAACAGCTTAATAAAAGACATATTAGATGGAACAAAAACACTGCAAAAAGAATTAGATAACCTTGAAATAGAAACACTACTATCAGGCAAATATGATATAAACAATGCAATAGTAACAATTCACCCGGGAGCAGGTGGTACAGAGTCTCAAGATTGGGCTGAAATGTTATATAGAATGTATACTAGATGGGCAAACGCGAACAACTTTTCTGTTCAAGAATTAGACTATCTAGACGGAGATGAAGCAGGCCTAAAAAGTGTTACATTTCTAATATCTGGTGATTATGCTTATGGATATATGAAATCTGAAAAAGGTGTTCACAGACTAGTAAGAATATCTCCTTTTGATGCAGGTGGAAGAAGACACACATCTTTTGCATCAGTTGAAGTATTACCAGAAATAACAGAAGACATTGAAATAGACATTAATCCTGATGATTTAAGAATAGATACATATAGAGCATCAGGAGCGGGCGGACAACACATAAACAAAACATCATCTGCAATAAGGATTACACACATACCAACAAATATTGTAGTAGCTTGTCAAACAGAAAGATCTCAATTACAAAATAAAGAAACTGCAATGAAGATGTTAAAATCAAAATTATTGGACTTAAAAGAAAGAGAACATAAAGAAAAAATAGAAGATTTAAAAGGTGAACAAAAAGACATAGCATGGGGAAGTCAAATAAGATCATATGTATTCTGCCCATATACGCTTGTAAAAGACCATAGAACTAATTTTGAAACAGGAAATGTAGAAGTAGTTATGGATGGAGATTTAAATGGCTTTATGAAGGAATATTTAAAAAAATAATAGAGAAGAAAATTATATTCAAACCAATAGTTATAAAACTAAAAGTCTAGCTAATAAAATAAAGTATTTAGTAAGTTGTTTTACCAATAACAGAATTAAAAAGCTAACTGATGAAGAAAAAGCAGAACTAATAATTTATATGGAAAACATAATTAATAAATAACAGAAAGAAAGTATAATTAAATTACGAATTTATTACGTTTATGTAACTTTTTCGTAATTAAAATAATTACCATAATTTACTACAATACTTACTTACTAAAATATAGTAAAATAGTTGTATATATTTGTAGGTGGTGGTTAAATGTTATTAAATTGTAAGAAAAAAGTATATTATAATGGATTGGATTGTATTCTTGAAAATGATATAAGGTTATACTCTAAAGACTGGAACGGAAAAGTTTATATAAAAGGCTATAAAGATAAAACAGAAATACATAAAACATATGAGCCTATTGTAAATATAAAAGGCTCTAAAGTAAAACTTATTGGATTTAAAGAAAACTAATTGACATATTTTAACAATTACTATATTATATTTCTAGGAATATCTTTAGAACGCATTTGCTATCCTATAAAAGAAGTCAGTACTTGTCGGTGTGGCTTCTTTTTTTATTTCTTACTATGTCTTATTTCTTCTTGGTAGTTTCTTTCTATTTTTTCGTCTATTGTAACTAAGTTATTTGTAATAATATCTAATGACTTTGCTATATTATTGTTGCTCTGTGCTAATGTCTTAAGCATTTCTGTATTATCTTCTAACATTTTTGTATTTTTCTTTTTGTCTTCTATAAAAACCCATATAAAAAGTCCAGCCATTATTACAGTACCACCATATTGAAATATTGCTTGTATTATTTCTTGTATTGTCATATTTTTAGCTCCTTTCTAACCTTCTTGGTCACTCTTAACTAAATAAGCGTGTAAAGTTATATTATAAACGTTGCAAGGGTACGCTGTTGCATTGGTTACTTTTAAGTTTATTCCGTTTTTAGTTGGATAATTAAACGTTGGCTCTAAAGTAATTTCGCTTGCTTTAAATATTCTTGATCCTGTTAAAATTCTATAAGTATTTCCTGACCACGTACTAGATCCATAAGTCGCAATATTGTTTAAGTATATTGTTACTGTGTTGCTATTTTGTGTCGTTACTTGTGCTGACAGTCTATAAGCTACTTCGTAACCTGTTGGTATTGTTATCGCTGTTGTTATTCCTTCTATAAGCTGGTAGTCATAAGCACCCAATAATTGAAAAGTGCCACTTGTAGAAGTTGTAAAATGGTCATACATAAGTTGACTTCCTATATAAATACAGTTATCAAGTTGTAAACTACCACTATAAAAGCTGTTTGGGTTAGTTGGAAAACCATTTAAGGCTACACTATTTAAGTTCCTATCGAAAAACATAAGTGGTATTCCTTTTGGAAGTACTACATTGTAAGTCGTAGATCCAAACAAGTCAGTTATTATAAATTGAAAGTCGTAGTCGTATTGGTTGTCAAATGAAGCTGTAACTTGTGTATTATTTGCAATAGTTACAGGGCTTGAATATGAGCTTTCGCTTGTTTTCTTATACTTGTATTGAATAGTTACGCTGTTATGGCTGTCTACGCTTGAAAAATAAGCATTTACAAGCATATCTGTTGCTGAATAAAAGTTTGACTGTCTTGCTATGTTAATTGTTGCATAAGGTAGTTTCCACGCTAGCATTGTTACTGTTATGCTTTTAGTAGTTACAAAGCCCCTAGAGTCTGTAACTATTACATTTAAAGTAAAGTTAGTTGAATAGTTTATTGTTCCAATAGAAATAGGGTTTGTATAACTATTAGTTATGTCTACTTTGTAACCATTTATTGAATACTCTACCTTGCTAATAGTTGCATATTTTAAGGCTTGTACTCCCGATATTGTTAGCTGTAAATTACTTTGATTTTGTATTATTTGCTGGTCGTTCCCTGTTATTACTACGGTTGTAGCGTTACTGTCTTTGTATGTTACTGTATTAATTACAGGGTTTCCATTTACTATTGAAAAAGTAACAGGGTAGCTTTGTCTTAAGGTAGTTCCATTTATTATTGTTTGAATATAGAAATATACTGTTCTTGATTTGCCTGTTGTAGCTTGTCTTAACGTGTTTCTTTCAGCTGTTGTAAGATTAAAAGTATAGCTCGTTCCTGTTATTGGTATATTTCTATATGGAACGTCTGCCGAAGCTCCAGTAAGTGATATACAAGCTTGTAATGAGCTTACGGCTGTTCCTGCTGGGTTTGTATATGTTATTGTAGGGTTTGCTTCGTCGTTAAAGTTTGGTGCGTTTGTTATAGTAGCATTTCTTGCAATACTAGGAAGACTCCAGCTACCACTACCTGTGCAATTTACGGCTACGTAGTATATTCCTGCTTCTGCGTATGCTGAAAATGTTTTATTACCACTACTATTGTGTGTAAAAGTATATGTTCCACTTGCTATTACAGTTCCTGAATATACATTCATTCTTGTTGATGAATAATATACTTGCTTTCCGTCTATTGTAACTTTAAAGTTTCCACAGGTTACCCAGCCATAAGTATATGAGCCACTACCAACTAGCGACCAATTTATTGTTGTTTGGTTATTTGCTACGCTTTGGCTTTTTACTGACCAATTAAAAGTTAAGCTTCTACCTTCACAGCTTGTTGTTGTAAATGAGCCTGAATTAGCCATTAACTACCACCCCCTTGTGCATTAACTAGTGCTATACCGTCATTTGTTACGCTTCCATTTGTTATTGTTATTGGAATAAATCTAAGCTTATTACATAGTGTTATTTCTTCTTCTACTACTGATTTTTTCTGATGAAATTCGTCTCGATCTACCCAATATATCTTATTATTGTTTATATCATATCCTGCAAAGCCTATGTCGTTATTCATTAGTATATATGAGCCGTCTTGACCATACATTTTTAAGCCGTTTTTGTTTAGCTCTGCTATTAAGTTATTAGCTTCGTCGTAAACTTCAATTTGTCCGTTTTGGTTTAAGTTGTTACCTAGCTTTAAAGTTCCACCTTTGATTAAATCAGCTGTCAAGTTTATTACGTTTATTTGCTCCATATTCAAAACATTGTCTATTGTCCAAGCACTTTGGAAAGTTCCATTTATACCTGTTTGACTAAAACCAATACCACCGTTATTTATCATAATTACATTAGTTGCGTCTTCTTTTGGCAAAGTATCTACTATTAAGATTTTATCGCCTTCGTATATACAATAACTTGATCCTAAAGCGTTCCATATTTTTTCTTGTGCTTGTTGTAGTTCTTCACTTAAAGTTATTACTATATTTGTATTTGCATTGTTTATAGCTGTCTGTGTTGCTGATGATATGCTAGTAAGTAAATTACTTAATTTCTGCGTAAAGTTTCCAAACTCTAACTCTGTATATTTATTCAAGATACAGTCGTAGTCGTATGCTATTAAGTTTGTCATTATGTCTACACCTAGTCGCTCGTCTATTACTTCTATTGTATCGCCTATATCTGTTATTTTTTCTAGGTTTGCTTTAAGCGTATAATTTACTTGTGGTATGCTGTTTTCTTCTACATAAGTTTGTGCTTTATCTCGTAAGTCATTAATCAATGCTTGTTGGTATGCGTTTTCGTCAAGGTTTCCTTGTTCGTCTTTGTAGTCTTCTTCTAGTATGTTGCTTTGGTCAAATGAAACTGTCTTTGTATAAGGTATTGTATATTGTAATTGGCTATATACGTATAGCTCGTCTAATGTTAAGCCGTCTTTTCCAACAGGCAAAAGCTTTGTAACAACATTATCCCAATTTTCTGTGCAAGTAATATCTTTTAAGTTTTTAGCATATCTAACTGTTACGCCGTTATCTTGTCCAATACTAGCCATTACTTTAATTGTCCAGTTATCACGTACCAAGTGACCACCCCAACGCTCTATAACTGTGTTAATAGCTTCATATAGCGACGTTCTTACGCACCTGTAACTATTTATATTTTGTATATTAGAAAGCGTTGTAAAAGGGCTTGGGTTGTCTGTGGCACTATTTAAGTGGTCTAGTGCGTCATTACAGTTTTTGTCTACTACGTAGCTGTCTGCTATTAAGTAGTTTTGGCTGTCAAAAAATACGTGATTTGCTTTTACTCTTATTTTAGTTTTTGTCTTTTCAGGATTTGACAACCTAAAAGCCTGCTCGCCTTGTGGCGTTGGTGCTACTACTATATTGCCTTGTACTAAATCATTGACATACTCTAGCCCCGTTTCTAATTCTAAATAAAAAGAGCCGTTGTCCTCTTTGTGAACTTTGGCTTTTGTTGCTATTATGGTTTTATCTCCATTTGACAAGTAAATTTTGTCAGTTGAGTTGAATAATTTTAACATATTTTATCAACTCCTTTAATCTAATACTATATATTTCAAACTCAAATAAAGTGTATTTCCGCCAGGATAACTTACACTCTGTGCTTGATTATAAGCGTACAGTAGTCTATAATCATTGCTATTAGCTCTTCTTAACGCAACATGACCTACTGCACTAAAAGCAACTAAATCATTATTGGCTTGCATTCCACTTTCTGATATTGTAGTATCAAGATTTACAACTGTATTATCACTTGTTTTAGACCATTCAGGCATTACACTTCCTATATTTAGCCAGTTCGCAGCACTAGTAACAGTTGAAGGTATCTCCATTTTGACATTGAGAGTAACAATATTCATATTTCTTTTGAAGTTCAAAGTAAATGTAATATTACTTTTTGTTGCTGTTAGAGTTGCAGTTTGTACTGTACCCATTTTAGTTTCAACAGCATTTATACTAGGTGCATTAGTGTGTTTATCGTCTGTTGTATTAAAACTATCTATAATATCGCCAGTATTTGGTGTTACTGGTGTTACCGCTACTTTTTTTATTGTTTTCATATCTTATCCCTCCTTTTAATACTTAATAATATAATTTAAAACAATATATGGTTGTAAGTTGTTATGTTCTTGCCCTCCACCTGTTGCACTAGCTTTAAAAACATGGTCATCCCAACTAACATTTGCGTCTGTTCTAACTATTCCTGTGTGACCACTGCTTTCTCCATAACCTAAAGGTCTAACCGCTCCATTTCCTGCGTCTATAATATTATGCTCATGACTTGGCATTTCGTTTGTTGTTAATGTATGTGTCTTTTCTCCACCTGTTTCGCCCAATGTATTAAATTCAGTTTGTGTGCTATCGTAACCAACAGGCACTTTGCCTTTTAAATTTGGCAAGTTAAACGTTGTACTTTCGTCGCCAGCTCCGTAGGTTGTGCCAATAGTAGTAAATAAGTCGCTGTAATTATTTCTGCTTATTGCTGAACCGTCACATATTAAGAAACCTGCTGGTGCTGTTTGTCCTGCAAACTGTATTATAGAACCTGTTGGAATACCACTACCGAAAGTGTTTGGTACTTCTTCATAACCTTCTGGTATAGTAGATCCGTCAAAACCTATAACAGAACCTGTTGGCACTTCGTAGGTTTCTCCGTCGTTAATTGTAGCTGTATGTTCCCCTTCATAGTCTGTTATTGTAACAGTAGTTACCCCAGCTGTTTTAGAAGTTTCTACTGTTGGGCTTACACCGTCATTTAATTGGGCTGAGTGTGTGCCTGTATAATCTGTTGTAGTTACTATTGCTCCTCCTGTTGTTCTTTCAACAGAAACAGTTGGGCTTACACCACTTTCGCCTTTAACCATATAAGCTCTTGTATTATCTTTGTCGTTATTATTTCCTTGTATTATTGTTATTGTTGACATTAGCTTACGCCTCCTTTCTTGTTGCGTCTTGTTCAACTATAAACCTTCCACGCATAATTGTGAAAATATCATAGTTTACACCTATTTGTAAGTCGTAAAAATAAGTACCAATTTGTAAGTTTTTTGTTTTTTCAGGTGCTACTCTTATTGCATATTTTCTTATGTCTTTATTTTCGTCATATTCTACTATGCTTATTCCGTCATTAAGTCCAGCTTCAAACAATACTTCGCTGTCGTCGTTTTGTCCGTCTCTGCAAGTAAAATATACGCTGTCTAAGTCTTGTCCTAAGTCGTCAATTACCATTGCACAAGAAAAAGTATCGCCCTTAACGTGGCGTATATCGTTAGTGTAATAATTCATATTTCTACACTCCTTTCTATATCCAGCGTGAATAATTTTTAATATTTATTTGCGTAATTGATCCAGTCCAACTAATTATATTTTTTCCTACACTTAATTTGAAGTTGTCATAATTTCCGACAACTTGCCTATTCATAAATGCGTTTGTTGTTGGGTTATATGCGTTCATATTCGCTACGTCTATTGTTATTGCGTTTTCTGTGCTTAAATCAATTACGAATAATTGAAGACCATTTAAAGATAGGTTAATTGTTCCACTTCCTTGTATAGTAATAGTTGGCTTAGAGTAAATATTTCCGTTATTTCTTATTGCTATTTGTGTTTGGTCTGTTATTGCTACTGTTGTTGAATTATCAGCTAAACTATACTTGAATGGTTGTATGTGCATTTTAACTGTTGCTGTTCTAAACCTAAGTAGTCTTTCAAAGTCTATCTGCTCTAATATTTGGTAGTTATAATATTTGTCAGGCTCGTTTGAAAAAGTTACCGTTCCTGAACTATTAAAATAAGCTATTATTTGGTCTATATCGAAGTCGTCATATAGACCTATTGAAAATTCTTTGTCATAAGCTCCATAACCTAAAGTCGTTATTATGTCGCCGTCTCTACCGTCTATTTCTTCTGCTTCTGCCCTTATTTTGGGCTTAGTTATTGCAGGAAGATTTTGTACTAATAAGCCCGGTATAGTTGTCGAACTTATACCGTTTAGAATAATATTGTTACTCATACAGCAACTCCTTTCTCATTATAATACTGCCAATGATAACCACCAGCAGTATTATAATATTTAATTTTTTTACAACAATTAGATATATTTTTTTTATCTATGTTGGTTTTTCTTGACGCTTCTTTAATACTTCTATAAACTTCGCCAGTTTCAATACATATTACTTCTTTTCTATTCTTATTAGCCAGCATTATTTTATTTTTAGTATTGTCGGTACAATGAAGTCCTTTGTTCCAAGAAGGCTTACCAACTTTAGATAATCTCATTAGTTGCTTAGATTGCTCTGTATGTTTCTTTCCCAAAAAAGCATTGTTGTTGCCACCAATAGAATTATTATACCCATATTGTCTTTGATTACTTTTATAATAAGAGATTAATTCTTTTTCTTTTTCAAAGGCTTGCTCGGCTGTCAGTCCACTACTTAGAATTTCGTGTTCAATATTATTCCAACCGATATTTTACAATATCACTAAAAAAATGCTTGTTTGGTCTATATCCAAAACCATTTTTCCACCTTTGGTTTGCTTTTTGGGAGGTTACTCCAATATAAATTTTGCCATTTGGAGCTGTGTGCTTATATACTATATAGTTTTTCATTATTATTTTATCCCTTTCTATGTGTAAATTGCATTTTCAACTGTACGTCTTACAAAGCGTCCTGCTTCTTCGTCGTCAAGTTCTATTTTCATACTTGCTAATGCTTCTTGGAAAGCTAAAACCATATTGTTATAACTAAAGCTTTGACTTTCTGCTTGTTGTATTGCACTTGTTGTATTTCTAATACTTGTATTTATAGGCATACCACTTCGTATTTGGTCTGTTAGTCCTGCTGTTATTCCGTCAGTATTTAAGCTTGTATCAAAAACAGAAACAATACTATTTCCTAGGCTTTTAACTTGTGAAAGTAAGCCTTTTTCTTCTTTTTCAATTCCAAGTCCTAAACCTTCAAGTAAGTATTGTCCCATTTGTTTTGTTGCTTTTGAAGGCGACTGCTCTTGCAATGAAGCTTTTAAATTGGCTAATAATCTAAAACCAAAGTTACGTATTGTTCCAAAAACCCCACTTTGTTTCCTTTCATTTGCAACACCGTTGTTTATACCGTCAATTAAGTCTTCGCCTGCTGTTGTTGCACCTGTTTTTTGTTTAGATATTTCATAAATAGCGTCACTTGCTAGTTTTGCCATTTCTTCTTTGGCTTTTGGCTTTCCTAATGCTACACCATTTACATAGGCTTGTACTTGCCCATTTCCAGCGTCCCTAAACTCATATTTTGAGCCTGTAATTTCACTTAGTTGGTCGTCTAGTCCGTCGCTCCACTCAATTTGTACTTTATCAAGTGTAGATGTAGTCTTTTTAACGTATTCGTCTAGTGATTTTTTCTGTTCTTCTAATAACCTTTCATTTTTTGCAATTTCTCCGTCAATAATATCTGCATTTGCTTCTGTTCTACTTTCTTTTAATACACCGAGCAACTTTTCAGTATTTGCTACGTTATCTTCTAACATTGCTTTTTCTGCGTCTGTTGCGTTTTTATAATCTTTAACATAGTTCCAAGTAACATTTGTCATTTCGCTGTATTTTTCTGCGTGAGCTAAAGCCATATTGTTTTCATATTGACCAATATTATATGTGTATTCTGTAATTAAGCCTTCTTGTTGTGTTATTGAATTTTCTAAATCTCTTACGCCTTGTTCCCAGTTTTCTTTTCTTTGTCTTGCGTTTTTAAGTTCCTTTGCATGGAATATACCAGCTAAACTGCCACCAAACTTTGTTGCGTCAATGTATTTGTTTTGTGCTTCTGTTAATGCTCTGTTTATTTCTTCTTCTTTTTTCTTTTCTTCTGCTAGTTTGTTTTGGTAGTCTGTAAGTTGTCTTACAGCGTCTTGCTGTTTGTTAAGTGCTTCTGTGTATAGTTCTTCTTGGCTGTTAAGAATAATTTGAGCC
>Ga0116145_1002449_pt1 | contig 16601 bp, 14 predicted proteins | sample AD_JPNHG1_MetaG_FD_89747 | JGI IMG/M metagenome (GOLD analysis project Ga0116145, IMG submission 89747) | Active sludge microbial communities of municipal wastewater-treating anaerobic digesters from Japan - AD_JPNHG1_MetaG | ecosystem: Engineered > Bioreactor > Anaerobic > Digestate | place... | reverse complement strand
CGGCAAAACATAATTTAATAATAGATTCTTCTTGAGAATTATCTTCATTGGGGCAAAATAAATCAACATCTATGGGATTTGGAATTACTCTAATTCTGTTAAGCTCAACACCATAATAATCTGCAGCAATATTTGACATTGCTTTAGAAGGAGCCAATAGAATATCTGCAGCAGGTACTAAACTTTTCTCTAATCTATTAAAATAACTGTTTACAGGTGTATCCACAAGCCCAATTTTTTGAAATAGATATCGAGGACATGCTATATGAATAAAGGTCTTCATTTCAGAAAATGGAAGAAAATAGGCATATTCCATAAAACTATCTGAAAAAAGAACATAATCTATTTTTTCTGATCTAATTAAATCCTTTAATTTCATCGCAGCAGCCGCAGCAAATTTTAATACATCTATATCTTCTGGTTGAATGTCCTTAAAATAATCTTTAAAAATTCTTTTTCCCACTGACCAAAAAATTGAACGCAACGTTCTCGATGATGAAATACTGATTACTTTAATTCTGGAAAATTCTTGACAATAAAAAGACAAATCTTTCAGATTTTCCGAACTAAAACAGGTTAAGAAAAAAACATCATTCCCCAAAGATGATAGAATACGCCCAATATTCCAGAGCGTGCTAGCCACGCCATTCATTTCCGGTGAATGCATTGATACTATAACAATTTTCATAATAGTTTCTGATAAATAGCCTTTGATAAAGGAATATTGTAGTAGTATAATATACAAAAGAAAAGAAGCAATAGTTGATGATAATCTTAAAAAAAACTATAACAAGATTGTTAGAGCTTTTAGGGTATCGTATTTATAGTATACGAATTGAATCAAATGCCGAATATTTTTCATTTATTAAATTTTTAAATTACTATCTCGAAAAACACAATCCTCTAAATCTCATTCAAATTGGTGCTAACGATGGTATTACTTTTGATCCCGTTCATAATTTTATAATTCAGAATCAAGAAAAAGTAAAAGCCATTCTTGTTGAACCAATAGAATATTCATATAATAAACTTAGAGAGAATTATAAAGAGTACTCTAATGTAATAACAGAAAACATAGCAATACATAAAGAGAAAAAAGAAATGACAATGTATCTGGTAAATCCTGAAAAGTTAGCCAAAATTCCCAAATGGGCTGGGGGAACAGCATCTTTTAATCTAGAGCACCATAAGTTATCAAAAATTCCTTCCGAGTTTATAATTGAAAAAAAAGTATCTTGCATCACTCTAAATGAACTCTTGAAAAAACATGATATTCAACAACTCGATATATTACAGATCGACACAGAAGGTTATGACTATGATATTATTAAATCTATAAATTTTAATGTTATCAAACCTTCTATAATACGTTTTGAACATGGATATATGGATAACATTATGACAAAAGAAAAAATCATTGAAATTCTTGATATATTAAATAAGAATGGCTATCAGATAATTATGGAATCATATGACGCAACAGCTTATTTACCCTTTAAAATAATTTAGTAAAAGTAAATTTATGAAAAAGAGAGCTTTAATTTCTGGAATTACTGGGCAAGATGGAAGTTATCTTGCAGAATTATTGCTTGAAAAAAATTATGAAGTATATGGTATAGTTCGAAGAGTAGCATTAGAAGATCAAACAAATCGACTGAATAGAATCAACCATATAAAGGACAAGATAACGCTTATACCAGGCTCTCTTGAAAGTTATCCAAGCCTTTACAAAATTTTAGATCAGGTAAAGCCGGATGAAATTTATCACCTTGCTTCACAGAGCTACGTTAGCTATAGCTTTGAAGACGAGTTCTCAACTTTCAATACGAATATCAATGGAACACATTTTATGCTTTCCGCATTCAAGCATATCTGCCCCAATTCAAAATTTTATTTTGCAGCTTCAAGCGAAATGTTCGGAAAGGTTACAGAAGTACCACAAAATGAGAACACCTCTTTCCATCCCCGTTCATCGTATGGAATTTCAAAAGTAGTTGGTTTCGATCTAACTCGTAATTACAGAGAATCGTATAATTTATTTGCGCTTAGCGGAATTCTATATAATCACGAATCTGAAAGACGCGGTTTCGAATTTGTTACTCGTAAAATTACTTCCCATGTTGCGATGATAAAATATGGATTAAAAGATAAATTAGAACTTGGAAACCTCGAAGCAAAACGCGACTGGGGATATGCAAAGGATTATGTTAAAGCAATGTGGCTTATGCTACAACAAGATAAGCCTGATGATTATGTGATTTGCTCAGGCTCTGCACATTCTGTCAGAGAATTTTGTGAAAGAGCTTTTGCATATGCAGGAATGGATTACAGAAAATACGTAGTAATTAATCCTGAATTTTATCGACCAGCAGAAGTTGATATTTTAGTCGGAGATTGTTCAAAAGCCAAAAAAGTTCTTAACTGGAAACCGGAAGTTAACTTTGAACAACTTATAGAAATAATGGTCAAAAATGATCTGGAATATTTTAGAAGATAAATCATGTCTACTAATTTAAATAAATCATACCTCATACATCTTCAAGAATTAGGACATTCTCTTTCTTTATCTAAACGCACAATTGATGGCTTTGATACATGGTATTCGAATATTCTCCCGACAAATAAAAATGCTAATATCCTTGACTTTGGATGCGGACTGGGTTCCTTCCTTCTTTATTTGAAATACAAAGGATACAAAAATATCGAAGGTGTAGATTCAAACGAAATCTTATGTCTTGAGGCTCAAAAAAGAACAGATTGCAAAGTAGAATTAATAGATGACATATATAATTATTCGTTAGCTAAAAAAGGATCTTTTGATTTCATCAATATGAAAGATGTTTTAGAACATTTAAATGAAGAACAAGCGATAAATACTCTATCACAATTAAAGTCAACTTTAAAATCAAAAGGTATCATATTTATTTCCGTTCCACAAATCTGTGGTTTTACATCAATTTTCACTTTATATAATGATTACACTCATAAGAAACTATTTACAGAAAGAAGTCTTAAACAAATTTTAAGGGCATCTGGCTTTGAAAATATAAAATTAGTTTATCCAAAAACAATATTTAATCTAAGGTTGTCATCTATTCTTCTAAAATTCATTCAAAAAATCTGGTTTTTCTTTATAAAATTAATATATTTTATAGAAAGGCCTGGAGAAGACAAGCCTCCATATTTAGGTGATAGAATATCTGTAATAGCATTTAACAGTTCTGAATCTAATGAAAGTACTTTTTGACTCATCTGTATTATTTTCTAAAAATAAAGGTGGAGGCGTTTATCAATATCTTACAGAATTCCTCCCAAAATTAGAAAATATATTTGACCAAAATAATGATTTATTAAGGTATTTTTTACTCTATTTTAGAGACTATGAACCTACACAAGTTTTGAATACAAGAAATATTTACAAGTTAAAATTCCCGGTCAAATTCATTAATTATTTATGGTTAAATTTTTCTATTCCTGATCTATCATGGTTTATTAAAGACATTGACATATTTCACTCTCCACATTTTTCTCTCCCCGTTATATCAAAATCTAAAAAAATCTTAACTGTGAATGATATAACATACTTAAAATATCCAGAGTACTATTCAAAAAAAGGAAAAAAATTAAATGACTATGGATATAAAATACTATTACCGACCAATCTTAATAGGGCTGATCATATAATCACTATATCTCAACATACAAAATCAGACATCATCGAATACTTTAAATTACATGATGACAAAATCACCACAATACATATAGGTTGCAATATACCCGATAAAATTTCCCAGGAAAAATTATCCCAAATAATTTCAAGGTTTGGAGTTTCAGACAGAAGTTATATTTATTTTCCTGCTGGAACTTTTGAACCAAGAAAAAATATCGAAAAAACAATAACTGCCTTTAAAAAAGTCTCATCTCAAGATCACAATTTAAAATTACTTATTTCGGGAGTAGGAGACAAGAGTTTTTTAAAAGGTGGTTTACTGCAAGAGAATATCTTAATAGTGAGATGGAATACAATCGAAGAACGCAATGCTCTTTATCAATCTGCAAAATTCATAATTTATCCCTCTCTTTACGAAGGTTTTGGGATTCCTGCGCTTGAAGCTCTTGCGAATGGAAAAGCTTTATTAACATCAAATATCAGTTCTTTACCCGAAATAGCAGAAGATTATGCTGTCTTAATCAATCCCTCAAATGAAGATGAAATTGCTAATGGGATTGAGCTTTTATTAAAAGATGAAAATCTACGTTTAAATCTTGAAAATAAAGCCGTAAACAGAGCAAAGGAATTTTCTTATAACAATATGGCTACTAAGACTTACAATTTATATAAAAGAATTCTGGCATAAAGTTAAAATTCTTTCTTTATTATCTCATTATAAAACTGAATCGTGCGTTCAGTACATAACTTCCACGTAAAATTAGAGGAAAATTGTATACCATCTTCAATTTTTTTCCTGCGAAATTCAGGTTGCTCAATCATTCTCTGTATTGCATAGGAAATCTCTTCAGTATTTTTCGGATTGCAATACTCAGCTACCCCTCCAGTAGATTCTCTTAAAGAAGGAATATCTGAAACAATGACAGGAACTCCACATCTCATAGCTTCAAGTGGAGGAGATGCCCAACCTTCATAAAAGCTCATAAAAATAAATAGTTCAGCAAGATTATAAATAATAGCAAGGTCTTCTGAACTGGGGCTAATATAATCAACAAAAACTAAATTATCAAGGATATTATATTTCCTTGCTAAATCAATGTAAAAGTTTGTATATTTTGTTTTTGGTCCAACCAGGATAAGATTAAATTCTTTTTTTACTTCTTTCTCAAGTAAATTATAGGCCTCAATAATTCCCTTAATGTTTTTAGATGGTATAGATGAACCGACATAAAGAAAAAACTTTTTATTCCCGAGAGAATACTTATTGCGAATTTTTTCCTCTTTTTCCTTTGGCAAATCAAGGATTTGAAATTCAGTTCCAACTCCTAAGGGAATAACATTTATCCTATCATTAGAAATTCCCCATATTCCATTCAACTCTTCTTTATTTACATTTGAAACAGTAATAAAATAATCTGATTGAGAAATTGTTTCTTCTATTTTGATTTTAAAATCAGAAACCACTTCATTTTCAAAGTAGTTTGGTAGAATTATTGGAGCAAAACCATGCAAAGTAGTAAGAACTTTCGCTTTGTGTACTGGTAGGTATGTATATCCACCTGGAAAATGAAAAATTTGGAAGTTTTCTCTTATAAAAAATTTGGCATCTGGATATGAAAATAATTTCCAACTTAGTTTTAAAAGTCTTCCTGGTATTTTAGAAGACACCACATTTACCTTGTTTTTATTAAAATTCGGCAATTTTATCATTCCAGAGTTCCAACCAAACAAATAGAGAAAAGTATATGTAATATCTGAATCTATCTCATTTATTTGAGAAAGTAAATTCCATGCATAGCGTTGGATTGCTCTTACGTCATTTATCGCATTTGTAGCGTCTATTACCACCTTCATCTTTCAAGACCTGATTAGAATATTTAATCTATCTATCATCCACAATCTCATTGAATGATCAAATTTTTCTGACTGAAATTCGTCCCAAATTTTTTCTACTGATTTTCTATTTAGGAATTCAACCCATATTTTTTTATTTGAAAATATGCGTTCTTTAATTTCATCTTTTAATTCTCCTCTCATCCATTTTGATAAAGGCATTGAAAAACCTTTTTTCGGTAAAGAAGATATCTGGGATGAAATTTTTTCACCTACAAGTCTTCTTAAAATAGCTTTACTTCGGCCATTTGCGATTTTCGCAGCCCCCTTGATTGAATTGACATATTCAGCAAGTCTGTGGTCAAGAAACGGACTCCTACATTCAAGAGAATTAGCCATAGAAGCAATATCGAGTTTGCAAAGAATATCATCAGCAAGATAGAGACGTTGATCTACCTCAAGCCATTTATCAAGCAAATTATCTGAACTTGCTTCTCTAAAAAAACGAGAAAATTGCTCTATATCGTCCTGTTGTGATTCTTTTATAATTTTAGAAAAATCCTCATTAAAAAGCTCATCCCTCCATTTTTTGTGATATAAAGAAGCTATATTTTCTCCTTTCAGAGGTAGAGAAAAGGCAGAGGAAATAGAATCAGCAATATCTCGCCTGGAAAATTTAAAAGGAAGAAAAGAGATAAAATCTGCCAGATATTTTTTCAGTTCAAATGGTAAAGAGCCAAAAAATCTATAAAAATTTAATTTTAAATAACCTGTATATCCTGCAAAAAGTTCATCACCACCATCTCCTGTTAATGCGACTTTTACGTATTGCCTGGCCCCTTCACTAACATAATATGTCATTACAGCAGAGTGATCTGAAAAGGGTTGTCCATAATGCCGAGCAAGCTTATCGGCAACAGTCAAAAAATCTGGTTTCACTCTTATTTCTATATGTTCAGTATTCAAAATTTTAGCGATTTCAGATGCTACAACCGATTCATCTTCAATGTATTCTACCCCTGAGCTAACCGTAAAAGTCTTTACTGGATTTACACTTTGCTCTACCATATAAGATGTAATAAGTGAGGAATCAATTCCCCCCGAAAGGAATGCTCCGATAGGAACATCAGAACGCATTCTTATTTTTACAGACTCTGCGATAAGAGATTTAATTTTTTCTAAATCTGCCTCTTTTGTCCCACAAACATTTGGTTTCCAGTATTGTTTTAAGATTTTTCGCTCGTTTATGACACTAATCCAATGTCCAGCAGGAAGAGAATAAATCCCTTGATATGCTGTGAGCGGAGCAGCTATAAATCCATATCTAAAATACTGTGCGATGGCTGTTTTATTGATACTAACATCAGAGAATTCTTTTAACCCCCAGAATGCTTGTAACTCTGAAGCAAAGAAAAAATCTCCTTCTCTCTCAGCATAAAATAATGGTTTTTGTCCAAACCTATCCCTTGCAAGAAATAAAAAATCCCTATTTGCATCATAAAGAGCAAAAGCGAACATTCCTACAAGATGATGAAGCATATTTTCTCTATACTCTTCCCATAAATGCAATAGGACTTCAGTATCACCTGTAGTTTTAAATAGATGTCCTCTTTTTTTTAAAAATTCTGAAAGTTCGATATAATTATAAATTTCTCCATTGAAGACAACCCATATCGAAAAATCTTCATTAGATAGAGGTTGTTTAGCTCCTTCTATATCGATGATTGATAGTCTACGATGGCCAAAATAAAGTTTTGCTTTTTTATCAGGAACAACACTGTTATAAGTAAAATATGCTTTTTCGCCAGGCGTTGTAACTAAATATCCCCATGCATCAGGGCCGCGATGCGAAATTCGCAAGGTCATAGAATGAATATCGTTAAGCCTATCTTTTTTTTCAGTGTTGAATATTCCTGCTATACCGCACATATAAGATATTTTCCTGTCTTCTCTCTTTTAAAATGATTCTATTAAAATTCCCCTGTAATAATCAATAATTTTATTTGCGACTTTAGCAACATCATAATTTTCAGAATGAATTTTAGCTTTATTTGCGAGACTTCTCCTCAATTTGTCATCATATTTTAACAAACACAAAGCTTTGCATATTTGTTCAACATTTCCGGGATTGATTAATATAGCATTTTCATTGTTTTTTGCTATTTCTACTATCCCACCCACAGAACTTGCAATCACAGGTAAACCTACAGAAAACGCTTCAATAATACATATGCCAAATGATTCGACTATTGAGGGTAAAATAAGACAATCTGCTATTTTCATAATTTCCGGAACATCAGTACGCGCACCAAGAAAAGAGATAACTTTATCCAAAGATTTTCTTTGGGTTATTTTCAGTATTTTTTCTTTCTCTTCACCATAACCAATAATCAGAAATTTAAAATTTTCATTTTGCAACTGTTCCACCGCACCTAATAAATATTCATATCCCTTTTGCCATTTAAAATTTGCAACACATAAAACGACAAAATCACTTTCTGTGAGATAAAAGTCTTCCCTCTTGTAATTCGATAATTCAAACCTTCTGCGAAAACCGAAAACATCAATACAATTAGGAATTACCTCTATAGGTACATTGCAAAAAGGATTTTCAATTTTAAATGCTTCCTTCGCTGCTTTTGACACAGCAATTATGTTTGTTGTAAGACGATATGTTACTTTCTTTAAGAAAGTCAGTTTGTGTTTATATTTCTCTCCGATAGAATGAATATGTGCAATTCTTTTTCTTACACCAGCAAGATATGCTAAAGGTATTGCAAAACAATCAGAATAGTGAAGATGAGTATGAATTATGTCAGGTTTTATTTGTAAAATAAGCAATAATAATTTCAGTATTTTGAAGGGGAAATTGAATTTATTAAGGAAAATACACTTGACATTTATTCCTTCTTTTTCAAGTAGTTCTGCGTTATATCCTTTTCCAAAGAGAGTTATGAACTGAATTTTAAGGCCACGTTTCTTTAATTCAATAGCAACAGTGACGAGAGAAGTCCAACCTCCAAGCATTAAATCATCACAAACAAATAAAATCTTTACATTAGTATTATTCAAAGGTAAACTTCTCTCTTTCTATAGATCTTAAATCTTAAAAGAAATTATGGAAAAATTAATCAATTAGAGGAGAGAAATTCATATCTACGCTTTTTCCCTCTCTCATCGCTTTGTAAATGGCAAGAACGGTTTTTACAGTAAGGGCCGCTGATTTTAGATCTACAACAGGGGTGGTATTTGTCCTTATTGAATCTACAAAATTTTTTATCTGAGCAAAATGAAATCCACCATAATAAGATTTTCCAGATAATAATTTTTCCGTATCATCATTAGAAACAATTTGATTGAAAAGTGAAAGCATATCCTGATTTTTAAACTTCATTTCAACGACGTTAGAATTATTCAGGAAAACAAAGCCTTCAGTACCACTCAACCATAATGCGTTATGCCATTGATTATAACTTGCTGAATTTGCACTAACTGTAGCAAGCGCACCAGATTCAAACTCAATTGCAGACGCGACAACATCCTCTGTTTCAATTACCCCGACATGAGCAAGATTTGCGATTTTCGCAGAAACAGTTTTTGGTTTTCCGCAACACCAGAGCAAAAGATCGAGATAATGGATAGCCTGATTAATCATAACAGAACCACCTTCAGTCTGCCATTTACCTCGCCAGAAATCAGCTTCATAATATTCTTTTGTTCTTAGGCAACTGCATGCGATTCCTGCACTAATAATTTTTCCAAAAGCATTATGAGACAAAAGTTGTTTTATAGCCTTAAAGAGCGGATTAAATCTATTCTGAAAAACTCCCGAAAAAACAATGTTATTATTCTTCTTTGCAGAATTTAGTATTAATTCAAGAGTTTCTTCTTTATGAGCGAGAGGTTTTTCACACAATACATTTATTTTTCTTTGCAAGGCTTCATCACATATTTCTGCATGACTTGAGTGGTCAGTACAAACTGATATTGCATCTAACTTCTCTTTTAAAAAAAGTTCTCTAAAATCAGTATAGACATTTGCATTAAGCATGTATTTTTCATTCAATTTCTTACATTTTTCAGCAACCAGATCACAAAGCGCAATAATTTTTACATCATTCAAATTCAAAAAACTTTCGATATGAGAAGGAGCTATTACTCCACAACCTATAATAGCTATATTTAAAATATTTTTATTCATTTTCTTAAAACATAATTCTATGACAAACAAAAGCTTCTGCCGCAACTGCAGAAATTTCATGCCCTCTTGTACGAGCAAGATATTCCATATTTTCTATACTGCAATGATGCGGAGAATGTCTAAGTTGAGACCTATGTAAACTTAAAGCTTTTAATTTGATATCTAAATAATCACTTATATCAACATAAAAATTAGGATGAAATTTATCATAATCTACATTCCAGAATAATGTCTGATTATCATAGCTTAAAACAATTTTAGGAAAACTTTTAACTTTTGGATCATGAGGTCGACAAGCAGTAAAACCTGCTTTAAATGTAGCTACATGATCCTGATTATATGAAATAGCAGGCAAAGCCACAATTGTAGGATTTATTCTATCCAACGCAACAGAAGAATCTCTTTCAATAATCGAGATAAGATCCCTTTGAGGTATTTTATCAAGTCTCAGGTGAGTTTCAGAATCAGTGAATACTATATCATAACCATCTACCTTCAAAAATTTTGCGACCACCTCAAATTCTGTAAGTCTGGTAGATGCTTTAACTGGTTCATTACTACCATTATAATGTTTAAGGTCTCCGACGCTCATTACCATAATATATACTTCGCCGCCAAAATCTTTTATTTTTGCAATAGTTCCGGCACAACCAAAAGACTCATCATCAGCATGAGGGGATATTACAAGAAGTCTTTGCTTTGATAAAAATTGATTCGTCGCATTTATATATTTTGTTTTATTCATCTTCTTTTTTGTTTTAGAGTAAATTAATTCATAATTTAAAGTATGCAAAAAACATTTTTATTTAATTATTGTCAATATTGATATTCTCTGAATTTTTTTCTGTAATCTGCCGGGGACATTCCTGTATAAAGCTTAAATTTACGATTGAAAAAACTAATATCAGAAAAACCAGATTCATATGCAATTGAAATAATTTTATCATTTGTAAACCGTAACATCTGCATCGCCATTTGAAGCCTTTTTTCTGTCAAATATTTAAAAATAGTTTTCCCTGTATGCTTTTTGAATTCCCTACATAAGTAATTGGGACTTAAAGCCACTAAATCAGCGACTTTTATGAGACTAAATTTTTCTCTAAAATTATCTTCTATGTATACCCTTGCCTTTTCTGCAACTGAAGATAACTTTATTTGTGGAAGTCCTTTAAAGTCAAAACCTGACTTTAACACTTTTCTGCAAAGGATTATAAGAAAAAGTCTAAATAGAGCTTCTGCTGTATTTATGTAGCCAGGTAGTTTTTGTTCAAATTCTCTATTAAGAAGCTTTACAACCTCAACAGCAGTATCATCACCTTTTAAATCTATATGAACAATTTTATTTAATTCATTCTGGAAACCAGGATGAATCGGCAAAAATAAATTTAATATTTTATCTAAGGGGGCACCTAATTGAGGTAAGGGATAAACCTGTGGATCAAAGAAAATGTTCATTATTTCAATTCCTTCCCGAGGAGTTATTATGCTGTGAAATTGTCCAAAATGAGTGATACTCAAAGATGGGCCACTTTCTTTGATCTCATTTTCACCAAGATAATGGATGGCTTTTCCTCTTATTATGAAACTCAGTAAAACAGTCTCTACTTTGTGAAGTGATTTTTTTCGATTAATATAACATGGAAAATACCGCGTGGCTAAACCAAAACTTCTTAATTCAGGGTGATCTCTTCGTGCTGGATAGGTAAATATTCCCATTTTGCCTATATAAAGTCAATATTCTTATATATTTTAGATAAAATATACCAAGTTTTTTTTATATCAATATAATATATTAACTTAAATTTTTAAAAGGGAGTTTTAATTAATTATGAAAAACAGAGAGAGATTTAAAAACTTAATGAATTTTAAAAAAGTTGACAGAATGCCTATTATTGAGTGGGCTTCATGGTGGGATAAAACCATTGAACGATGGCATACTGAAGGTCTGCCTCATAATTTAACAGATCGTTATGAAATCTCTAGATATTTCGACTTGGATATCTATTATCAAGATTGGTTTCGTCCAATACACTGGACATGCCCTCCCCCACCCTATCATGGAGCGGGTTTAATTTCTGATATCTCAAATGCGGCACTAAAGTATGAAGAATTAAAAGAATTTCTATTTAAAATAGAAACAGATTGGCCTTTTTCTGAGAAAAAATGGGATAAGTGGACATCAGAACAAGAAAATGGAGATGCCGTAATATGGTTTACGCTTGATGGATTTTTTTGGTTTCCAAGAAAAATTTTAGGGATTGAGAATCACCTATATGGATTTTATGATTTACCTGATTTAATGCACCAAATGAATAAAGAACTATCTGACTGGATGATTCAAATTATTGAGAAAATATGTAAAAATTATAGTCCTGACTTTATGACTTTTGCCGAGGACTTGAGTTATAACAATGGACCTATGCTTTCAGAAGATATGTTTGACGAATTCATGTTGCCATATTATAAAAAGGTAATCCCTATCTTAAAAAAATATGAAATTAAAGTATTTATCGACTCTGATGGTAATGTAAATAAAGCTGCACGCTGGTTTGAAAAAGCTGGAATAGATGGGATACTCCCTCTTGAAAAACAAGCTGGATCAGACCCGCTTACCATAAGAAGAGAATGCCCAACAATGCTATTTATTGGAGCTTTCGATAAAATGAAAATCTCAAAAGGAGAATTCGAAATGAGAAAAGAATTCGAAAGTCTTCTACCAATGATAAGAGAGGGAGGATTTATTGTTTCGTGTGACCATCAAACGCCTCCACAAGTATCATTAGAAAATTATAAGATTTATCTCTCTCTCTTGAGAGAATACGCCAATTTAATATAGCGATTACTTATAATCAGCCCATTTACTTTATCTTTTTTCTTGGTGTTCATGAGAGGAGTGTTTTTGTACAATATCCTTACTATTCATGAGTTGTAAACAAAAGATGACAATTTGCTTTCAAATCAAACCTGACAAAACACTTCTAATTCTGAGAAATCATCATTACGTATCATATTGGAATTAAAAATGTAGAATATGACTTACATGGTGAGTCTTTTGGAATGAGAAGATTCTACGAAATATCCTTTTTGAAGTAAAAAATGGGGGTATTAAGAAAAAGATTTAATTGCATAAAAAATAAGAAACTTTTGAGAATAGGGGGAAATAGAGAAAATTACTTATTTCTTTTTTTTGCTGAATCAATAATCTCACTCATTATTGTATTGTAACCCTTTCCTCTTTTATATTCAGCTGTTACCTGGGTTAATATATCCGAAGTTTTTGTTTTCTCTATGTGTAATTTATATTCGAGGTTCATCCTGCCGATTTTTATTTTATCTCCATCTTTTAAGATTGTTACTTCATTCGGGTCAAGTTTTTTCCCATTTAAGAAAGTACCATTCGATGAACCAAGATCTATAACAACATAATTACCGTTTTCATCACATTCTATTCCAAAGTGCTCTCTGCTCACAAGTGAATCATTAAGAATTTGAAAATCAACATGCTCCTCTCTCCCAAAGATAGCCATCTTATCTTCAGGGAGTTAAAAAATTTTTTAAAACCTTTTTCAAGATAAGATATGTAAGGCATTTTATTAATTAACGAGGTGCTTTTTGTATTTTTCCTGCCCTGATACAAGCAGTACAGACTTTCATTGTTTTTGTTCCGGATTCAGTTGCCACTCGTATAGTCTGAATATTTGCATTAAAAATTCGTTTATTATTTTTTACCACATGTGTTCCTATTCCACCTTTTTTCTTCGCCAGACCTCTACGAGTTATAGTTCCTCCGGTAATTTTTTTCTTTCCGCATATTTCACAAACTTTAGCCATAACACACCTTTTTTACTATTCATTTATAAAAAATTTATATTTTTGTAAATTCTCAATTTTCTTTTCAATTTCTGGTGGGTTGGCCGGGATTCGAACCCGGGACCCCCTGCTTAAAAGGCAGGTGCATCTACCGCTGAGCTACCAACCCAAAAATTCAAAGTAGAATATCATAAAACAAAAGAAATTTCAATCATAAAAGAGCGATTATTTTAGCATAGCTTAAAAAAAAAGCAAACGAAAAATAAAATCTATTTCATTTTTTATAAATATAAAACAAAGTTTAAAGGATTCTCTCAAATAAAAAAATTATATAAATTAGCTATTAATTTTTGTAAATCCTCTACTTATAAAAAAAACTAACTTGCTTATTTCATAAAAATGTAAAAAGCACAGATATTTTTTTAGACCTATTATGATTTCTTACGAAAAATTACAATTTATGACATTTAATTTTTCGGATTTTTCATCAGAGCGCTGAAAGCATTGTGCATCAGCTTCATTATCTTCAACTTGCAGAAGTACAACTTGGCTCAATATGCCACTGAAAACAATAATTTCGTGAGATATGCATATTAAACAGAAAATATAATTATTTTTAGAAATTTAATTCAATAAATAATTTTCAATAGATTTACTAATATTTCTTATGTTTTTTGCAAAAATTGCATTTTTTTATAAAAAATTGTTTTTTTAATTTGATTTTTTTATAAATTATGCTATTTTTGCTTTTATTAGAGAAAAGATATAAATGTTTTTATGCCGATGCAAAGACGAAAAAAAGAAAAATTAGCTAAACATGGTGGGCTCATTTCAATAGCCTCACGTGCAAGAGTTTCAACAGGAACAGTAAGCAGGGCGCTAAATAATAGTGAATTGATACCATCAGAAACCAGAAGCAGGATAATTGAAATTGCGCGTGAATTAGGTTTTAGACCCAGAGTAAAAATACGAAATAAACAGATAGCTCTGATAACAGAACCTCCACATAAAACAATTATGGGGGGATATGTAAATACACTTACACAGTATATCTGTTATGCCCTTTCAAAACAAAATGCTGAAATCTCTATCATTACAGAGGATAGAATTGAAGCTCTTTCTAATTGCTGGTTTGACGGTATAATCGGAATTGCGTGGGAGGAAAAGACCGTTTCTATTCTAAAAAAAATACAAAATATCCCAATAGTGTGGTTCAGTGATAACTTAAGTAACTTTTTCCATGTCGTTTATGTAGATGCAGAAGAAACAGGCAAAATGGTTGGAAAATATCTATTTGAAAAAGGACATCGGCGTATAGCTGTAATCCACGATCCAGATTACACAGGAAACGAACGAGCAAAAGGAGTAAAAAAGGGGATTGAAGAAATCAATGGTGAAAATAATTCTTCTGTATTCACTTTTAACAATACCCTTCCTCTAAATATCACTGTTAAGAAGTTCATAGACGATGGCTGTACTGCTGTTTGGGTTACCGGCGAAGATATGAAAGTCCTTGAAGTCAACTGGATTATTCAGGAATTAGCCGGAAAACAGATTCCTAATGATATTTCAATCATAGGCTTTGAAAATCCAGGAATTTCAGAGTTTCAGCGTCCTTCTTTAACAACGGTGGCTACACCTCTTCAGGAACTCGCTGAAAAGGCCGTTGAAATTGTCTTGAACAATACATTAAAAGAACTTCAAAAAATAAAAATGTATCCCAAAATAATTGAACGTAATTCTGTAAAAAACATAGGAGGTAAAGTATGACTAAACTCATTAATGCAGTTTTTCTATTTTATTTTTTTTTCCTCATACCCGCAATTTTTACAGATCAAATTCCTATAATTGAGGAACAGTTACTAACAAATGGCTCTGCAATAGTCTCTTATAAGGAAAATGCGTTTATTCTTAAATTCGACGATCCATTCCAGAACTCTGGAGTTTGTATCTATCCTCCTCCTGGACAAAAAGAATGGAATTTCTGGGGATGGAAGGTTTTTGCTGCTAATATTGAAAATCTTAATTTAGATAAACAAGTTAGACTGAATGTCTTTCTCCATTCAAAAAATAAAAAAAATGGCAAAATTGAAACTGTTGGGGCTGGAATTGCACTTAATCCAAAAGAGCAACGAACATTACGGATGTTAATTCCTCACCGTCTTCTCTATCAAGCACCAAAAGGTGTACCTGGCATATCAGTTATAGACTCAGATAGTATAGAAAAAATTGAATTTACTATGCAATGGCCATTTGAAGCAGTATCTAAGAACCTCATGAACTGCAAAATCTCAAATATAAGACTTGAAGAAACTATCAAAGAAAATGAAATCATTTTAATTTCGGAAGAGAAATTTTTCCCCTTTATTGATCAGTTTGGCCAATATATCCACAAAGAATGGCCAGAAAAAATACATTCCCCTGAAGATTTAATAAGAAACCACAAAAAAGAGCTTGAAGAGTTAGCTAAAATCGAACGTCCAATTTCGTGGAATGAATATGGAGGGTGGAAAAATGGTCCACAACTTGAAGCTACCGGAAATTTTAGGACTGCAAAATACGAAGGAAAATGGTATTTTGTGGATCCCTCTGGACACTTATTTTTTTCTCATGGTCTTGATGTATTACACGCCCATACAGATGCTACAAAAACGGCAAATCATGAAAAGTGGTTTGTTCCACAAATATTCAAACCAGGAGAGATAGCCTTTACTGATAACAATCTCAAAATCAAATATCAAAAAGAAAATTATACTTCTGAATTTTTTGACAATCTCGTAATTAGACTCGAAAAATGGGGGTTTAATACTATTGGAAATTGGGGGAAAAGCGACATCATCGCTAAGGGTAAAACACCATATGTTCTGCAACTAACAGATTACAATTGGAAATTACCGAGAATATCAGATAGCAAAATCAAATTCTATGACGTTTTTGATCCTAAATATATACAAGCTATGAAAACATTAATTCCTGATGCCATCGCAAATAATCCAATAGTTGAAAAATCTCTATCAGACCCTCTTTGCATAGGGTATTTTATAGACAATGAGCTTGATTTTGGCATACGGCGTGAGTTTGCCTTAT
>Ga0116145_1002448_pt1 | contig 16605 bp, 17 predicted proteins | sample AD_JPNHG1_MetaG_FD_89747 | JGI IMG/M metagenome (GOLD analysis project Ga0116145, IMG submission 89747) | Active sludge microbial communities of municipal wastewater-treating anaerobic digesters from Japan - AD_JPNHG1_MetaG | ecosystem: Engineered > Bioreactor > Anaerobic > Digestate | place... | reverse complement strand
TATGCAATTGGTGCAACAAAAAAATGCATTACTCAGCATTAAAAACCGGATGCAAAAGGATTACAACATGATAGCCAGCAGGTATATCAAGCTTTTTAATGGATTAAACTCAAATTTGAAACAAAGAGTTTTTGAACTTGACAAACCAACTATTGATTTTGCTGTTAAAGAGGTTGATAAAGTTTCTAACAGGTCAAAATATCTGACGGCAACTATCCCGATAGCCCAGTTGGAATCTTTAGCTGCTAGTCAAAAAATAGTTGCCTCAAATGTTAAGTATCGTGGTTTTAATGTAATCAAGTCTATGCGTAGTTTTCTTTTTGAAATGAATACGCAAAAAAAACTTACTGACCAGATATTAATAAATGATGGCAGATATACCGAAACAGCAACAGTTTATATTCCAATTGTAATATGTGAATGCAATAGAGATAAAACTGATGCAGGAGTGGAAATTTCTGTTTCTGAAGTTGAGTTAGATAATATTTCAAAGTCGGCGATTAAAAATACTGCCTTCGCAGAACTGAATCAAATTGAATGGCAAGCCAAATCGTCACCCAATACAGAAGTTAAAAGCGAGTTCAGTAAATTAGTATCATCTTCCTCAAAGTCGCAACGAGTAAAGGATATGGCTACGAAGTTGTTCCAGTCTAATAATTATCAAACCATTTAAACGTAAAAGATATGAGTTATACTAGAACATATAGAGAGCGGATTGCTGTGCATTATTCTGGCACAGTTAGTTATAATTATCCGGCATCGCAAAATGGTGGGTCAGGTACGGCTCACTATAGCGGGACAGAATACGAAGATGTTAATGTATCTATTGAAGTGGATACAGAGCCATTTGACGATAGCGTTGAACATTGTAATACAAATGTCAACCTCCTTACTGGTGCTGTAGTTGCAACCGAAGCAGCTCAAATTGCTTCAATTGATAAAAACTCTAAAAAGGTTGCTGAAACTATTATTACGGGGTTCTTTGGTTACATACGTTCTGAAATCAGCCAACAAATTGTTGAACTATCGCAGAATATTGATGCGCAGTTAATGCACTTAAAGGAACTTGCTCAATCATGTCTTGCAAAGAAAAAGCAAATGGAAGGTGATTTTATACGTATCTCAAGTAGGTATATTAAAATCTTTGACGACCTTAATAATGAATTATCTAATAGAATTTATGAACTTGATAAACCTACTTTCGTTTTCAAAAAAGAGTTAGATAATCAGAGTATCAGAACTACCAACAATGATTTGGTTAACACTGTTGCAATTTTTGGCAAAGAGGGCAGCGAATTACAATCAAAAATAAGTGCCTCAATTGCAAAAAAGCGTGCTTTAGATACATTGAATAAAGCTAAAGTATTTTTATGGCAGCAGAAAAAGTTAAACAATACCATACAGCAAAGCATGTTGAATGAAAGCACGGAATCTCCGCAATATTCACCTGTGTGTTTTATAGAAACAAAAGCGGATAAAAATCAAATATCTAAAGGATTACATACTCCTTCATTCGTTTCTGCTTTGCAGGAAAACCAAACAAAAAATGAGCTAATTGAGCAATTCAATGAATCAACAAATTCATGGAGTACCATAACAAAAGATTACACAGACAATCTTAAATTGTACTTTAATTCTGAATTAAACAAATCATATACAACTGCCGATCAACATTCGGTAAGGGTAAAGGAAATGATTCAAAAGATTGCCAATCTAGGTTCTATTCAAACAATAAGTGTTCAAAATCTTTAAAAAATAATAACAATGAAAGAGTTAAAAGAAATTCGATTCAATGAAACCAATATCCAGCTTAAGGACAATTTGGTTAAAGGCTCTATACTTCCTGAAAAAATTGCTGAGTTAAATAGAACTATCACAATACAGGGTAGTACCGTTATTGAGGGTCCTGTATATGCACATAAGTTAGAGATTCAACAAGGTGATTCAGAAATACATGGAGCAGTATTTACACAGCTTGAACTGTATGTAAATAGTGAAGCAAAAGGTAATGTTACCTTCAAAAAAAGTGTAGGTTCAGCCAATTCAATTGTTTCAAGGGCTCAAAACTGCAATATTATGTTTCATAGTGACATAAATGCAAAGAGCGTAACTTTGTATAATGCTTTTGTTGCTGGTAGCATATATGCAGATGAAATAATACTTGAGAACAGTGTTGTAATTGGTGGCGTTTTTGCAACTCAAACAATTGATTTAACTAATTCAATTGTTGGCACATTTAACACTCCATCTATTAAAGCGGCTCAAATGGTAAGTTTGCTTTTACCAAGTGCTTTTTCTATTGAAAAAATACTTGTAGTACCAGGAACAAAATTCTACAATCTAAGTTTGGCTGATTTAGGCTCCTTATACAAAGGGTTGCCACAGTCAGCAAATTCTGGTAGAATTGAAATGAACATTGATGCTGATGAAGTTAAAACTACCTTAACGAATGAAGAAACACAAAAAACATTAAGAAGCTACACAGTCGTTGGAAAAGTTTTAGCAGCAGATTTGTTGGATATGGATAAGTTCCAAAACCACTTTTTATTAACTGCCGCAAGCTTGGGTACTCAATTGCTAAAAACCTATGATTTGGGAGTAGATGCGAAAGGACAACCAGCAACTTTGACAATGGAGAAAATTAGAAACTTCTTCTTTGATATTTTACATGGAAAAATCGAAGTTCAAGGAATTAACGGAAACTTTGATATTTCACAAATTACTGGCAAATTTAATTAAGCAATGCCGGACGTAAAGCAAGCACATTTGCAAACCGCAGAATGCCAACTCACAAACCAAAGTTTGCAAAAGAGCTTGCTTTGCCCACCCGGCAAGAAAAACAAAAAATCTTCCCTCACTAAAAAATAAAACTTTGCCGACACGCAACCTGACAGACAAAAACAGAATGACAGAACTGATTGATAATAATAAAGGTATGTCGCTTGACAAGAAAGAAGGCCAGCTTGTAACATGCGGTATATTTTATTGCCGAAATAGTACTGAAATCAACGGTTGTAGCTCGCTTCAAGCTTCATCACGGTTTGACAGTGAAGTGCTCCGAAATCGGCAACAAAAACATACCGCCAATCCGTTGTGTGCAACCCTAAAAGACGACACGACCGACAGAAAACGGACAGAAAATGAATAGACAAGCCAACGCTTCAGCAAAATCAAAAGAGCTGCAACCCAGCGCACAAGCCGACACAGTTGCAGCACATTTGCTTTTGCCCAACCGCACATTAACGAATATTGACAGATGACACAGTTACAAGCAGGATATATACTTGATTGCGTAAAGGAAATATTAGAAACGGAATACGAGCCGACAGAAGTTAAAGGACTTTTGAGGCAACTTTCCTATTTTGAAATTGATGTAAACTCAACTGTTGAATTCAAAGACAATTCAAACTTTGAACAAATCCTTTCAGTTGCTCACAACATTATTTCAAGAGGTTTGCCTACGAAACCAACACTTTGCTTAGAAAACAAAATCCTTCAAGCATTTGACTTGACAGAGCAAGACGAAAAATTGCTTGATATTGGAACAATAAGACAAGTTTTAAAAGTTGAAGAAACGCTAATCCAAAAACTCTTTCGGTCATTACACATCATTGACCCAAATTTGAAAGACAATAATATTTCAAAACAAAAAATCAATACTTTGGAAAACTTAGGAAGTTCTTTTGAAGAAGATTTTTTGTATAATCAGTTACCTAAATACGCTTCGCCTATTTGGGTTCAGTTATTGGAAACACAAAGAGAGTTAGAAAATGTTTTACGGTTTTCAACTACAACAGAAGATGAAGTTGAAAAATACATAAATGGAACAATTAAAATCTTTAATGAACAACGCTTAGATTTTTCTATTGAGTTCCCATATAAAATAAAAGAGCAAAGAGGGTTTGTAGTAGAGATAGACGGACCTCAACACGAAAACCATCCGCAAAATCTTATTGATACAGACAGAGACAATGCAACTGAAAAGGCAAAGTGGGGAAAAGCGATTAGAATTAAAACTAAAGAATGGAATAAAATACAAGAAAAAATAGAGTTAATCAAACAATTCGAACAGGAACAATTCTTTCAATTTCTCTTGCAAAACTTTGAAAATCCGCTTTATTCTGAAAAAGAAGGATTAACAGCTTTGCAGTTATCTCTTACTCCATTTGCAGTTGCCCGAATACAAAAATCAATTCTTCATTTACTTTTTGAGGGCAAGTTAAATATCAATGCGGAAGAATGGAATTTTGCAATAGTTGAACAAGATATTCCTTGTGGCAGTATAGCAATAGAAGATTTTAAAGAACTACTAAACTCACTTTTAAAACTAAAAGGTAACACAGAAAAATTGCCCAAAATCAATGTGTTTGTTGAAAGTGATGAAAGATTTGCTAACGCATATTTTCATTCTTCAAACAACATTGATAAAAGCAAGAAGTATGATTTATTGATTGACATTTCCATTCTTCAAAGAAGCGGACTGACTAAGATAAATAATACAATCAATGCTGACACAAAAGTATTAATTCGTTCAGCGCATTCACCTAAAACTAACAGAGAATTTAAAACAACAAGTTTAATTACTTACAAACCGCTTGGGAAAAAGGATACTCAAAAGAATATTTTCATTGAAAACAAAGAGCAAGTTGAAGCATTAGAAAAGTTTATTCAAACCATTTTTAGAAAAACAGGTTTTAGAGCAGGACAAGTTGAAATCATAAACAGAGCAATACAAGGACTTAGCGTAATTGGTTTGTTGCCGACAGGTTCGGGTAAGTCTTTGACTTATCAACTTACAGCTTTGTTGCAACCGGGAATGACAATAATCATTGACCCGATTAAATCGTTGATGAAAGACCAGTTTGAAGGGCTTTTGAAAAACGGAATTGACGGAGCGGTTTATATCAATTCATCTCTAAATCTAAAACAAAGAAAAATTGCATTAGAAAAAATCAAAAAAGCACAAACAATTTTTGCTTTTATTTCGCCTGAAAGATTACAAGACAACACGTTTAGAAAAGAACTTTTAGAAACAAGTAATCAAAACAATCATTATTTTAGTTATTGCGTAATTGATGAGGCACATTGTGTTTCAGAATGGGGGCACGATTTTAGAACTTCATATTTGCGTTTGGGCGATAATGCAAGAAATTACTGCATTGCAAAAGATAGAGAACACTTGCCATTTTTTGCTTTGACGGCAACTGCATCTTATGACGTTCTTTCTGATATTCAACGAGAGCTTGGTATTCCCGAAGAAACAGCAATTGTAAGACTTGAAAAATTAGACCGTCCAGAAATTCAGTTTAAAATTGTCGAAACAACGGCAGACATTAAACCTGAAAACGGATTAGGTTGGGGAAATAAACAAGCATTGGGCGAAGCAAAACAATATCAACTAATCCAACAATTAAACAAGATACCCGAATATTACAAAGAGTTTTCAGATACCGAAACTATAATAGAAGAAGCCAAAAAAGTTTTTAACGGCAAAGATATTCGGCTACCAAACTTTAATCCTAAAACATTCTATCAACAACAAGGAAGAGAAAACAATGCAGGGTTGGTTTTCTGTCCACATCGTCAAGGTTATTTTGGGATATTGAATAGTGAATTTTCACCAGGTTGTGCTCCTTTAATAACCAAAGAACTACCACATTTAAAAGTCGGAACTTTTATGGGAAGTGATGGTGTGAAAGACAAAGATATTGAAAATGAAAAAAGCCAATCGGCTTTTGTAAATCACGATTTGGATTTGTTGGTAGCGACAAAAGCGTTTGGAATGGGAATTGACAAACCTAATATTCGCTATGTTTTGCATTTCAATTATCCGAGTTCAATTGAAAGCTACTATCAGGAAGCAGGTCGTGGTGGTCGTGATAGAAAATTGGCTTTAGGATTGATTTTATTCAACAAACAGGAAGTAAAAGCTAAATATAAAATTGAGACTGTTGAAATAAACGGTGATATTAAAGATGAAATTGAAGAAACTAATGTTTCAATTGATAAAGATATTTTATTAAGTTTTCATAGAAACAATTTTAAAGGAATTCGCAAAGAGAAAAACCTACTTTTTGAATTACTAACAGAAATAAAATTTCCCTCAAGAAAGGTAATTGATTCAATAGAGGATAGAATAATCGAAGAATTTAATGTTGAAGTCAATTTGAAAATAAAAGATATTGGGGGAACAAAAAGAATGTACATTGATAATCCCGAATTTGGGAAGCCAAATGTTGGTTCTATATTTCTAAATACATTAAACACATTTATTGCTACGCCTGAACATATGAATATGGCTCAGGAGATATTGACCTTTACTAAAAATATTTTGTTATCTGAAAAGCCAGTAGATAAAACGCTCTTTGACTGGTTAAATATGCTTGTTTATGACCATCCGAAAGACGGAATTGAAACACAACTAAATGATCCAAATTCAAAAAATAGTTTTCAGGTAATCATTCCATTTACAAATGATGCTATTGAGAGAATTGCAAAATACTTATCAGACAATGGATTTGAGTTTACTGAAAGAATAGTAAAAGAAGCTCAAAACTTCTGTAATGATAAAGTGGAGTTTATAGAAAATCTTGAAAAGCAATTTGATAAGTTTTTGAAAAAGGAAATAGTAATTCCAGACGCATTAAAGCCAACTATCCAAAATCTATTTATGCGAATCCGAAACGAAGAAGATACATATAAAGCCATTTACAGACTTTCAATCATTGGGGTTATTGATGATTATACCGTTGATTTTAATTCAAAAACCATTGCGGCAACAATTACCAAAAAGCCCCAGGGGTATTACACTCAAAAGCTGAAGGAGTACCTTTTACAATATAACAGTGTTAAAAAGACGAATGAACTTATAAAAAGTATTCCAAATTATAAAGGAGAGAGTGAAATTCAAAAATGTTTAGGGTTCTTAATAAAATTTATTTATGAGCAAATTGCTGACTTACGAAAAAAGTCAATTGACGCAATGGAATTAGCATGTATTGAAGGATTAGATGAAAATAAAGGTTCAAAAGGCTTTAAGGAGTTTATAGACCTTTATATGAATTCAAAATATGCAAGGCCACAGTATTTACCGGAAGATACTCAAAAAGGTGAAAAAGCAAACTTTGAAATTATTAAAGAATACATTGATAAGGTTAAAAATGACCCAGGAGGTGAGATAAATAATTTAAAACACTTGAGAGGAGCAACCACAAAACTTATAAATGAAAGTATTAAGTATTCTGAAAACTATTCATTGTTGATTTTAAAAGCTTTTTCAATTTTAGCCATTGAAGTTAGAGAAGGCAAAATAGAAAACTTTATAAATGAAGCCAAAGACAATTTTTCAAAGGGCTTCACTCAAATGTTTAAAGAGGAAAATTTAAATGTGGCAGAAGCGAATAAAAAATTTAACGAACTAATGAATGAGTTTAATACTTTTGATACAAGAATTTCAGAAGAGCTTGAAGGATTAAGAAGCTACTTATTTCTTAGATTAAACACTGAATGGACTACAAAGTTTAACATTGATAAAAAGATAATTGAATATGCTTGACCAACAGATTAACGAGCAACTAGGTTTGCTACAAAAAGAATTATCACGACTAAAAACAGTAACTGACTATATTGATGGTGCTAAAGAAAATTCAATCAGTATAATTGCTGAACTTGAAAAAGTTCAAAAGAATTATTCTGTTTACACAGATAAAATTTTCAATCTCTACAAACAATATGTAGATGACTTGAAGAAAAATACTGAAATTCAAATCAACGAAGGTGTTTTACAATTTGAAACTACGGGCAACAAAATAGATACAACAAACAAGGAAAAACTTGTTGAAACAAAACGCCTTTTAGAGCAATACAAAAAGATTGTTGAAGCAACAGACAGTTTGGTAAAGACATTGGAAGCGGTTGATTTTCCAACAAGACTATCAACTATAGACAAAGACACTCAGGCGGTTAATTCAGCTTTGAATGAAGCAAGGCAATCTATAGAGAGTAAACAAACTAAAAATCAATCTATTATACTGCAAAGACTTGACCAACAAAACAAAGAAATAAAACTCTTAAAAACAGTTTTGTTTGTTATTTGCGGACTAATTGTAATTGGAACGGTTGCGACAATATTTGCATTGAAATAGCCAACACTTTTGGTGGCACATTTGCAAAACCGCACAAGCCCCACGCTAAAGCCAAGTTTTGCAAAAGAGCCACTAAGCCAACGCACGTTAAAGCAGATACTAAATGATTGATAGACAAGATATAATGAAAGAAGGGCAGCACACAACAAAGTGTATATGCCATAAGGGTTTCAGATAGTATTCAAGCGTTGTAGCCCGCTCAAACATTCGTGTCGGTGGACAGGAAACTACTACGCAATCCCTTACGGCACATACACTCGACCGTTATGGGCAAGTTTGCGGACAACCCCACAACAGACAAGAAAAACGGAGAATCCGATAGCCGAAAGTGGAGGTAAAAAAATTAAAACTTTCCGAGAAGGACGGAAGTAAAGCAAAAAAGAATGGACTATAGAATAGACATTTACGATGGTGATGAAAAAAATCGCTTTGTATTGGGAAACAAAGGCAAAAAGACTTTGTTTGTAATTGGATTAAATCCGAGTACGGCAGACAAAAACAAACCTGACCGTACAATTAGTAAAGTAATGGGAATTGCCGAAGGGCATAAATGCGACAGTTTCGTAATGTTAAACCTTTACCCTCAACGCGCAACCGACCCAAACAGATTGCACGAAAAATTTGATGAAACATTGTTCAAACAAAATCTACAAGAAATAGAAAAAATATTGAAGAATGTTGAAAAACCGCTTGTTTTTGTTGCTTGGGGAGATAAAATAGGTATTCGTAAATATCTGTATCGTTGTGCAAAAGACATCATTACATGTATTGGAAATAATGCAATTTGGTTAAAAACAGGTAAATTAACTGCAAAAGGAAATCCGCGTCACCCATTATATGCACAGTGGGCTTGGGGATTATCCGAATTTGAGGTAAATAATTATGTAGAAACTTTTAAAAATTAAAAATAATGACAAAGAAATTATTAATCAGTTTTGGGTTGTTGCTCATAGTGGGTATAGCAACCATATCATTCTACTCTTGTGGTAAAAAGGAAGAGGGTGTAGTTATTAATGGAGTTAGATGGGCTACTTGCAATGTGGATAAACCTAATAAATTTGCAACAAACCCCAAAGATGCTGGTATGCTTTACCAATGGAATAGAAAAATAGGATGGTCGGCAGCCGATCCAATGAAAAATTCCAACGGTAAAACGAAATGGGATGCTTCTATATCGGAAAGCGATACTTGGGAAAATGCAAACAACCCTTGCCCTGCGGGATGGCGTTTACCGACTTTAGATGAAATAAAATCACTACTTGACGAAGATAAAGTAAGCTATGAAAGGATAGTGGAAGAAGGCATGGTCGGTGCAAGATTTACAGATAAAGCAACCGGAAACTCTATTTTCTTACCTCTCGTAAATTACCGTGATGGAGCCGAAGGAACACTTACTACTGCTGTATCCTCGTCCGGTTTCTATTGGAGTAGTACGTTGAACGAAGACAATGACTTCAAAAAAATGGCGGCGTACTTTTTTACAGGTAATAGAGTCTATGACACAGGATGGGGTGACGCTGGTTTTTCTATTCGCTGTGTATCGGAAAAAGCGGAAGCCAAGTCAGACGTTTCAAATGCAAAAGAAAAAGAACAGGACATAAAAGAAGTTACAGATAGGACAACTTCCGACGAAAGCATAATAATAAATGGTATAAAATGGGCAACTCACAATGTTGGCAAAAATGGTACTTTTGTTGCAAAACCAGAAGAATTTGGAGAACAACCCTCTATCTATGAGGATTTTTGCCCTAATGGTTGGCGATTGCCTACTGTAGCAGAACTACAAAATTTAATTTCTATAGGTAGTGTTTGGACAACAGTAAATGGTGTAAAAGGTCGTAAATTTGGTAGCGGAAATAATACAATATTTCTACCTGTGAATGGTTTTTGGGTTCAAGAAGGAGATGATTATGATGTATCAGAAATTGGATACTATATGAGTGATAAGAGTAGTGCTGATGAAATATTTTTAGTTTTTGACGATAAAAAAATAGGTATGGTCAATGTTGCTAATGTTGGCGGATGTAACGTGCGTTGTGTTGCGAAATAAATCAAAAATGAAACAACAACGAGAATATCAAGGAGAAAAACCTGCCCATAACGAAGCGGTTTTGCGTAAGCGGGGCAGTACCTCGTCGGACAAAGTGTTGCAAAACAGCAAGTTCGTGGCTCGTGGCAAGTGCAGTGAAGCCCCGCCTACGCAAAGCCGCCAACACGTTACCAACAAGGCGAAGAAAAGACAGCGACATTGAAAATGACTGAGTAAATGATTTGAGAATGAAAAAAAATAACATGAAAGAAAAAAGATTTAGTTTTTTTGCCGACCCGCAAGAAATAAAAGCGGAAAGCCGACCCACATTTGGCACATTGCCTATTGCCCGACACACAAGCCAACGCTTCGCAAAAGTCAAAGAGCCAAATCTTGCCAGTGCTGATTTTTAAATCAATGATAAATGTGGAGACCAGAAACCACATAAATAAACGGGGCGTAACTGAAAAGCCAAATGAGTAGGAAAACTTAAATATTTAAAATTATGGCTGATACTTACAAATGTGCATGGTGCGGTCGCTCTTTTGAGAAAAGCGGCGGCTCAAAATTTCTTAGTGGAGCGTCTTTAGGCTTCTCAGATCTTGGAAAAAAATATTGCTCCAAGTCTTGTGAACATGCAGCAGAAGAAGCAAAGAACGGTCCCAAAACTACTTCAAATGAAAGTAACACACCAACAGGTGCAAATGCATCAGGTGGTGAAAATGTTACTATCGTAAACAAAGGCGATGGAATTGGAACCTCGGCAGTAAAAGGAATGTTTGGAATGGCAAGCAACATGGTTGCAGAAGATTTAAAAGGAAAGAGAGATGCAGAAGCAAAACTAGAAAATCAAATCACCGATGTTACAACAATGACATTTGGAACAACTGCCGATGAAATTTCAAATCAACTTAATCAACTGGTTAGTATGGCAAGTGCTAAACCTGACAAGAAAGTAAAAAATGCAATCGTTGAAAAATTGGAATTTGGCATCTTAAAACTTAAACAGTTAAACGCACTTGCTGAAGCAGATTTTTTCGAGAAAAAATTAGTTCCTTTAAAGAAAAAAAGTTGGTTTTAAGTTGGAAAATGCCAGAATTTATTTGAATTCTGGCTTTCCCTTTTTTCTTAGTACTTGAAAAGGTAATTTTTGCACTTATTTAATTTAGTATTTATGAATTCCGAACTTGAAAAATTTATTGACTTAATTTTAATTGATGGCGTTATCACTGAAAAAGAGCGACAAGTTCTTTACAAGAAAGCCCAAGAATTAGGTGTTGATGAGGATGAACTGGAAGTTGTTCTTGAGAGTAAACTATTTGCCATAAATAAAAACAAAGGAAATTCAGCAAAACTTGGAGAATTAAAAAGATGTCCGTCTTGCAATGCTCCAATAAACAAATTAACTGCTTTTTGCCCTGATTGTGGTCATGAGTTCATGAATATTGAGGCAACTGGTTCTGTTCAAAAATTGTACAATGACTTGCAAATGGCAGAAAGAGAGGAGAGAAACAGACCAAAATCTAGTAAAAATGGGAATTCTGTTTTTGAATTACTTATGGGAGAAGATGAAGACGAATATGATGATAGATTGAGTGAAAAAATATTTCAAAGAAAAATTAGTATTATTTCAATTTTTCCAGTGCCAAATACAAAAACAGATATATTAGAATTTCTATCATTAGCAGTTAGTGAAGGTGGTAAGAAAAAAGGTGGTTTTTTTTCATCAATGACACAAGAAGAAAAGAATTACATTAATGTGTGGATTTCTAAAGCAGAGCAGGTCATTTTTAAGGCGAGGTTAATGTTAAAGGACGACAAAAATCTTTTAGCGGAAATAAATAATTACGCTTACAAATTAAAAATCAATTAACTATGAAAGACGTAAGTAACAAAGGCGGTTTAATGGATGTAATCCGCTGTGATGAGCAGGAATATCTTGTTTGGAAATGGTCACCAAGTGGCTTTGCTAATTCAACAAGTAAGGAAAACTCCATTAGATACGGAAGCCGTTTACGTGTTAAAGATGGTGAACTCGCTGTTTTTATGTATCAACAAAATAATGGAACTATCCAAGACTTTATACTTGGTCCCTCAGATGATATAATTAAAACCGCAAATTTCCCGATATTAACAAGTATTGTTGGTGCTGCTTTCGGAGGTAATTCTCCCTTTCAGGCAGAAATATACTTTATCAATTTGAGTGGAAATAACCAAATTCGTTTTGGTATTCCTTTCTTTGATGTTTTTGATCCACGTTTCCCTGAATTGGGTGTGCCTTGTGCAGTTAGAGGGACAATCACTTTCAATCTAACAGATTACAAGTCATTTATAAAACTTAATCGCCTTCGTGAATTTAATCTTGAAAATTTTCAAAGTCAAATCAAAGATTTTTTTATTAGAAAAGCAAAATCAATAATAATTAATGTTCCAGTTGATGAAAATATCCCTGTCACACAATTAGAAAGAAAAATTGATGACATTGGAAATTTATTAAAATCGAAGATAGCAATAACACTAGAAGAAGATTTTGGAATAAATTTAAAGCGTATTGATGTTGGTGCTATTGATTTAGATAAAGAAAGCCCGAACTATATTCAATTAAAGAAATCTACAGTTGACCAACAAACAAAGTTCATCGAGGCAAAAACAGATATTGAGATTGAAAACCTTGATGAAACAATGAGAATTAAACGGAAAGAAATGGAATTAGGTGTTGAAGGAAGCAATTTTGCGGTACATCAACTAAACCAACAAACTGATGTTTTAAAATCTGCTGCTGAAAATCTTGGAGAAATGGGCAATGTAAATCTTGGTAGTGGTGGCGGAGATGGTGGTGGTTTAAACCCTGTTGGTCTTATGGTTGGCATGGGCATTGGTGGTGCAATGGGTAATCAAATGGGAGGCATGATGTCAAACATTAATAAAACTCCTCCGCCTCCCCCAACTGAAACTTATTTCATTTCTTTGAAAGGGCAACAGTCAGGACCATTCACTATAGAGCAATTAAAACAATTTGCTCAATCAGGACAATTTACAAAAAATCATCATGTTTGGAAAGAGGGTATGGCAAAGTGGGAATTGGCAAGTAATGTTTCTGACATTACACCAATATTTGCAGTTGTACCGCCACCGCCCCCAACAATATAAAAACTCAACAAAAATGAAAATCAATTCTATCAAAGCAATAATTGCAATTTTACTTATATTATTACTTTCAAATGGAATTATAGCTCAAACTTGTTGGCGAAAAACCGCATCAAATGACAGTGTATTTGTATTACAAGTTAAACCGCAAATAACTAATGACACTTTATATGTTGTAGTTCTTAAAGAAATTGAAAATCCAATTGATTGCAAAACATTAAATGAAATCCGTAACCTAAAAGAAAATGAAATTGATAATGCAATAACAGTATTGATAGCACGCGGTTTAAGGGTTGAAATTTTTAGAAAAGAAGAAATTTTTTAATTAATAAAATATGACATCAGCAAATTACGGACAATCAGAAATTAATCAAGTTCTTAGTCAGGCAAGATTTTATAATCAAGAAATTGGTTCATATGTAATGCACGCCATTGACACCAATGATTTTAATTACTCTGTTAAACTTACGAATGGTATGATAAAAATTACTTGGGAAGAATTACAGGACAGAAATAGCTTGACCGAGGAAAGGAAAAAATCAATTGCAAAAAGACTTATAAAAAATAGCTGACCCAAATAGCCAAGCACAATGTCAGGTCGCACCAGCCAGCGCTAAAACCAAAACCTGCCATAGAGCTTGTCTATTTGCCACCGCTGACTTTACCGACACTAAAAAACTAAAACTTTTAAAGACAGAAAAAAATGAAATGATTGAATTGAATAATTTTCTCAAACCATTGAGGGACAAGACCGCCCAGTTGGTAACATGCGGTATATTTTATTGCCGAGTTAGTGCTGAAATCAACGGCTGTGGCTCGCTTCAAACTTCATCGTGGCTTGACAGTGACGTGCTCCGAAATCGGCAACAAAAACATACCGCTGTCCGTTACAAGCAAGCCTAAAAAAAGACAGCGACATGAAAATTGACAAGACGACATACAATGACAAAGAAAAAAGACAAAACGGAATGACTGCCGACCACACCAGCCGACCCGATAAAGTTTTATTTTTTGCCGACCCACATTTTTTGTTTTTAAAATCCATCACACAAATGGCACATTGCCTTTTGCCCGACACACAAGCCAACGCTTCGCAAAAGTCAAAGAGCCATTTCTTCCTTCGCACGAAAAGAGTAAATTTACAAATACAAACTTTAAAATTAAATAGGTATGGCAATAATTGATCTAGTCCGTTGGGCACCTCAAGGAAATCAAACCATATATGCCTATAGGTTTCCTGAGACAAATCTTAGCACATACACTCAGTTGATAGTGCAAGAATCACAAGAGGCAATTTTATTTTCAAAAGGGCAAATTGTAGGAAAATTTGGACCAGGCAAACATACTCTTAACACGGAGAATCTTCCAATATTAAGGAGTTTATATGGTCTGCCTTTTGGCAAAAAAAAACCATTTACAGCGGAAGTTTGGTTTGTAAATAAATTACAGCCTTATAATATTGACTGGTCAATTGACCGTATGGATATTCATGATGCTGATTACAATACAGGTATTCCGCTTGTTGCAAATGGTAGGTATGGTTTAAAAATTACTGATGCTGAAAGATTTTTAATAAAAATAGTTGGCACAAAAAATTCATTTGACCAAAACGACTTAACCGATCAGTTTTTTGGAGAATTTTCAACGAAAACAAAATCTACTGTTTTGCAATTCATGATTAATAATAGAATTGGATTAAAACAAATTTCTGCTCATTTAGACAGCATATCTGAACATTTAAAAACAGTTATGTTGCCTTTTTGGGAAAATCTTGGTTTGGATCTTACTAAGTTTTACATAACAAGCATTGAAATTGACAGTTCAACTGATGTTGGCAGAAAGGTATTAGAAGCTATTTCTAATCAAAGTGCACAAGCAATCAGCGGACATACCTGGCAACAAGAAAAAGCCTTTGATGTTGCTAAAAGCGCAGTGGAAGGAATGGCTCAAGGTAGTGGTGGACTATTGGGTGCTGTTGTCGCTACAAATATGATGGGTGGGTTAGGTGGAGCTGGAGGAGGAATGATGCACCCGCAATACAACCAACCAACATTTGGAGGGACAAATCAAAATCAACAAGGAAATAATGTACAACCTGTAAATCAAGTGAAAGAGGTTTACTGTTCAAATTGTTCAAAGAAATTTCCTAGTACACATCGTTTTTGCCCTCATTGTGGGGACCCTTATGATGCTTGTCCAAAGTGTGGTACCGATAACGATAAGAATGCAAAGCGTTGTGTAAGTTGTGGCACTCCACTTCAAACAGAAATGGCATTATGTACAAATTGTAATACGCCATTAGCTCCGGGCAGTTCATTTTGCGGAAATTGTGGTCAACAACAAGCAGAAAATAAATGTACAAGATGTGGAACAGCATTAAGTCCAACAATAAAGTTCTGTCCTAAATGTGGTCAAAAGCGTTAACTAAACAATAAAAAATATGAATGCGAAAAAAATATTCTCGTTGTTGCTTGCACTCTTTGGTGAGGCACTAATTGTTTTCTGTTTTTTACATTTCGGAAAAAATGTACAGACAGAAATATTAATACTTAACATTATTGTTTCTACAATAATTTATTGTCTTGTATTTGTTGATTTCATTTTTCCATGGGTTAATCTGAAAGATAAATCACAGAAGCAAATTGGTTCTATTGGTTTAAGATGGTTTTTTACATTTTTCTATTTGATTCTAGCTATCGGAGTTATGGTAATTTTCAACACTGTAAAACCTATTCACTTTACAAATCAAATTATTATTCATGGTATTCTGTTTTTTCTGGTATTGCTTGGACTTTTTTTGGCATTTTCATCATCTGACAAGGTTAGAGAAGTTTATATTGAAGAAAAACAAAACAGAGACAGAATTGATGAAATGAAGAAGGCTACAAAAGAATTACAATTAAAAATAGATGCAATGAATAATATCCAATCCGATATAATAACTCGCATTAATGAATTACAAGAAAATCTCAGGTATTTGTCTCCTAGTAATAGTAGTGCTGCTTTTGAGTTAGAAAATCAATTTGTAAATGAAATGCGATCACTAACTGATTGTTTCTTTGATAATCCGTTGAATTATGAAAAAATCTTAAGCAATATTAAAAATTGCGAGAGGACATATAAAGAACGTAAACAAGTTTTCTCAAATTAATATAAATCAATTAAATCAAATCGTATGAAAGGTAAAATTTTTCCGGAATCGAGTAATATCTACCAAGATCAGGCGAAGATATTATTCAACTATTACCAGTCAATGGCTGAAAAAATAGTACAAGAAGAGGAACG
>Ga0116145_1002439_pt1 | contig 16648 bp, 8 predicted proteins | sample AD_JPNHG1_MetaG_FD_89747 | JGI IMG/M metagenome (GOLD analysis project Ga0116145, IMG submission 89747) | Active sludge microbial communities of municipal wastewater-treating anaerobic digesters from Japan - AD_JPNHG1_MetaG | ecosystem: Engineered > Bioreactor > Anaerobic > Digestate | place... | reverse complement strand
TTGTGATACCATCGACTGTTACTTGCCTTTCAGCCATGGCTTCAAGGAGTGCCGATTGTGTCCTTGGAGTTGCACGGTTTATCTCATCTGCAAGGAGTATATTGGTGAAAAGTGGACCTTCTTTGAAGACGAAATTTTCACTTTTTCGATCGTATATCGATAGGCCAGTAAGATCAGTTGGCAACAAATCAGGAGTAAACTGTACACGCTTAAAATCAAGACCAAGAGATACCGCTATCGAACGTGCAAGTACTGTCTTACCGACGCCTGGAACATCTTCCAACAGTACGTGTCCTCCAGCGTACATTTCCGCAAGAATAAGTTTAATCTTTTCATCTTTTCCTTTTATCACCTTTTTAATGTTTTCAACGATTCTGTCGTGCAACTGTACCATTATTCTCTACTCCTGCTTTTTTGAATTTTTTATGGACCTATCTCGTCCTTTCAGGACCACTGCGCTAATCTAATTGTATACCACTCTTGTAGAAAGTGAATCACCTTTTCTGTCTATTTTGTTGGTCTTTCATTTTTTGAACTTTGTATCGATAACTCTCACCATTGAACTGTACTATAGGGTTGTTGTAAATCAATCGTGCACATTACATTCAACAAATGAAAGATGGTGGATACGTTGTAAAAAAGTTTCCCGAATCATTCAGAGAAAACCGTAGTGACATCTTTTTATTGAAAATATATTTCGAACTTTTCTTGGCACTTTTCAGAATCATTTATGCTATAATGACTGTGAACAAACTCAAGTCACAATATTGTGTCCATGTGTTCCTATATTAGCATACATTTTGTTACCATTACTTACGTGTGTGGATTTCTTAGCTGGTTTTTGTGTAAATTAGAACTGATACCTAGAGCGAACGGCAGCTTTTCAATTACTTCGATGCATGGGAAACCGTGGTACTTGTTATTTCTTACGCTTAAACAAGTGGAGATTACGGAATGGATTAAGTGTGTACTTTTTACCAAACACATATGGAACAGGATCTCAACGCAATTCGATAGTCTGTTTTATTTTTTCATGAGCGGATTCATATTTTGCAATAAAAATTGGGAAGATAAACATTTCTTTTCATCAGTTACGTTTTCTGTGATATAATCGTCATATACTTGACAGACATTTGATATTGAGGAGAAGTAGAATGTATAAAATAATTTGGGATGAAGAAAGTGGTGGAATTCTGTTAGTAAATTCTTCAAGTGATGCGATTAAGCCTCCGCATCCTGTTTTTTTTGAGGAATTAGACCTTTTAGGATTCGATAAGTTCTGGAAATATCCTCGTGCACAAGAACCACTTTTGTGGAAAATTGGAAGGCGATATTACTACAAAGGTAAGTTTGTTGCAGAGGCGAAAGGTGGCGGAATGTTTGAGAGAACACAAATAAGTATCAAGGATGAAGGAAAAGCTCTCTCCTTAGAGCCAATAAACGTTAAAATGATGGTTGAGAAAAACATGAAGGCAATTGAAATTCTCGAAAATGAAGCTATAGATTTCATCAATAATACGTTCAAAAAATACAAGAATAAGGCTGATCAAGTTATCGTTTCGTATAGCGGTGGAAAGGATTCTCAGGTAATTTTAGACTTAGTTTCAAGAACACTTTCCCCAGACGAATACATAGTAGTTTTTACCGATACGACTATGGAAATACCAACTACTTACGAAATGTACGAAAAGACGAGGGCATATTATACAAGCATCTATCCAAATCTAAAGTTCTACACAGCCCGAAATGAGCAACATTCACTTGAATTATGGAAAACGTTTGGACCGCCAAGTAGGATTCTAAGATGGTGCTGTTCTGTATACAAAACATCACCTCAAGTAAAACTTATTAGGGCTCTAAATCCAGAGAAGGACAGGATAAGAATACTGGTGTTTGATGGTGTTAGGGCTGATGAAAGTACGAAAAGGAGTCGATATGAAAGAATTGCTGACGAAGCCAAACACATTGTGCAGGCAAATGCAGAAATAATAAGGTATTGGAACGTATCAGAAGTCTTTCTCTACCTCTTCAAGCTAAATATGAGTGACAAGGAAGCTATCTTCAACATTAACAAAGGTTATCGATATGGATTGGAACGTGTTGGGTGTAGCATGTGCCCATTCAGTTCGCCTTGGTCAGAGTTCATAATCAAACAAACTTTTCCAGAAATGGCCAATAATTATATAAGAATCATCGAAGAACACACAATATCTCTTGGAATTGAACAAAGAGGTGAAATAGAAAGATATATTGCGCAAGGTAGTTGGAAAAAAAGAGGTGGGGGAGAGGGGGTAGACAGGAACGGTGTACATGTAAGCATATCAAAACGTACTGAGGGCTTCACCGCTGTTCTATCCAACCCGAGAGAATCATTTTCAGAATGGATAAAGATACTCGGAACCATTGATCAAAAACAAGATGGTGATGACACACTTTATGAGTTGAAATTTAGGGACAAAGTACATACTTTAAGAACTTCCCTTACTGATAATGGTAAGTTGGTCGTGAGTTCGGATATTGGAGAGTCTGATAAAGTGCTCTCGAGTAAATTAGAAAAAGTAATTTACAAGACAGCCTACTGTGTTCACTGTGGAGCTTGTGAAGCAGAGTGTTATTCTAATGCACTCAGAGTTATACCCAAGGTCTCAATAAGTCAGAACAAATGTGTTCACTGTTCATCATGTTTGGACTTCTCTGAAAAAGGATGCCTGTTAGCAAAATCTATTGATAATATGGAGGGAAGTATGGCTAAAAAGGTCTTAGGTGGATTTGGACGCTACCTAACGTTCGGTATGAGAAATGAGTGGTTGAAACAATTTCTGAACAATCCGGATGAGTGGAATGTTAAAAACACTCTTGGCCCAAAGCAGCTTGAGAGCATGGATTGTTGGTTAAAAGATGCTGAATTAATAGATCTTAAGAAAAAACCAACGCAATTTACATACAAAATAGGCAAGTTGAAAATTATAAATGAATTACTTGCTGACCAAATAATTTGGGTGAATTTATTTTGCAACTCTTCAGTCATAAGATGGTACTTAAAAAGGATAGAATGGGGAACTTATATGTCTTCGAAAGAACTTTACGATATTTTAATCAACGAAGAGCAAATGACGTCGAAAACTGCCTCAAGTGGACTAAATAGTTTAATAAATATGCTGGAAAATATGCCAACATACAGAAAATTAGGATTGGGGATTGTTGAAAAAGTTGGTAGAGAGAGATATGTAAAGAAAGTGGGAAGTAACGACGTTCATCCAATGGCAGTTTTGTATTCTCTTTACAAATATGCCATTTCTAAGGAAAAATATAGATTGACAGTCTCTGAACTTTACGATGAAAGTAAAAAGGATGGAGGACCATACGTTATCTTTGGAATGGAAAAATCAGCTTTGGAGAATGCTCTCAGATGGTTGCAAGAAAACACAAAAGGGTTGATAGCGGTTGATCTCACAGCTGATTTGGATAATATCAATCTCAATGAAGAATTCAGAAACACTAGCAAACTAGTGGAATACTACTTTTGATGAGTAAGAATTTCTAGGCATAGGACATTTTATTAGGGCAAGAATGGTTGGACCAGTTCATAGTAGAAGATGCAAACTTTCTTCCTCACAATAATCTTGACCCCATACAGTTTGGCTCTTTCATATATTTTTTGGAAGATTGTGAATTTATTAAGGAGAACAAATGGTGGGAAAATTTACCATCAGGTTACCACACAAAAGGTGATGTAAAATGTCCACCACAGAAGTTATTCACGTCAACTTCGAAGGATGCGATCCGTATGATCGGACTGGAAGAAAACGATAACTTGTTTGACATCGAGTATGTCAATGAAAAAAGTTGCATGGTTCTGAGAACGTGGGTAAGTTCTGTGCATGTGCTCAAAGAGTATCTCGGGGGGGGACGAAAGATGAAGTACGAAGAATTTGTGGAGCTTTACGATTACTTTCAACCTGTTGTTAACATTACAGATGAACGTGAAAATTATTGGAAGCAGTTCATCCCAACAAAAGACTTTCTACATGTTTTGGGTAGGTTTATAGAGGCATTGCAGTCTAAGGATCCGAAGGATAGAAAGTCTATCTGGCTTCAAGGTGCCTATGGCACCGGGAAAAGTCATGCTACTACTGTGATTAAACATCTATTGTGGGATCCAGTGAATGAGATAGAAGATTTTATAGAAAAGTTGGAAGCTCAGACGAGAGAGAAATTGAGAAACTTTAGAAAAGAAAATAAAGTCCTTCCCGTAGTACTTGAGGGAATATCTGGCATAACTGATCCAAAAACCCTAAGCCTCACTTTGGAGAAAGCAGTTAAAGAAGCACTGAAAAGAGAAAATATAACTGTGCAGACGCAAAGCGAATTTGAAAAATATATCGTTCATATCAAAAATACGCCATACATTAACTATGATATCATTGTGCAAAGAAACATGGAACTTAGATCAAGAGTGAGAAACAAAGATGGATTACTTAACGCACTTACTCGGAGAAATACTGAGGTTCTAAGAATATTAGAGAAGTCCTTAGACTTTTCTATTTCTCATCCAAATATTGCAGATTGGTTAGTAGAAATCTCAAAAGAACTTTCTGAGCAAGACATTTATGCGATGGCAATATATTGGGATGAATTTACATCTCTAATGAATTTAGAGAATGTGCCCACAATAATGAGCGTCTTGCAAGATATCGCTGAGAAGACTACTAACAACAATGTTTTCCTATTCATAATAAGCCACAGAACACCTCAACAAGCGACAAATAGCGATTACAAGAAACTCTTAGGAAGATTCCATCAGCTGGACTACAACATGGAGAATATAGCCACTTTTCAGATACTATCAAATGCTATAAGAAAGATAGACGAAGAGAGGTGGAGGACTGTTCAAGAGGAAGCTTTTGATAAGAATTCTAATATGAATAGGCTTATCTCAAAAATAGTTACAGATGATATTACATCCAAAAATCAGTTGAAGTCTCTTTTTCCAATACATCCTTATACTGCAGCGATTGCTACCTATATGTCCCGCTATGTGGGATCTGCCCAAAGAAGTATCTTCAGCTTTTTGTACGATAGGGAAAGTGGGTTCCTGAGATTCATTAGAGATTATCCACAGGAAAGCGATAGCAAGATGGATTACTTCCTGACTGCTGATAAACTCTGGGATTTCTTTCTACCAGATTTTAAAAATAGTTATTCTGAGAAAACAAGTTCGATCGTTTCAAAATATTACCAGTTGGAGTCAATATTCGAGGGTCTGGGTACATCTTATTTGTCAGTGCTTAAAGGTATACTTTTGCTAAATATTTCGAACTCTCTGATAAAGACTCCCGAGGAAGGAAACACTTTGTATTTGCCAAGTACAGAAAACATAATGAATATGTTCATAGGTACCAGTTTTGAGGAACTTGTCCCAACTATCTTGGAGCATATTGATAAGAAAGGATACATTACAAAAAATCCTGATGGCTTGTTCTTGGTAAGTTATTCTGTCCTACCAGAAAAGGAAGTGTCTGAAGAAAAGAAAGACCTTATGAAAGAATACGAAAATATAACGAAATTGTTGGACAGTACTCACAAAGAGAATATATACAAAGTGTTGTCATCGCCTGTTTTGAGGGAAGTGAAGATTCAAATTTATCCCGCAAAAATCAAGGATTATGAACTGAAAAGAAGATTGGAAACAGATTTTAGCAGCTCTTACTACATCCCTGTTGCTTTGTTTCTTGCCAAAGAAGAGAGTGAAATACAAGAAGTTAGGGATGTAATAGATTCCTTACACGAAAGTGGTAGCATCAATTTGGCTAACATTGTCTTCGCCATATCTCACACCCCTTTGACATCTGAAAACTACGAAAAATTTGCTGAATATATTGCTAGAGTGAGGGTAGCTGAAAGGCACCAGTTTAAAGATGAGGAGAAAGATTACAGAGAGTACAGCATAAAACTTGTGGATCAGTGGATTGGAAGAGTAGTGAATGGGACATTTGAGATATGTTTCAAACGATCATGTAAGCAAATCGCTGGAATGTCTTTTGCAATCCATTTGAGTGAAGAAATTTCACCTAAAATATTCTGGAGTGGTTTGGAAAATATAAGGGACTTAACAAACAACAATGTCTGGAAGCATTCCGCATCGGAAAAGGCCGCGGAAGTATTTGCCTCATCCCAAAATAGGGATGACTTGGAACAAAGGACAAAAAATGCTCCTTTAAAAGATCTAAGAGCAATTCTCATGGATGACTCTGGAAATTACATAGTCGATAAAACAATGAATTTTATTCAAAATGTTGATCTGAACCATCCCACTTACAAAATATGTACCGAAGTAAAAAAAACTATCGAAAAGTACTCAGGGAAAGGTTTCAACCTTGGTGATGAACTGGCGTTCTTGCAAAAACCTCCATATGGAATATATAAGAACATGATTGGATACGCCACATTGGCTTTTGCACTCAGGCCATTTATTGGTAAAATTTACGAGCAAGGAACCGGACGCAAGGTCACAGATGATTTGCTAAAAGATAAATTGACAAGTCTGTTCAAATATTGGGAAGAGGGAAAAGATAGAGACAAACTTGAAATGCGACTGGGAACAGAATATGAAAGGAGACTTACTAATCTCTTAGTTAAGTTATTCAATATGACTCAGGAAGAAAATCTTAACAATGCATGTTGGAAAATCAGGGAATGGGTTAAGAGATCTGGATATCCTCTCTGGGCTCTTAAGTACTTTGTTGAAAACGACAACGGTAATGAGATAAACACCTGTATTGATACTTTGCTTCTACTGAGTAGAAGTGGTAATCGTGAGTTTTCCGAAGATTCTCTGAAAAGTTTTGCTTCCCTTTTCTCATTGAAGAGCGATGAACTTTCAGTCCTGATTACTCAACAAAATTTGGAGGCAGGTTTTAAGAAATGGATCGAGCAAAAGATGGGAGTAAGTTTGTCAGATGATGAATTCAAGGAAATAGCTGGATATTTGCGAAACAACATGCAGGAAGAAGTAGGACTGTGGACGGAAGAAAAGGTTGAAGTCGTTCTTAACTATTGGAAGATCGATGCGAGTAAGAAAAAAGCAGAAAGAGATTTCATTGGGTTGATGAATAAAATTTTTAGTCTAGAACACATCGATGACCTTATAGAACTGAAAAGACAAGTACGAAGCAAGATAAATGATCTTGAACTCCCTCTTTGGAGCTTGAAATATGTGTTCAACGTGGATGACATGAGAAAAGCTTTGGATGATATAGACAAATTTGTACGAGATTTCCCGATGAATTTCGAGACTATGGATGAATTCGCAAGGGACATAAGACTTTATGTGACAAACATTCAGATTAATTTGAATCGTGACATGGCTAAGCAAGGATTTGGGACCTTTATGAAAGAGAAATACCCAAATTACTCAACCAATTTGAACTTAGATGATTTCTTAAGATACGTTCATAAAAGAATTGCAAAGGAAATCTACTCATGGGAAGAAGAAGACTTTGAGAGGCTCTTGATAGAATATGATTCCTGCAAAAAGTTAGGAGAATGTTTTGAGATCAATGGAGTTCTCGGTCCTTACGAATTGAGAGAGAATATTAAACGGCATATTGAAAGACTGCCATATCCTCTTTGGTTGTTAGAATTTAACGAGAACGGTAAAGAAATATTCAATGGTCTGAACAAATTCCTGAATTCTTCATCACTACCATCCTTAAACGAAATGGAAGAGATATCGAATGGATTTTCAAAGGAAATGGTAGCTGAACTTCTAAATGATGACAGTTTGCATAATCAGTTCATAGTGTGGTTAAATCAAGTACTTTCGGAGCACTTTAAATTGAAAAGTCCATTGGGAAATGATACGCTGGATGGAATTGCTGATGACATTAAGAGAAAACTCACAATACATGATTTTCATTGGAACATGTATGCTGTTAAAGATGCTATTAACAATGGGGATTGGAACGACAGAATTTTCAAAAATATCAAAGAGGACATAAAACAGAAGATTGAATCTTCTAAGAAAGATCTGAGAGAGATTTTATTGACGATAATTGAAGAGTATCCAGAAATATGTGTTAAGCTGGAGGAATATCTGGAATGAGCTCGGAATATATTTTTGAAGCCACATTAAATGATGAAATCATTACATCTCTTATACAAGAAGACAAAAAAATAACCGGAATGTATAATGGAAAATATCCAGTAAGGTTTATTTTGCTCGATAATTTTCAAAGTATGAGAAAGGTAGTTGACATTCTCAGAAAAAATGAAGCCCAACTTCTTGATCTAAGTACTCTTGAAAATTTTCAGTATGATGATGGGTGGATAGGCCCGTCTGATATTGAAGACATAATCAATCATCTGTCGGATGAAAAGGATTACGTAATTGTTCCAATATCTGAGATTATCAGATTCACGGTCTCTCAAGACTTTTCCAGTCTCCTCACAACTATTGTTGAAACCAAAAATCGAGGAACTTTTATCAGAAGAAGGATATACATTCCCATAGTAGGCCTTTGTTCTTATTTCCAAGAGCATTTTTTTGCTAAGTATCATAGAACAGCTGAATTTTCTTTCGTATGGAAGATTGGAACAGACTATGAGAGGCATGATCTTGTGTTTTTTGACTCACCTGCAGAAATCGAAAACTATACTGTTGTCCGAACGACCAAGGAATTTTTAGATCTTTGGAAGCGGGAGAATCTTTCAAATAGCATTTTAGTCACACAAGAGTTGCTATATGACTTTTCAAGTAAGATGATAAACGATGAAATTTTTAACGTGGTGACTATAAGAAATTACAAGGAGTTCACTGAAAGGGTGCTTAAGGTAAATGTTCCCATCGACTATTCTGATTATGATAAGCACCTCTGGGAAATGCTCTCGGATAAGCTCCGTGAAGCCAATAATTTTGTGGATTTTGTGAAGAAATATTTGAATGTTATGGATTTGGATGATTTTGATAAGGTTAATCCACTCTCTATGTGGCTATCCAAAGATGAAGAGTTTGCAAGGTGGCTTATGAAGGGGTATTATTCGAACATGGAAAAGAAATGTTATACAAAATTGGTCTTTAGCTCCTTGCAAAACTTGACAAATGATGAGGCTTTGAAAGGATATTATTTGAGAATATTTGATCAAGCAAATACTGGAGAATTTCTTAAAGAACGCAGGGAGATTCTCCAAAAATCCTCAGAAATACGTGACGTCGAGCTTAATAGTATAGAAGCTCAGTTGGAGCAGGAATTTGATAGTATTCCAGCCAAAGATGCTACAAAGTATATTACTGGCACCACGCTTTTTGAGAAAAAATGGGTTATAAGTAATATTGATTATGTTGAAGAAAATGAGCTTGAGGAGATTTATCCAGAATTGTATCATTATCTAACTGACGTAAAATACGATAATGTAAAAGATAATACCGAATGGATCATAGAGTATTTCAGAGAGTATCGTATGTCGCGAGTAAAAAATTCTCTATCTCATCGTCTAATTGAAATTTTAGACGAGAAGAATGCAAACGAAGATAGCATATATAAGTGGTACTATTCTTTTGATTTAGTAGAGCACTGTCTGAAAAATGTAGATAGCAGTATCTATTCAAAAATATGGATAGACGCTTTAGGAGTAGAGTTCTTACCACTAATTGTATCATACCTCGAAGAGCAAGGTTTCGATGTTGATTTTAAAATCGCCAGGTGTAATCTTCCATCAACGACGGAGTTCAATCGCTTTGAAGGAGTTGAGAGGATAGCCGATTTGGACAATTTCATTCATGAACAGTATTCTTACGTTTATCCAGATAATCTTATAAAAGAGATAAGCATTGTAAAAGACATAGTGAACAGATTTATTAAAAATAAGGATGCTGTCGTTATATTTTCTGATCATGGATTTACTGCTTTTGCAAATACAAAGTTCAATGGTAGGAAGATACTCGGGGTGAATTTCGCAGAAAGAGAAGGAAGGTATGCGGAGGTCACAAATGACAGGGACATTGTGAGGAATGATGATTTCTTCGTATATGTCTCAGATGAGCAAAAAAGGTATCTTATTCCTACCAAGCATAAGTTCTTTGCCGAGACGTCTGTCAGAGAAATTCATGGTGGTGCAACACCTGAAGAAGTGCTAGTACCCGTGATTTTTGCGTGCAAGACTAAGATTATAAAGCAGGAATTTCGTATTGACTTAACGAGCGACGAAATAGAGATCAGATCACCAATTTTGAAAGTGAAAATAGTACCTGTACCAAAAAGAAGACCTACTTTTACAGTTGGTGATAGGAAAGTAAAGTATAAGTTTGACGATGTTCAAAATAGTTATGATATAGATTTGTCTGGATTCAGGTCCGGAGAATATGTACTTGTTGTTGAGATTGGTAGCAAGGTGAGTTCAGTTCCGTTCAAGATAAAAGGTGGAATGAAGGAGAAAGAGTTGTTGTGATAGGAGAAGAGTTGGATAGTAAGATTAAATCAGTTTTTCCTGAGGAGTCAGTGTACAAAACTCAGGAGAATTACAGTGTTTTTTCCGGAAGGACATTACCATCGTTTATCAAAGATTGGTTGGTAAAAAAGTTCACCAACGAAGATGGCACATTGGAGAAAGATGAACTGGTAGAGTACATGAACAATTTCATACCACAAAAAGGTGCTGACAAAAAACTTAAAGGTGAGTTGATGAGCAGCAGAAGTGAACAACGAGTTTTGACAAGAGCAATTATAGAACCGGATGTCAAGAGAAACGTTTTCAAATTTAGCTTACCAGAGCTTGGAATATCGTCGACAGAAGGGAGAGTTGATGAACAATTAGTCCAAGAGTTTGATGAATTAAAAGGTGGAGAAGTATGGGGTGTGTTTACACTCACATATTGTAATGACAACGGACGTGATTCATATATACAACTCGTTAATTATAGTCCATTCAAACCGTACGAAATTGACCTTGATTATTTTAGAGAAGGGAGAAAAAAATTCAGCTTAGAGGAATGGGCTGATCTTCTGATACGTTCAATGGAATACAATCCGGATGGTTTTCACTCCTTAGATCAGAAACTTCTTTTTCTATCTCGTCTCTTGGTGTTTGTAGAGCCTCGGTTAAATATGATTGAGCTTGCACCAAAAGGGACAGGAAAAACATACATATTTAGTAACCTAAGTAAATACGGTTGGTGGATCGGTGGTGGCATAATCTCACGTGCAAAGATGTTCTACGATGTCTCAAAGGGTACTTTTGGGTTCATAACGAAATATGATTTTGTAGCGCTGGACGAGATACAAACGATAAAGTTTTCAGATGAATCTGAACTGAAAGGGGCATTCAAAAATTACTTGGAGCAAGGAAAATTCACGGTAGCAAATGTGATGGGTACCTCCAATGCAGGCGTCGTCCTTTTAGGAAATATCCCTATGATGGATTACATGAGGCCACGCAGAGAACAATATCTTTCTGAACTTCCAGAGTTCTTTCAAGAATCCGCGCTCCTTGACCGTTTTCACGGTTTCATAGAAGGGTGGAAGCTCCCGAGGATGAATGAGAGTATGAAAGTGAAAGGCTATACGCTCAACGCTGAGTATTTTACTGAGGTATTGCATATGTTACGAGAGAGGGGAGAATTTGCGGCAATTGTTGATGAGCTTTTAGATGTTCCACCGAAAGCAGATACAAGAGATACAACTGCTATCAAAAGGCTTGCTGTGGCTTATCTAAAACTGCTATTCCCACACGTCAAAAATACCTCAGATATTGATAAGGAGACATTTGAAAGATTTTGTCTTGTGCCTGCTCTTGAAAAGCGAGGAATTATAAGGCAACAAATCCATTTGATAGACCCTGAATTCAAAGAGGAATTACCAGACATACGGGTGGGATGATGGTTGCTTGAAGATGATTTCTTTGAACAGGACCTTCTGAAAAGCATAGATAAAATCCTCGCAAGACATCAATCAAATGAAGAAGGTAAGGAATATAAGCCTCGAAAATCAAGAAGGCTTAGTGATTTCAATTCAACCGGTACTATCGATACCGTTGGACAAATTCATACGTCAAAACAGCAAAGAACATTACGTTCTAAAAAGAGTCCAAAAACTATTGACAAGGAAATTAACGACGCTTTGGGTTCTCTTAGCAAGGATCAATATTATAAATACAATACACTAGATGCTAAGGAAGAAAGGGAATTAGCCAAGAAAGCAAAAGTAGATAGGCAGGCAAAGGAGAAGTTTATACTCTCAAATTTGAGATTGGTTCTGTACGTAGCTATTGAATACCAAGGTTTAGGTTTGGATTTCGAAGATTTGGTTCAAGAAGGATACATAGGCCTTATAAAAGCAGTAGAAAATTATGATCCAAATCTTGGAAATCGTTTTAGTACATATGCATTTTGGTGGATAACGCGAGAAATAAAACATGCAATAAGTAAATATGGTAGCATCATCAAAGTACCGATTGCTGTCTATGAAATGGTTAATCACATAAAAGAAGCCCAGAAAAAGTTTGAACTCGAATACAGCAGAAGCCCAACTTTAAAAGAACTTTCCGAGTATTCCGGTATTGATGTCAAGCAGATTCTTCAAGTCCAAAACGTCCCATTGAAGGTTTATCCCTTGGATATACCCATTAATCAGTTATGTTCAGAGAACGCTGAGGAACAACTGGAACTCATCAAATATTACGGAAATGACTGCTGCCTTGAAGATTTGCTGGTAGATGCGAAAAACATGAAAGAGGAAGTGGCTTCGGCAGATAGAATAGAACAGATAGTGGAAGTACTGAATACTTTTCCTGAACACAAGAGAGAAATTTTGTTCTTACTTTTTGGTTTGAAAGACGGCGAAGTGAAGACATTAGAAGAAGTCGGAAAAACATTCGGAATTGCAAGAGAACGAGTAAGGCAAATCAAAAATGAAGCGATAGCCCGCTTAAATCGACATTCGTTTGGTAGTAAAAGCAATATAAGGAAAAAGAAGATGAAAAAAGAAGAAACACCCAAAGAAACTAGCAGAGTGTGTGAAGATCAAGATTTGAAACGAATACTTTATATGCGCTCTCCAAGTATTGGGAGAAAATTATCTGAGAAAAATCCTCCTTAATTTATTAGGAGGATTCTTGGTTATTTATTCACATCCTATTCAGCATTCTCTAGCTCTTTGCTTATGAATTCTTGCATGGTCTGTCTGGCAAGTTCGTCAACGAGGTTGTTGAATGGGTCTTTGTCGTGTGCTCTTACTTTTTTGAACGATGGATGCACGATTGATTTTAGCCTCACTAGTTCCTTAACATGTCTACGCATGGAATTCGGTGGTCTTCTGTATCCAGTTGCAAAGAAGAGTATTTCATCATAGTCATGGACTATGACTGGCTCGCTGATGTTGTTATTGATGCAGTATTTCAATGCTTCGACAACTGCCATTATTTCTGCGTTTGTGGAACTGCCATTTGGCAGTTTCATTGCCTTTGAGGATTTGTACAAGATTTCTTTCTCATTTTGCACAACGCAAAATGCGTAGCTTAATACTTTCTTTTCTTGTGAATAGGAACCGTCTACGTAGATAGTCACACCTCTTTCCCCCCTTATTTGACATGCATTGCAGCTCTCTAATTCTACAATATTTGTTGTGCATATTAGTATAATTCTAACATGCTAATTGGAAAAAGTGGCAATGTAATTGCAAAACGTGCTAAAATAAAGTTGGCGAGACGAGTGTATTGCATGTATGTCTCAAACAAGGGGGGATTAGGATGAGTAGTTCACTCATTTGTACAGTAGGGGCGAGTTTGGTTTCAAATATTTCAAAGGATAACGAGCTCAAGAAACTTTACGAGGCCAAAGAGACGGAGAAAATTGGCCAGTATTTTGTGGATAGCAAGGAAGATCCTGAAAAGGAGCAGATGTTTGGTGCTGAGATTAATTCGATTGCAAGCATCGTTGCTCTGAAATATATTAGTGAACGAAAGCATTTGCATTTCCTTGTCTCTGATACAATCGACGGTAAGAAGGTTGGTGCCATACTAAAGTATTATTTCGAGCATTCCAAATTGGCATTCGAGAAGGTAGAAGTACATGTTGTGGATAGGTTAGACGATGCGAGGATGGAGGATTTCAAAAGGTACGGTTTGAGAAATTTGATAAAGAAAATAGCAGAAATAATAAGAGTTGAAAACAACGACGTGGTAATCAACGCAACTGGCGGATACAAAGCACAGATTGCATTTGCACTTGCATTGGGCCAAGGTTTAAAGATTCCGGTGTATTACAGATTTGAAAGATTCAAGTATGTTATCGAACTCTTCCCACTTCCTCTAACGTTGGATGATAGTTATTATTTCGAATACAACGATTTGTTCGAGCTGGTGGAAGATGAGGATAATCTTGCAGAATTTGAAGATTTACAAAGTATGTACAATCAATTACCCGAAGGTGCACGCATTTTCTTCGATGTTGATCGAATAGATAACAAGAAATACATAACTATTAATCCAATGGGACAAACTTATTTGGAAATTGTTAGGAATAATGCTTACAATCGTTCAAAGAAGGTTATTATCGAAAAGGCAACTACTTTCAAATTTACTTCCAATAATACCGAGGGGCATTCTCTGCCGATGATTCAAAAGTATCGTGTTGAAGAGATATTGAGAGATTTTGGATATATAACTGAAGCAAGGGTGTTGAAGTATTCTGCTGGAAACAATGATAAGCAACCGTATGTGAGTATCCGCGGTGACGAGCTTACTATAACATTCCATACGAAGAATGGAATTTTGCACGTAGCGGCAAAAACGACGGCAAAAGATAAGAATGAGCTTGAGATGATACGTCAAAATCTAAAGGATTACCTTTCTGATGAATTCGGATGACTTCTCAAGGTCTATACAGAGCCAGCCTTGTAGTAGGCTGGCTCTATATTTTTAGAGTCCCATTATCTTTGCCATGTCTTCAAGCGTGAGAAGAATGAGCGTATCACTTTTTATCTTCAACAAATCTTCTTCAAATCCGCTCTTTGAAAAGAGTACATATATTTTGCGCTTTCCATAAATGTCAATGTAATTGCTCCTCAACAAGAGTTTTTCGTAATCTCCAATTGACACTTTCTTGTTCGTCCATTTGCATTCTCCAAAAGCTATATTTTGGTCATTATATGCAATGATGTCTATATCGTAAGACTCGCCCTTCTTGTATGGTACTTTACCCCAGTGTTTCCCAACTTCTTTAGGAATAAAACCAAGTGTTTGAGGATTCTCCTCAATGAATCTATTACATATGCGTTCAAATTGCAATCCAAAAAAATTGTTCAACTTTCCCATGAAAAGCTCTATAGCTTGCTTAGGATCAAATTCCACCAGTGAATAGTCTTTATATATGAATTTGAAGAAGAAGTTATAATAATAATCTCTTATGGCGTACTTGTAATTCTTAGAAGTACTTGAATACACCGAAGATTCTCTTGAGACAATTTCGTAGATGTCTGAAAGCTCAATAAGGTATTTTGAGAGTTGAGTCTTTTCTATTCCTGTTTGTTCTGCTATTTCGGCAAGCGATTTAGAACTTCCCGACAAAGCTTGGAGTATGGAAAAATAGGATTTATGCTCAGAACCAAACTCTGTTATCAATATGTTTCTTGCCTCTTCTTTGAGTGGAGCAAAATCATCTATAAAGATATCGTAGATGAGTTCGCTTAATGGTGCTTTACGTTCAAAAAGCCAAAGATATCTTGGAATTCCGCCAACAATTGCGTATATCTGTATTGCTTCTTGCATGGTGTAACCAAAGTCTTGGAGCATTGCTATGGAATCTTTCAAGGTGAATTCTTTGATTTTTATTACGTTGTCTGATCTACCAAAGAGTGGCATTTTTTCATCTATGAATATGTTTTTCATCAATCCTACATAAGAACCAAGGACGATGAGTTTTGTGTCATGCGTATTCTCGTCCCAAGCATGTTGGAGTGCATACATTATGTTTGGACTAACTTTGTAGAAATTCTGAAATTCATCAAAAATGACATACTCATATCTTTCAAAAATGGCCGAAAACAAGTTGAACCAGTCTGTATAAAAGGCCTTCAAAAAGGTAAAGCTCAATTCTCTTAGCAGTGTCTCTTCTTTCATCACTTCGACGTAGTAATAAAACGCACCTAAGCCTTCAAATGCCCTTTTTATCAACGTTGTCTTTCCTATCCTTCTGCGACCGTAAATTACAATGAATCTTTTACCCTTCTGTAGCCTTAGCTTATCGAAGAATTGTAATTCGTTGCTGCGATTGTAAAACTTCATATCAACCACCTCTTTATTCTTTCAAGTATTATACTCGCCAGTATTATACTTGCCAGTATAATTATACTACATGAAACACTTATGAGTCAAATTTGTGAAGTGTTTAGTAAGTTTCCTAAGAATATTGGCCTGAGTACTGAATGTGTGGTAAAATTGAGATGTAAAGAAGTGATTATATATGCGATGGAGGGTTGAGTGATGATAAAGAATATTGTGTTTGATGTTGGACGTGTGCTAATTAAGTGGTATCCTTGCGAGTATACGAGTGAAGTATTTGGTAACAAAATTAGTGAGGAAATTTGCTCAAAGATATACGAATCACCGGATTGGACAGAAATAGATAGAGGAACGATTACTGAAGAGGAATTTTGGG
>Ga0116145_1002422_pt1 | contig 16716 bp, 10 predicted proteins | sample AD_JPNHG1_MetaG_FD_89747 | JGI IMG/M metagenome (GOLD analysis project Ga0116145, IMG submission 89747) | Active sludge microbial communities of municipal wastewater-treating anaerobic digesters from Japan - AD_JPNHG1_MetaG | ecosystem: Engineered > Bioreactor > Anaerobic > Digestate | place... | reverse complement strand
GGTCCATTGGACGCCCTTGACCTCAAACGTCCCGGGCGGCGATTTCGACTTTCTCGACTCCGACCTGGGAGCCGTCAGGTTCTATCGGGCGGTCGCTGAAAAACCCGTTCCCGCCCAGCCCACGCTGCGAATCATCGAGACGGAGTCCGGCGGCAGCCTAGTCGAGGTTGAAGGCGCGACCCGTCCTTACGTTCTCCAGTACTCCACAGACCTGGTTGATTGGCACCCGGCCGCCACCAATTTCGCTCCAAGCCGAATGCACGCCCAGACCGGTTCCTCAGCCGGCTCCGCCCCCGAGCTTGCCACCTTCCTGTCAGCCTCCCACCCGCAGTTTCTGGATTCCCCCGCCTTTGGCTACAGAAGTTATCAGGTCAACGGCACGCTGCAGCCCGGCACCTGGCTGCGGTTGACCGCCACCAAGACCAATGGCGCGAGCGTGAGCGTCTCGTTCACCAACCAAAACCCTTTCGCGACAATCATGGAGCTGGTCGAGCAACTGGTCGCCAAAGCCAACAGTGAACCGGCGCTGCAGGGTCCTGATGGCCTGGCGGTCGAGGACCTGACCGCCGGCTGGTTTTCCTCGGCCCTGTTCAATGTGCGGGCCCGAAGTCCGGGACTGGGCGCGGCCGCTTTGCGGGTGAGGTTATCCGGTTCAGACAGTTTGGTTCTTACCCCCGACACTGAAACGGCCCTCGACAGCAACCTCTCTGACCTCCGGTCCCGCAACCACTTGTTCGTCACCGCCGGCGCGCCGCGGTTGACGGTCAACTTCACGTTGGATACCACCGTTCTTCCCGACGGTTTCCACGAATTGACCGCGGTGGCTTACGAAGGCAGCAGCGTCCGCACTCAAACACGAACCTCCCTGCCAGTCGAGGTTCGCAACACCTCCCTCGCCGCCACCATCGAGCTGCAACCGGCTGGAGCCAGCCTGCCGGTCGCCGGCTCGTTCCAAATTCGGGTGGTTGCCAGCGACCCCGACACCAGCCGAATTGATCTATTCAGCACGGGCGGCCTGCTGGCCGCGCTTTCCGACCAGCCGACGGCCGTATTTAACGTGGCCGGCTCGACTCTGGGCGTTGGACTCCACCCCTTCCATGCCCTGGTCGAAACGCGCAGCGGCCTGCGCTTCCGCACCCAAACTCTCTGGCTCCGACTCACCCGCTGAGGTGTGCCGGCCACTTCGGCGAGTGGCATGGGAAAACCGCCGACTTTTCCTGCGGGCTGCTGGCCGTGCGGCCCCATTCGACGTCCCAGACAACAGCGTTTTAACCGGCTGCGGATTCCCCGCCGGCGCCTTCCATTGCCCTGCCTGGGGACCGCATGAAAAAGCCGCATACGAAAAAACTGGGCGTTGAGAAGGCCTGGCCTTACCCTCGCCATTCGTCGCAATGAATTCGTCCGTGAAATGAGAAATCTGCGCAGCCCCAAGCTCATGTGGTTGAAGGGAATCCTCTTCCTGATGATCGGGTCGGTTTCCGCGGTTTTGCTCTGGCTGGAGGCGCCGGAATGGCGGCGCGCGCTGCTGCTGGCGCTCACAATTTGGGGATTCTGCCGCGCTTATTATTTTGCGTTCTATGTCCTGGAAAAACATGTGAACCCCGGGTTTCGCTTCGCCGGTCTGATTTCATTGATCAGCCACCTTTTGAAGCACGGTCGAAAACCGGGGAACCCGTGACTGAAACGCCTGTGCGAAACAAGCGCCGAGCCAACCCAAGCGAGGATGCGGCCGGGCGGGCCGAGCGTCCCAGTTTGTCCGCCGACCTGCGGGCACTCGCCGACCACTGCGCGGGGGGAGCGGTGCCCTTGGGCGAAATTGTGCAGGTGCTCCACGGCAGGGGCTACCGCCTGTTGGTCGTGTTGCTCTGCCTGCCCTTCCTCACCCCCATCCCGTTGCCCGGGCTTTCCACGCCGATTGGACTGGTTATAGCGCTGATTGGTTTCCGCCTGGCGCTGGGCCAGAAACCCCACCTCCCCCGCCGCCTGTTGGCCAGGGAATTCCAGCCCCGGCTTCTCTTGAAAGTGCTGCGCGCGAGCAGCCGTCTGGTCGGCGCCTTCGAGCGCCTCTCGAAACCACGCCTCCAGTTCTTCTACCGCCACGCCGTGTTTCAACGGATTGGCGGCGCTCTCATCGCCCTGTGCGGATTGAAATTGCTGCTGCCCGTGCCGATTCCCATGAGCAATTTCTTCCCAGGCTTGGCCGCCGTGTTGGTCGCCGCCGGCTCCTTCGAGGAGGACGGCTGGTTTTTCCTGGCCGGGACGGCGACGTTCGTTGCCTCGCTGGCCTATTTTGGACTGCTGGCGTTCGGGGGGGTGGCGGCTCTCCGTGCCATTTGGCAGCACCTGCTGGGCAGTTGAAACTCACCGCCGGCTTGCCGCCGATGCAGTCCTTCGGAGCGCCCACTCCCCATTTGACTAACCGCCCCTCATTCCCCAACATTTGCACCTGCTGAGATTACCGGATCATTCACATTTGCTTTGATAAGTCTATGCCGCCAAAAATCGCTGAAAAAGTCGCTGACAAGCCCCAGGAGAAAACCGCCGAGCAGAAGAACGCCGAGGCCGCCAAACTGGCCGCCGCGCGCCAGCGCGAGCTCGAAGCCGCCATTTCCAGCATCACCAAAACCTACGGCGAAGGCAGCATCATGCGCCTGGGGGACGCGCAGGCCCTCAAACGAATCGAGGTCATCCCCACCGGCGCCCTGGCGCTCGACCTGGCGCTCGGGGTGGGCGGCCTCCCGCGCGGGCGCGTCGTGGAGATCTTCGGCCCCGAATCCTCCGGCAAGACGACTCTGATGCTCCACGTCATCGCCAATGCTCAAAAGAACGGCGGGTTGGCGGCCTTTATAGACGCCGAGCATGCCATGGACCCCGCCTACGCCAAACGGCTGGGAGTCAACCTCGAGGACCTGTTGGTTTCCCAGCCCGACAGCGGCGAGGAAGCCCTTTCCATCTGCGAAACGCTGGCGCGCTCCAATGCCCTGGACGTCATCGTGATTGACTCCGTCGCCGCCCTGGTGCCCAAGGCCGAGCTTGAGGGCGAGATGGGCATGGCCACCATGGGAATGCAAGCCCGCCTCATGAGCCAGGCGCTGCGCAAACTGACCGCCATCCTAGCCAAAGCCAAAACCACCTGCGTGTTCACCAATCAAATTCGAGAGAAAGTCGGCGTCATGTTCGGCAATCCGGAAACCACCCCCGGCGGCAAGGCGCTCAAGTTCTACGCCAGCGTTCGCATTGACATCCGCCGCAAAGACACCCTCAAGGATGCCGCCGGGAACGCCATTGGCAATCACGTCAAGGTAAAAATCGTCAAAAACAAGGTCGCGCCGCCCTTTGCGGAAGCGGAATTTGACATCCTTTACAACCACGGAATCAACAAGGAAGGGAGCATCCTCGATGTCGGCATCGAGTCCGGCGTCGTGGAAAAGCGCGGCGCCTGGCTCCAGTTCGAAGGCGAGCTGATCGGCCAGGGCAAGGATGCCGCCCAAAAAGCGCTCGCGGAAAAACCGGAACTGGCGCGCAGAATCGTGGATGCCATCATGGCCAGGCGCAACGCCGCCGCGCCGGCCTGAGCCCGGTTGGGCGGCTCGGCGTGGGGCGAGACAACCCGTGCCCCCGGGCCCATCCCGTCTCCTCACCTATTCTCCGCGGCTGAGGCAGAAGATGGCGAGGTCCGCGTTGAGGTTGGCATCCTCGAACACCTCGGTGTTGGCCTCGGTGTCCAGGGCGATGCGCCGGTGGATGCGAATGCGCTTGCGCTGGCAGAATTCCTCGAAGTCCGCGATGGTGAAGAAGCGGATGTTGGGGGTGTTGTACCATTCGTAAGGGAGCACCCCGCCGGACTTCGGGGCGCGGCCTTCCTCGGCCAGCATGCGGCGCAGGCGGTGGTAGGCGAAATTGGGGATGCTGACGATGCCGGTGCGGCCGATGCGCAGCATCTCGGTAATCACATTTTCGACATCCAGAACCGCCTGCAGTGTTCGCGAAAGGATCACGCAATCAAACTCGTCATTACCGAAAGCGGCCAGCCCCTTGTTCAGGTCGGCCTGGATCACGTCCAGGTCACGCTGGATGCAGGTGAGGATGTTCTGTTCATCCAGCTCGACCCCGACGAGCCGGCGATGGTTGGCTTGTTTGAGGCGCCACAGCAGGCCGCCGGAGCCGCAGCCCAAGTCCAGGACGCTGGCCTCCGGCGGAATCAGTTCCATGATGCGGTCATAGTCGAGCCGATGCTGGTGGAAGATGCTGGTGGGGCCGTGGGGGTCCTCCTGGAGCGGCGCGGAGGCGTTGCTGGCCGCCTGGAGGTTGGCCAGGAAGGCGCGGGTCATCCCGCCATAGACGGGCAGTTCGTGTTCGAGCAGAAAGGCATCGTGACCGCAGTTGCTCTGCACGTTGCAGTAGCTGACCGGGGCGTGATTGGCCACCAGGGCGTTGACAATGTCGCGGGACTGCTCGGGGGGAAAGAGCCAGTCGCTGGAGGAGCTGATCACCAGCCAGCGGCACCGGGCCCGGCTGAAGGTCCGGGCCAGTTCCTCCGGCGTGCGGCCCAGGTCAAAAAAGTCCATCGCCAGCGAGAGGGTGACGTAACTGTTGGCGTCGAACCGCTCGACAAAACGCTGGCCCTGGTAGCCCAGGTAGGAGCCCACCGAGAAGCGTTTTTCAAACTCGATGGCGACGTCACGCGGCTGGAGGCGGTCCGGCTCGAACTTCTCGTTCATCGCCTCGGGCGAGAGGTAGGTGATGTGCCCGATCATGCGCGCCAGAGCCAGGCCGACTTTCGGGCCGTGGGGTTTGTCGTAGTATTGGCCGCCGTGGAAGTGCGGGTCGCGGATGATGGCATTGCGGGCGACGACGTCGAAGGCCAGCGCCTGCGCCGTCAGGCGGGGCGAAGTGGCCAGCGCCACCACCCCGCGCACGCGCTCGGGATAATTCGTGGCCCACGTGAGGGCCTGGTGCCCGCCCACCGACCCGCCCACGACCGCCAGGAGCTGGGGAATCTGCAGGTGATCCAGGAGGTGACGCTGCACCTCGACCATGTCGCGCACCGTGATGGTGGGGAAATCCCGGCCGTAGGGTTTCCCGGTTTCCGGATTGATGCTGCCGGGCCCGGTGGTTCCCCGGCAGCCGCCCAGCAGATTCGGGCAGATGACAAAGTAGCGGTCGGTGTCGATCGGTTTGCCGGGCCCCACCATGATTTCCCACCAGCCCGGGTCGTCCTCGGGATGGTGGCGGGTGACGTGGGAATCGCCGCTCAGGGCGTGACAAATGAGGATGGCGTTGTCCCGCGCCGGGTTGAGCCGGCCGTAGGTTTCATAAGCAACCGTGACCGACGGCAGGCGTCCCCCTTTCTCCAGCAGGAGCGGATTGCTCAAGGTGAAATACTGCGCATAGCGCAGCGGCTTGCTGTGCCGCACGCTGTCGCTGCTTTCAAAAACATCTTTGGTCGCCACAAGCCTATCTTACTACGCAGTTGGCGCCCTCAGCGCCAGAAGATTTCCGCGCAAATCAAGGGGTTGTCGGATTTCATTGCTCTCGCGAGAGCGGACCTTTCCTTCCGCCTTTGCCGCCGCCAACGCCCTCGCTGTTTTCCGGGCCGGACGTCTCCGGAGGAATGGCGCGCGCCGGACTTCCCTCCGTTCGCTCCCGAGGTACAAGCGGGTTTTTGCTGAAGGCCGGCCGGGGATGGGTTAGTTTGCCAACGGATGAGCGACTGGTTTTTCGAGGTGGGCCGAAGGCTGGGGCACGCGGCGATTCCGGCAGCGCGGAAGACGCGGTGGGCCTGGCGGCTGTTGGCGGGGTCGGAGGCGGAGTCTCTCCAGGCGGAGGCCGAGATGGGAGCGGCCATGGCGGGCGAGATCCCGGTTTGGGAGGGGGCCACGGCGGGCGACCGGCAACAGCTCGGCGAGATATGCGATCAACTCCGGGCACGTTTGCGGTCGCCGGGGCGGGTTTTTCAGGTTCAAGTGGTGAACCGGGGCGGGGTGGCGGCGTTCAGTCTGCCGGGCGGGCATATTTTCCTTGATATTGCTCTCCTGGAACTGTGCGGGCGGGACCGGGACGAGCTCGCATTTGCGATCGGCCATGAGATGGCCCATGTCATCCGCCGGCACGCGCTGGACCGGTGGGTGGCCGGGGCGGGAATGAAGGTCATGGCGACCTTGATCAGCCGCGGCGCGTTGGCCGCGTGGTGGCGGGAAAACGGAAGCCGGTTGTTGCGCAACGCTTACGATCATCAGCAGGAGTACGAAGCGGACGCGTTCGGGCTTCGGCTGGCGCGGGCGGCCGGATTCGATCCCGCCGGAGCCGTGCGGCTGCTGGGGCGCCTTCAAGGGCTGCGGCAAAGCCCCGGCCTGCTGGGCGAGCATTACGCCTCCCACCCGCCGGAGACCGCCCGCCTGGCGCGGCTGCAACGGAGCGGGCTGGCGCAACGGGGCAATCCGGCAAGTTAGGAACGCGTCAGGGCTTGACGGCTTTGAGCCGCGCCAGCAGCCCCGAAAAGCGGTGCCGGGTGCGCTGATTCCGCACCGCCAGCGCCAGCGCTTTACTTTGGCCAATCAACACGACGAGGCGTTTGCCACGGGTCACCCCGGTGTACAGCAGGTTGCGCTGGAGCAGCAGATAGTGCTGCGTGGCCAGCGGGATCACCACCGCCGGAAATTCCGATCCTTGCGCCTTGTGAATGGTGATGGCGTAGGCAAGGGCGATCTCGTCCAGCTCGCCGAAATCATAACGCACTTCGCGCTGGTCATAGCGGACGATGACTTCGCGGTCCTCGGGAACGATGCGGGCAACCTGGCCAATGTCCCCATTGAAGACATCCTTGTCGTAATCGTTTTCCGTTTGAATGACCTTGTCGCGGGGCCGGAAGGTCCACCCGAATTTTTCGACCCACGGTTCGCCCTCGCGGGGCGGGTTGAGTTCGCGCTGGAGGCGCACGTTCAACTCGCGGACGCCGAGCAAGCCGCGATTCATCGGGGCCAGCACCTGGATGTCGCGGAGAGGGTCAAGGCCGAATTTGCGCGGGATTCGCTCCTTCACCATTTCGAGCAAGAGGTCGAGAATGCGGTCCGGCTGTTCCCGCTCGATAAAATAAAAATCCGAGTGGCTGTCGGGCGATGGCAGTTCCGGGAGGAGCCCCTGGTGAATGCGGTGGGCGTTGGTGATGATGCGGCTTTGGGCCGCCTGGCGGAAGACCTCGTTCAGCCGCACCACGGGAACCAGGCCGCTTTCAATGAAATCCCGCAAGACCATTCCCGGCCCGACCGACGGGAGTTGATCCACGTCCCCCACCAGCAGAAGGCTGGCATGGTCGGGCACGGCGCGCAACAGATGGCTCATCAAGGGAACGTCCACCATCGAGGTCTCGTCCACGACCAGCAGGTCGCACTCCAGCGGGCGCCGTTCGTTGCGGGTGAAGCCGCCGCGGCCAGGGTCCACCTCCAGCAGCCGGTGAATGGTTTTGGCCTCGAGGCCGGTGGTCTCGGTCAGGCGGCGCGCGGCCCGGCCGGTCGGAGCGCACAGGAGGCAGCGCACCTTCTTGGCCCGGAGGATGCGCAGGACGGCGTTGACCAGCGTGGTTTTGCCCACGCCCGGGCCGCCGGTAATGATGAGCAGACGCTGGGTGAGGGCCTGCCCCAGGGCCGCCTTCTGGCTGGGAGCCAGCTCCAGGCCCGTTTGCTGCTGGCACCAAGCGACCGCCTTTTCAAAGTCAATCGGCGGATAGGGCGGAGCCGACGGGGCGAGTCGTGCCAGACGCTCCGCGATGCTCTCCTCGGCCTGTTGGAGGGCCGGAAGAAAGATCAACGTCTCTTCGGCGATGGTTTCCCGCGACAACTCCCTGGCCGCCAGCGCGGCTTCCAGCCCCGCCTCCACGATTCGAGCCGGCACCTCCAGCAAACCGGCCGTCTTCTCCTTCAACAGCTCGAGAGGCAAGGCGCAATGCCCTTCGCCGCCTGCCTCCAGCAGCACGTGTCTCAAGCCCGCCCGGGCGCGCATCAGGGAGTCGGGAGGGATGCCGAGCTTTTGCGCGATGAGGTCGGCGCTCTTGAAACCAATGCCGGGAATGTCCTGGGCAAGGCGGTAGGGATTTTCCCGCACGCTCTCGATGGCCTTTTCGCCGTAAGTCTTGTAGATGCGCACCGCCCGGCTGGTGCCGACCCCATGGGAATGGAGGAAGACCATGATGTCCCGGACAACCTTCTGCTCGGCCCAGGCCGCCTTGATGCGGCGCCGGCGCTCGGGGCCGATGCCGTCCACTTCCTCCAGGCGGGCGGAATGGCCTTCGATGATCTCAAGAATCTTCTCTCCGAACCGGGCCACCAGCTTGCGGGCGTAAACGGGGCCGATGCCCTTGACCAGGCCACTGCCCAGGTACTTTTCGATGCCCTCGCGCGTGGTCGGAGCGGTGCTGGTGAGCGAGTCCGCCCGGAACTGACGACCGAATTCGCGATCCTGGACCCAACGGCCTTCCGCGGTCAGCCACTCGCCGGGATTAACCGCTGGCAGCGACCCCACGACCGTGACCTCCTCCCGCTGGCCACGGACGCGGACTTTGAGAACCGCGTAACCGGTCTCCTCGTTAAAGAACGTCACCCGCTCGATCAGGCCGGTGAGATGCTCCGGCAGGGCTGGGGGTTGGGATTGCACTCGGACGAAAAAAACGGAGGACGCTCAGGGAATCAACGAGCCGGCGCCCAGCCCGCGTTCGAGACAAAAAGCCCCCAGTCGCGCATATTTCTCCGCCACGCTCCGGAGCCAAGCCTGTTCCTCGGCGGTAACCTGGCGAACGACCCGGCCGGGCACGCCCACAACCAGCGAGCGAGGGGGCACCCGCAGACCTTGCGGAACCAACGCGCGGGCGCCGATCAGCGATTCCTCGCCGATGACCGCCCCATCCAGAACGACTGCGCCCATGCCGACCAGCGAACCGTTTCCAATCGTGCAGGCGTGCAGAATCGCGCCATGACCGACGGTGACATAGTCGCCGACCACGCAGGCCAGGTCGTCGGACACATGGGCGACGCAGTTGTCCTGGAGGTTGCTGTGGTGGCCGACCACGATCCGGTTGATGTCTCCGCGCAGCACGGCGTTGTGCCACACGCTCGAGTGATGGCCCAGCGTCACGGCTCCCGCCACGACCGCGCCGCGAGCCATGAAAACGTTTTTGCCCAAAACCGGCTTTTGCAGCAAGAACCGCTCGAGTTGCTCTTCAAGTTCCATACGCGCCAAACTGGCAAAAGGCAGGGTAACCTGCCAGTCAACGAATGCAAACCGGGGTTTGGGGGCCGGGGATTTTCTGCTCGCGAACCGGCCCGGGCGCAAGGACAATAGGCCGCCTTAGCGAATGAGTCAGAACCTGGTGAATGCAAACGAGTCTGCCCCCGCACCGGACGGGCAGGCGGCTGACCACGCGTATGACCTCCCCCTGCGGGGATTCCAGGGAACCCCCGAGGAGATTGACCGGCAGTGGTTCGAGCGGGTTTACACCGGCCGCGGCGACCGCATGAAGCAGTTGACGGTTCGGGCGGTGCTGATGGGCGGGGTGCTGGGCATGTTCATGTCCGCGTCGAACCTTTACACCACGCTCAAGCTGGGCTGGGCCTTTGGAGTGGCGATCACGGCCTGCGTGATCTCCTTCGTGCTCTGGAACGCGCTTCGGGCGCTCAGCGGCGGCCGCCTCAGCCAGATGACCATCCTGGAAAACAACTGCATGCAGTCCACCGCCTCCGCCGCCGGGTATTCGACCGGCAGCACAATCGGCACGGCCTTTGGCGCCTTGCTGCTGATCGAAGGCATGCACCGCCCCTGGTATGTGGTCGCCCCCTTCGTCTTCTTCACGGCGGCGCTGGGCGTGTTCCTCGCCATCCCCATGAAGCGGCAGATGATCAACCACGAGCAACTGAAGTTTCCCAGCGGCATCGCGGCGGCGGAAACCCTGCGCAGCCTCTATTCCAAGGGCCGGGAGGCCCTGCGCAAGGCTTATGCTTTGCTGGTGGCGCTGGGGTGCGGCGGGGTGGTCGGCCTGCTGCGCAGCTATGGCACCCTGGTGGAGCAGTTCCGCAGCGCCGGCCGGCCTCAGCTTTGGCTCGAGAAACTCCATGGCTGGCTGTTCATTCCCGAGGCGCTGGCCCTGCCCGCGTGGCTGAACCCCCTGGCCCGCGGGCAAATGACCGGGCTGGCGTTCGAGCCGAGCGTCTTGCTGATCGGGGCGGGGATGATTACGGGGCTGCGCGTGTCGCTTTCCATGTTCATCGGCTCGATTATTCTTTACTACTTTGTCGCGCCGCCGTTGCTGGCCATGGACGCCGCCCAGGCCGGTGTCCCCGGCTACGTGCCTTCCTTCACGGTTGCCGCGGATGGGAGCTTCAATCCCACGCGCTGGGCGCTTTGGGGCGGGACTTCAATCATGGTGTTTTCGAGCCTGGCAAGCGTGGCGTTGCAGTGGCGCACTCTGGCCCGGGCTTTCGCCGTCTTCAAGAGAGAGGAGCGGGCGGCCCACAGCACGGCGCTGGATGCCATTGAAGTGCCTTTTTCGTGGCTGGTGGCCGGGCTGATCCCGATCACGATCGGCCTGGTGGTTGTGCAGTATCTGGCCTTCCAGATCGCGGTCTGGCTGGGGCTCATCGCGGTGGCGCTGTCCTTCGTGGTGTCCCTGGTCTGCTGCCGGGCCACAGGCGAAACCGACACCACCCCCATCGGCGCGATGGGCAAGGTGACCCAGTTGCTCTACGCCGTTTTGCCCGGCGCGCGCGGCGTGGCGTCCATCAATCTCATGGCCGCGGGAGCCACCTCCTCCGCCGGCGGAGCGGCCGCCGACCTGTTGACCGACCTCAAGAGCGGCTACATCCTGGGCGCCAACCCGAGGCGCCAATTCATCGCCCAATTCATCGGGATTTTCTTCGGCACGCTGGCGATTGTGCCGGCCTGGTATGCCATGGTCCCGACCAAAGAGGCCTTGGAGGCGTTCAATCCACCCGCCACCAACATGTGGAAGGCGGTGGCCGACCTGTTGACCCAGGGCGTTCACATGCTGCCCCCAACGGCAATCTGGGCCATTGTCATTGGCGCCCTCCTCGGCGTCGCTTTGCCTCTGGCCGCCAGGCTGTTCCCCAAGGCCGCGCCCTGGCTGCCCTCCGCGATGGGATTGGGCCTCTCCTGGGTTATGGTGTTTCAGAACACGCTCTCCTTTGCCATCGGGGCGATCCTCGTCACGATCTGGAGCCGCATTAATAAAAGAAACGCGGAGGTTTATTCCGTTCCGACCGCCTCGGGCCTGATCGCCGGCGAATCGCTCGTCGCCGCCCTCATTGCCATCGCCGCGACGGTGGTGGGTTTGTTTGCCTTGAGGTGACCGCGTCGGAAAAGGAATTGAATTCAGCCACGAGCCTGCTACTCCAAAGCCATGCATTTCCCTTGTTCCGCAACCAGAACCGTCCGAAGCCGGCCCCCTGCCCTAGCCGGCATCCCCGCCGCCGCATGGGTTACGGCGCTCCTGCTGGTCGGCACCCTGGTCCAGTCCGGGCATTCGGCCGGCGCCAGCCAAAGCCAGGGTTCCGCCCCCCCCGGCTCGGAGGCTTTGCCGCGCACTGTTGACCTGCGGCCGGCCTTTGAAAAACTGGGGCTCGAACGCCGCCAACAGGGCAAGCGCCCCACCTGCTCGGTCTTCGCCCTGGTCGGCGCACTCGAGTTTGCCGCGAGCCAGCACCAACAGGGCCAGCAACTCAGTGTCGAATTCCTGAATTGGGCGGCCAACCAGGTCAGTGCCACCCCCAACGACGGCGGTTTTTTTTCCGAGTTGTGGCACGGCTTCAAGGCCTACGGCATCTGCGCGGAAAGCCAGATGCCCTATCGCCCCGAGTTCGATCCGGCCAAAGGCCCGGACGCGGAGACTCTCGCGGCCGCCAAAGCCCGCCTTGGACTCGGCCTGCAATTGCACTGGATCAAGCGCTGGGACGTCCAGACCGGCCTGACTGACGCCCAGTTTTGGGAAATCAAGCAAACCCTCCGCCGTGGCTGGCCCGTTTGCGCCGGCTGTCGCTGGCCCAAAACCGAGCAGTGGAACGACGGCGTCCTCCAACTGTGCGGGCCGGAAGCGGTGCGCGACGGCCACAGCGTCCTGCTGGTGGGCTACCGCGACGACGACGCCCACGCCGGCGGCGGAGTTTTCATCTTCCGCAACTCGAGCCATGGCGGGCGCGACGGTTACATGCCTTACGGCTACGCGCGGGAGTATGTCAACGACGCCGTGTGGGTTGAAGCGCCGACGCCCGGCGCCGCCTCGACCACGCCTCGCCCTGAAGCCGTTGTCCCTTCCATCTTCCGGGACGCCTTGGGCGCCCTGGCCGCCCCCAATGTTGGCCGAAATCGCCGGGTGTCCAGCAACCAGCAGCCCGATTGGAACAACGCCAACATGGACATGACCCTCCTGCCCCCCGGCCAGAAATGCGAGTTCCCACTCCTCAAAGGGCCCGGGATGATCACCCACATCTGGATGACCAGTCACGCCGGCCGGGTGAACGAGCTCAATGCTCTGAGCCTCCGCATCTATTGGGATGAGCGCGACCAGCCCGGTGTCGAAGTCCCGCTGGGCGATTTCTTCGCGGTGGGCCAGGGACAACCCGCCGTGGTCGAAAGCGTTCCCGTGCAGGTCTCGCCTTCCGGTTCCCTCTCCTGTTATTGGCGCATGCCCTTTGCCAACTCCGCCCGCATCGTGGTTTCGAACGACAACCCTGACCGCACCGCCGGCCTTTACTGGCAGGTGGACTACGTTGAATTGGACGAGCTGCCCCCGGGCACGCCCTACTTCCACGCCCGGTATCGGCAGGAATATCCCGCAGTCGCGGGCCGTGATTACCTCGTCGCCGACCTCCAGGGACGCGGACACTACGTCGGCACAGTCATCTCCGTCACCCTGGGGCAGGATGGCTGGTGGGGCGAAGGGGATGATTTCTTCTATATTGACGGCGAGAGCGTGCCGAGTTTGCAGGGCACCGGCAGCGAGGATTACTTCAACGACGCCTGGGGCTTCCGGCAACGGACCGGACCTTGGTTCGGCCAACCCCGCTGGCAGGGCGACCGCGCCGGGGATAGCGGCGTGGGGTACCGCTGGCACGTGCTCGATCCCGTGGTCTTCACCCACTCGCTCCGGTTCACCCTCGAACACAAGGGCAATCACGAGGAGGACACCGAAGGGTTCTACGTCGAGCGCCCCGATTTTATCAGCAGTGTGGCCTTTTGGTACCAGGTCGGCGGACCCAAAGCTTTCGCAACCCTCCCTCCTTATCCCGAGCGGCGCGTCCCCTGGCAGCAGCACCACCTGGTCCGCGCCTTCCGTCAGGTCAAAGCCAGCGGGGCGGTTCAGCCCCAAGTCCAATTCTCCGGCATGTTCGGCGCCCGGCCCATCCTGGCCTGGCCCAACAACGAGGTCGGCGCGCGTCTTGCCATCCCCTTCAAGGTCGAGTCAGCGGGACGCTATGCCCTCCGCCTCACCGGCGCAGCCGCCCCCCACTACGGCTCCTGCCAGGTCAACTTGGATGGCCAGACGGTCCTGGCCCGCGCCGATTTCAAAGCGCCGGACTTTGAAGAACTGGACCTGGCCCTTGGCACCCGCGAATTGGCGGCCGGCCCCCACGAGTTGGTTTTCGTCGCTTTGGCGTCCGAGGATGGCGCCGCCCGCCCCTTCGCCGTGGAGCTGCTGCGGTTGCTGCAACTCCCTCCCGAAGCCCGGCGCGCGGTGAAAAACCACAATGAAGCGCATTTCATCCGGCTTGGCATCGGGCGGGCGGTCTATGCCTACCGCCTGGCTTACGGCGAACTGCCCGAATCCCTTGAAACCCTGGTCTCCGCCGGGCTCATGTCCAAACGATATCTCGCCGACGAAAACCATAAACCGCTCAAGGCAAAACGGGAGGGCGACCAGTTCATCGTCGAAAGCACCGGCGTCAATCCCTGGACCCACCGCTGGCAAGGACTCGACGCCCGCCGTTAATAGCGTCAAGAGCCCCGACAACACGCCGTAACATAACCAGGCGGGTTGGCACGTTCCTGGCCGCTTTGTGAAATTCTTGATGCGGTGGTGGCTGGGGGCGGAATCGAACCGCCGACACAAGGATTTTCAGTCCTCTGCTCTACCAACTGAGCTACCCAGCCGCCTGGAGTCCCGGTTCGCGGCATCTCCTCAACTGCCTGTGTCCGGTTGACTTTTTCACTTTGCCACAGTCTATCCGGTCTGTGCAAGCACTGAAAATCCATCCCTGAAGACCGAATCACGCAGCTCTTGACCTACCTCTTCCCCGCCTTTCGTGGCGGCGCTGGTTCCAAGGGAGCAAACCACGGGCAGCCCCGTCTAACACCGTGGTGACATTATGAAACGCTTTGTAATGGGTTTGCTGCTGGCGGCGATGGCGGCGGGTTCGCCCGCCCTGGCCGCCGGATTGATCGTCGTGGATGAGGCGCATTGGTGGCCGGGCCCCATCCCCCCTACGCGGCCATGGCCTCCCCCTCGCCCTTTCGTCCCCCCTCGCCCGCACATATTCGCGCCACTTGAGGTCGGGTCGGTCCAAGTCGAGACTCGCATCACCAACCAACTGGCCGTGACCACGGTCCAGCAGGAGTTTTACAATCCAAATTCCACGCGCCTGGAGGGGACTTTCCTTTTCCCGCTGCCCAAAGGGGCGCATATCAACAAGTTCACGCTCGAGATTGACGGCAAACCGGCCGAGGCTGAGCTGCTGGCCGCCGACAAAGCCCGGAAAATCTACGAGGACATCGTCCGGAAGGCGCAGGATCCTGCCCTCTTGGAATACGCAGGCCGGGACGTTCTTAAACTGCGCATTTTCCCGATCGAACCCCGCAGTCATCGCCGCATCACGCTCAAGTACACGCAGTTGCTGCGGTCAGAGGCGGGCTTGGTTGGCTATACCCTGCCCCTAAACACGGAGAAGTTCTCGGCCAAACCGCTCAAAAACCTCAGCATTAAGATCGAAGTGGAATCCAAACAGCCCATCAAATCCATCTATTCCCCCACGCACACTGTCGAAATCCAACGCGACGGTCCGAAGCGGACAACCGTCAGCTTCGAGGGAATGCAGGTTCGCCCGGACTCCGACCTGACGCTGTATTTTGCCCCAGAGAAAACCGAGCTGGGCCTGAACCTGCTCACCCACCGCGTTGCCGGCGAAGACGGCTATTTTCTGCTGCTGGTGTCGCCGGGGATTGATGTGGCGCGGGATAAGGTGGTGGCCAAAGACGTTGTATTTGTGCTGGATACCTCCGGCTCGATGGCTGGCAGGAAACTGGACCATGCCAGGAAGGCGCTGTTGTTCTGCCTTGCCAACCTCAATTCGGATGACCGTTTTGAAATCATCCGCTTTTCGACGGAGGTCGAGCCGCTGTTCGACGGTTTCGTTCCAGCCGATACCAGGAACCGGGCCCGCGCAGAGAAGTTCGTCGAGGGGCTGAAACCCATCGGGGGCACTGCCATCCACGATGCGCTCGTCAACGCCCTCCGTGTCGCTTCGGCTGAGGGGAAAGGCGGCCGCCCGCAGGTGGTCATCTTCCTGACTGATGGCCGGCCCACCATTGGCGTGGCGGGCGAAACCGAGATTCTCGAGAGTATCGGCAAGGAAAACCGGGGCAAGACACGTGTGTTCTCGTTCGGAATCGGGACGGATGTAAACACGCACCTTCTGGACAAGCTGTCGGAGCTGACTCGTGCTTTTACCCAATACGTTCTGCCGGAGGAGGATCTGGAGATCAAGGTGTCGAGCTTCTTCGCCAAGATCAACGAGCCGGTGCTGGCGAATCCCACGATCCGTTTCACTGGAAACGTCCGGGTTTCCAAACTGTATCCTTCGCCCCTGCCAGACCTGTTCAAGGGCGAACAATTGGTGCTGGTCGGGAGATATTCGGGGTCCGGGGATGCAGCCATCCACCTTGAAGGATCGGTCCAAGACACGGTTAGAACGTTCACTTACGAAAGCACTTTTGCGGAGAAGACCGAGGACCATGAATTCATCGCGCGGCTTTGGGCTACCCGTCGCGTTGGTTACCTCTTGGACGAGATTCGGTTACATGGCGAGGAAGCCGAATTGCGCGAGGAGGCGACCGAATTGGCCCGGAAATATGGGATTGTAACTCCCTACACCGCCTACCTGATTGTCGAGGATGAAGCGCGGCGAAATGTGCCCCAAGCCGTTCAGTCCATGCCCCGCTTTTTCCTGGATCGGGAAGCCCGCGAGCAGGCCAGCGCTTCTTATGATGCGTTCAGGAGGGAGCGGAGCGGGATGGCGGGGCTGGGGGCGGCCCGATATGGAATGGCCCTCAAGTCCGCCGAGGTTCCGGCCGCGGCGGCCCAAGACTCGATGATGGAGTCAGCCCGAGCACTGGGCGTTCCAAGCGGAGTAACAGCGGTGCCGGGAGCCGGCTCAGCCCCTGGCGGCAATAGCAGTGCCGCACGGCTCCTGGAGTATTCGCAGCAAGCGCGTTTTGTGGCCGGCAAGACCTTCTTCCAAACCCCGAGCGGCTGGCTGGACGCGGCTGTCCAAAAGCATCCTACGGCGCATCGTGTGCGAATCGAGTTCGGTTCGGCCGACTATTTCAACCTCGCCCGGGAGCACCCCGAGACGCTGCCGTGGCTGGCTCTGGGTGCCGAAATCCAGTTTCTCCTGAACGGCACGGTTTACGAGGTGCGGCTTGGTGAAGCCAGGTGAGGCG
>Ga0116145_1002416_pt1 | contig 16735 bp, 10 predicted proteins | sample AD_JPNHG1_MetaG_FD_89747 | JGI IMG/M metagenome (GOLD analysis project Ga0116145, IMG submission 89747) | Active sludge microbial communities of municipal wastewater-treating anaerobic digesters from Japan - AD_JPNHG1_MetaG | ecosystem: Engineered > Bioreactor > Anaerobic > Digestate | place... | reverse complement strand
GCCATGCTGGATCTGCGCGATAATGTCCCGGCTGATCTGGAAGTATTTCGGTGGAGCGTACGGTTCGTTAAGCACAATGGCGCCTTTCTGCTAACCGCGGCATAATCCTCCCGGCAGCGGCAGAAAGTCAAGAGGGGGAATGGGGGGCGGGCGGGCGCAACTCAACCCCACCAGGAAGCTGGCTCTCCTCGTGGGAATGGAAGCAGATTGGAGAGGAGAGGCGCGCCTCGAAAAACCATCGGCCGCCAAGGGCTCAAAATGCCCCGGTCCCGGCGCTTCGTCGCGGAGAGAGGGAGTTGTCCGGGGGGTGTCGTGAAGAGGCGCTCAGCGGATGGGGCCGGATTCGGGCCTTGACAGGGTGGGTGAGAGGGTTTAGTTAGTGCGTTAAGACGAAATGAAGAACATTCTCTTTTGCACCTGCCTGTTAGCTTCCCTGATGAGCGGCTTATCCTCCAATGGTTTGGAAATCGTGGCGCATCGTGGCGCCTCTTATGATGCGCCCGAGAATACCCTGGCGGCGTTGCGGCTGGGGTTCGAGCAGGGGGCCGAGGCGGTTGAATGTGACATATACCTGACCCAGGATGGGAAGATCATGCTGATGCATGATCCGGACACGTTGCGAACCGCCGGGGTGAGCAACCGCATGGCGGTGACCACCTCCAGAGTATTGCGGCGGTTGGACGTGGGGAAATGGGGGCAGTGGGAGGGGAAAGGGTTCTCGGAGCCAGTGCCATATTTGTCCGAGGCGCTGAAACTGGTGCCGGAGGGCAAACGGATATTCATTGAGATCAAATGCGGGCCGGAGATTCTGCCGGAACTGGAGCGGGTGTTGAAAGCCTCTCGGAAGAAACCGGAGCAAACGCCGCTGATTTGCTTTAATTACGAAACCCTGCGTCAGGCCAAAGAGCGCTTGCCAAAACTGGAAATGTATTGGCTGGCGGGGGCGGACAAGAAGAAACAGTTCCCGCCGGTTGACGAGTTGATTGAGAAGGCGAAGGCGGCGAAGTTTGAGGGCTTGGATTTGAACTACGGCTTCCCCATAGACCGGGAGTTTGTGCAAAAGGTGCATGGGGCGGGGCTGAAGCTTTACACCTGGACGGTGGACGATCCGGTGGTGGCGGCGAAGCAGGCGGAGGCCGGGGTGGACGGGATCACGACCAATCGTCCCCAATGGTTGCGGGAACAGTTGCGGCTGCGCGCATCGCGGTAGGCCGTTGGTTTGAATCATTCCGCTGCCGATTCCGAGCGTCTCACCCGCAGCGCGCCAGATATGGTAAACCCAATTCGCATCATGCCGTGCCTGGACATGCAGAATGGCCGGGTGGTCAAAGGCGTTCATTTTGTTGACATCAAGGACGCGGGCGACCCGGTGGCCTGTGCGAAGGCCTATTGCGCGGCGGGCGCCGATGAACTGGCCATGCTCGACATTACGGCCACCGTCGAGAACCGGGCCACGATGCTGGAGGTGGTTCGGCGAGTGGCCGAGGTGACCACGATCCCGTTCACCGTGGGGGGCGGAATCCGCGATGTGGCGTCGGCCTCAGCGGTGATTCAGGCCGGGGCGGACAAGGTTTCGACCAGCAGCGCCGCCTATCGGAAGCCGGCGGTGATTGCTGAGATGATTCGCGAGTTGGGCGCCGAAAAGGTTACGGTGGCGATTGATGTGGACCGGAATCCCGGCCTGCCTTCCGGCTATGAAGTGTTCATTGATGGCGGGCGGACGCCGACCGGCAAGGATGCGGTCGAATGGGCGAAACAGGTGGCCGGCTACGGAGTGCGTTGCATTCTGCCGACCAGCAAAGCCACCGACGGGGCGCGAACGGGATATGATCTGCCCTTGATCCGGCGAATTGCCGAGGAGACCGGCGTCGAGGTGGTGGCGTCCGGAGGCGCCGGCGCCAAGGAACATTTCCGGGAAGCGGCCGAGGCGGGCGCCACGGTGTTGTTGGCCGCGTCGGTGTTTCATTTCGGCCTGATTCAGATTCCGGAGTTGAAGAATTATCTTCGCAGTTGCGGCCTGAACGTGCGGGCGTGAGGGGCTTTCCCCGGCGCGGCGCGGCCGCGTTGCCCTGCTCTGCGACCGCTACCCGGGCGGGGCAGCCGCCCACCCCGACATTGACCGGCTTCCTGGCGTGGGACACGACAGCCACGGCATGGCAGAGCGGGGGGGTCTTTTGTATGGCTTTTTCCCGGCGGTTGCAGGTATCAAGTGTCATGCGCGTTTCTGTCCCAAGAGCACCGGCAAGGCTTTTACGGGCGCTGCTTGTTTTCACCACGAGTCTGGGGGTGGGTCTGGTTTCCGCTTCACCAGTCGAATTCTACATTGGCCCCCAGGGGTCGGATGCCAATCCCGGCACCAAACGGAGACCCTTTGCCACCCTGGGCCGCGCGCGGGACGCCGTTCGACAAGTCAGGGTTGCCCACCCCGGCCTGGCCCGGCCCATCAACGTGATTTTTCAGGAAGGGACTTACCTGTTGGCCGAGCCGGTCGAGTTCACTCCTCGGGACTCAGGGACGCCGGGGTCGCCGGTGATCTACTCGGCGGCGCCCGGCCAGCGCGTGGTTTTGAGTGGAGGCCGCCGAATCAGCGGGTGGAGGCGGGTCGGGCCCAACCTATGGCGAGCGCCTGTGCCCGAGGCACGGGCCGGGAACTGGCTTTTTAACCAACTCTTTGTCAACGGCGCCCCGCAGGTCCGGGCGCGCATTCCCAACGAGGGTTTTCTCCGGGTGGCCGGGTGCCCGGAGGGCACGCCCAAGACGGTCAATTACCACACGGACTGCCAGTCCTTCCAGTTCAGTCCCGGAGACATTCGTGCGGACTGGACCAACCTGAGCCAGGTGGAAGTGATCGTTTACCACTTTTGGACCGACTCGCACCTGCCGATTCTTTCGGTGGATCCTGAAAACCACATTGTCAAGTTTGCCCACAAGGCCGGAAAAGTGTTTACCGATGACTTCAGCGAAGAGGGAGCGCGTTACATCGTCGAGAATGTCTTTGAAGGGCTGGACGCACCGGGGGAATGGTATCTGGATGCGCCCAGGGGAGAAGTCTATTACATTCCACTGCCCGGCGACGACCTGGATGGCGCGGAAATCGTCGCGCCGCAACTGCCAGCCTTTATCCGCATTAACGGCAACCCTGCGCGAGGCGAATTCGTGGAGCACCTGGCTTTTGAGGGGCTCGGTTTCGAGTATTCGCATTTCCGTTTGCCGCCGGGCAACTCGAATGATCGCCAGGGTTCGGCGAGCATTCCGGCGGCCATCACGCTTCGGGGCGCTCGCTCGTGCCGGTTCGAGAACTGCAGGTTCCGCAACCTGGGTACCTGGGCCATCGAAGCGGGGGAGGGATGCAGCGACCTGGAGTTTGCCCATAACGAACTGTCGAATCTGGCGGCCGGGGGGCTTCGCATCAACGGTGGCACGGAACGCAACCACCCCTTCGAACGCACCGGACGCAATCGGATTCTCGACAACCACGTCCATCGCTACGGCCAGACCTATCCCTCCGCTGTGGGCGTGCTGCTGATGAACACGGAGGAAAACCTTGTCGCCCACAACCACATCCATCATGGCTTTTATACGGGCATTTCGGTTGGCTGGGTCTGGGGCTACGGGCGGAGCATCAGCCAGGGCAACCGCATTGAATACAATCATATCCACGACATTGGCCAGGGCCTGTTGTCCGATATGGGCGCCATTTACACGCTGGGGGTTTCTCCCGGCACCACCATTCGCAACAACCTGATTCATGATGTGGATGCCAACCGCTACGGCGGCTGGGGGATTTATCACGATGAGGGCTCAACGCATCTGCTGGTGGAGAGCAACGTGGTCTATCGCACCAAGTTCGCCCCGTTCAACATCCACTATGCCAGGGAGGTGACCGTGCGGAACAACATCTTCGCTTTCGGCCGGCTGGAACAGCTCAGTCGTACCCGCAGTGAACCGCATCGGACGGTGTTTTTGGAGCGCAACATCGTTTACTGGACCACGGGCGAGCTGTTCAGCAAGAACTGGGAGGACCTGACCTATTCGTTTCACACGAACCCGAACCGCCCGCCATCCAGTGAAAAGGTGACTTTCGAATCCAATTGGAATCTGTTCTGGAACCCGGAATTGGAGTTGGAGAATGTCAAGTTCGGCGGGGGGAGCTGGTCCGAATGGCAGGCCCGGGGGAAAGACCGAAATTCGGTGTATGCAGATCCCCTCTTTGTGAATCCAGCGCAGGGGGACTTCCGCCTTATGCCGGGCTCGCCCGCCTTCGCCCTCGGATTCCAGCCGATTGATCTTCGCAGTGTCGGTCCAAGACCGCGGCCCGCCCGCAAGTAAGCGGGCCTGCATTTCGGAGCGTTGGGTTTTTCCCGGTCAGCGCGCCCCCAGCGACCGGGAGTCACGCGGGCGGTGATTCGATTTATTTTCCGATGCAGAACTGGCTGAAAATGGCGTCGAGGAGGTCTTCTGTGGCGGTTTGACCGACGATTTCGCCCAAGGCGCCAACCGCGATGCGCAGCTCCAAGGCGACGAGGTCAAGACTCTGGCCGGTTTTGAGCGCGTCCAAGGTTCGGAGGGTGGCGGTGCGGGCGCGGTGGAGCGCATCCTGGTGCCGGGCGCTGATGGCCACCTCGAGGGATTCGGCCTTGATCTCTCCCGACCAGGCCAGGTTGCGCAAAGTGTCTTTGAGAGTTTCGACCCCCATGCCGGTGAGGCAACTGACTTCCACGACCGGCACGCTGGCATCGGCTGGGAGGGGAAGCTGGCGGGGCAAATCGCATTTGTTATGGATGAGAATGCGGGGTTTGCCGGCGCATTCGGCAACGAGGTTTTGGTCGAGGGGGTTGGGAGGCTGGGAGGCGTCACAGACGTGGAGGACGACTTCGGCCTGCTCGAGGCTGCGGCGGCTGCGGCGGATGCCTTCCAACTCGATTTCATCCCGGGCCTGGCGGAGGCCGGCGGTGTCAATGAACACCACAGGAAAGCCGCGAATATTCGCGGTTTCCTCGATGGTATCGCGAGTGGTGCCGGGTGTGGGCGAGACGATGGCGCGGTCCTTGCCCAAGAGACAGTTCAGGAGGCTCGACTTGCCGGCGTTGGGGGCCCCGATGATGGCGGCGCGGATGCCTTGCCGGAGGATTTGGCCTTCCCGGGCGGTCTGCAGCAAGTCGGCCATCACAGCGGCGCAGGTTTCGAGGCGGGCCTGGAGCTGGTCCCGGCTGTCGGGGGCGATGTCTTCGTCTGGAAAATCAATATGCGCCTCGACATGAGCCAGCGCCTGCATCATCTGGTCCCGCAAGGCATTGATGCGTTGGGAGAGTTTGCCGGCGAGCTGTTCATTGGCGGCCCGCAGCGCCAGCTCGGTTCGCGCATGAATCAAATCCGCCACCGCTTCCGCCTGCGCCAGGTCAATCCGGCCCAACAGGAAAGCGCGGCGGGTGAATTCGCCGGGCTCGGCCATGCGGGCACCGGATTGGAGGAGGGTCTCCAGGATCATTCGGGCCGGCAGCAGGCCGCCATGACAGGTGATTTCCACCACGTCCTGCCGGGTGAACGACCGGGGGGCGCGCATGACCGCCAGGAGCACTTCGTCCAGCCGGACGCCGTTCTGGAAGATATGGCCGTATTGGAGGGTGTGGGATGGCGCGGCGGAAGCCCGGACGGACTTTTTGCCGGCCGGCACGAAACACTTGTCCGCAATGGCGAGAGCCTCCCTGCCGGAAAGCCGGACAACCGCCAGACCGGATGCTCCCGGCGGGGTGGCGATCGCGGCAATGGTATCGTCGAGCGTCACAAATCAGAGCGGGAGCCGGGAGGCGAAATTGATGACCCAGGCCTCGATTTCGGGGAACTTGCCTTGGAGGTAAAAGGCGGTAATCAGGCGGGCAAGGCCACTGGTCAGCGTCAGGAGAATGGTGGTCATGAGGAAAAGGCCAAAGGCATGGGGGGGATCGGGGTCCATGATTTGGGGGACCCCGTGGTAGAGGGCTCCGGCACTGAGGAGGATGCCGACGGCCCAACTGACCCACGGCGAAACGCTGGGAAAGATATCGAGCAGCCGCATCAGGAACAGGGGGCTGAGGCCAAAGGCGACGACCGTAAAAGCCTGGGTGAACGTATGGCGCCCATGGAAGGTCTCGCCGAGGGCTTTGACGAGAAGCGTGCCGGTCAGGACCAGCAGAATCCCAACCAGGATTTGGGCGATTTCGAAAACGACCGCTTCGCCCAAGGGAAACTGCTGGAGCCGCGGGATGACGCCGCGCCATTTGCCGAAGTGGACAAGGCCGAAGCCTTCGGCGGCCGATACCAGGACCAGCAGGGGGAGAAGATGGACAAAGAAAATGAAAAGCATGCCGCGTTGCGCCTCGTGGATACGGGCCCACGCGCGCAACGGTTTGAAGATTAGAACGAAGGCGCGAAACATGGCGCCACTCATCTTGGCGTGGACTCGTTGAAAGACAACAAAATATGCGCGTCAGGGGCCGGCCGCGCGGGCAGTCAGCGAGGAACCCGAAAGCGAGAAACCAAAAGGAATGAGAGCCCCAGCCCGTTTTGCCGCGGCGTTGGGAAACCCGCTTCCGGCTCGCAAGCTCCGGGTGTCCCTTCCGGCTGCCTGACCGCGGCAGGGGTCTGCTCCCCCAGCCGCCGCATGCGGGCCAGGGGGAAGGCGTTCCGACTACGGTTGCCTCGAACGGCGGAACGCGACGAGGAGTCCAAGTCCGGCTCCGAACAGCGCTGCCGCGCCAGGCTCGGGCACCACACTAAAGGTCAGGTAGGGAGCGTAGTCGTCCAATGGATCGCTCGAGTTAAGGGCGGTGGCTTCCTTGGACGCGATGCGGGCCTGACCCGTGGTGGAGTAGTCCGTGGCTTGGGCCAGGAGGAAAGTTACGAGGTTGCCGCCCGAGTAGGTTTGAATAAAGGTGGTCAGGGCGGGGTCGCTGAACACCTCCGGCAACCCTTCTGAATTGGGATGATAGCTGATTTGCCCCAGCGGGGTCAGTTTGTCCAAATTGAGGCTCTGGGTCAGAAAATTGCCGTCCGGGGCCAGCAGCCCGGGCATGGTGGAAAACTTCACGGTGGTCTCGTCCCAAGTGTCCACCGTGAAGGAGCCGGTGGGAGGCAGCGCATCGGGGTGGACGCCGTACAAGGCCACTTTGCGGGTGCTGCTGTCGTTGCGGAAATTGATCACGGAGAGCGTCACGCCGGTCAGGTCCGAGAGGGTGTAACCCGACAAATCAAAGCGAAGCGCAATGACCTCATTGCGGTCGCCACTGGAGCTGGTCCGTGTGTTCATCGCGGGGGTGTTGGCGCCGCTGTCAGTGTGTTCCCGCAGTTCGACGTCGGCTCCGGCTCCGTAGGCGGTTGTGCGGATGTCGGCGGAGGAACGAGTGGGGACCAGGCAGACAACCGCCGTGGCTCCAAGGCAGAGGAAAGCACATGCCGTTTTCATAAGGTTCACGAGGTTCTGTATGGCAGCGAGAATAGGCAATCCGGCACGATTTGGCAAGCAAAAACGCAACAGCAAACGCGCCACAGAGGTGGTGTAGAAATTGGACCGAGATAAAGTCTGATGGAGGAAGAGCAGGGGGGGCTGGAGGGCGGGTTTTGGCAGCGGAACCGGGGCGGGACGATCGCGGCTCGAGTTCATCGGCGGGAGGCCCCCGCCAAAAAGTCCGTGTGTTCCAATGGCTTCTGAGCCAAAACGACGGCTTGCCTTGGAGCCACCGGATTGCGCATTTTAGCCGGGATGGAACTGCCCAGTTCGCCAGTCACGTTAACGCCCGAACAGGTGGCCGAGCTTGAGCTGAAGCTCCGGGTCATGAGGCATGATATTAACAACCACCTGTCTTTGGTGATTGCGAGTCTGGAATTGATCCGCAGCAAACCGGAGATGGCGGCGCGGATGCTGGCCACCTTGTCCGAGCAACCGGCCAAGATTACCCAAGCCATGACCAAGTTCAGCCGCGAATTCGACCAGTTCGTTGGCATTAAGCGGGCCCAGCCAACTCAAGCAAGCCGCAGTTCCCCATCCCCTTCGGATTTATAACCGCCCGGTTTCCTCGTCGCGGGCTGGAGGCGGGCGAATCCTTGCTCCCGAAAACACAAAGACCGGGCTCTTAACCCGGTCTTTGAACACATACTACAAAAAGCACTTACTGAACCGACGCGGCGCCGCAGACATGCGCCCAACCAGCCCTACACACGGCTTGGAATACTGCGCTTTTGCATCGTTATCACGCTCCTAACATACCAGAAAGGTGGGAACCCGCATGTCACCATTACTGGGGACAGGCTTTAACACGCAGGGAAGGCCTCCTGCCCGCTTCCGGTTACAATGAAGCGGCCTTGAGAGGCTTCGGTTACCAGGACAGCACGCAAACCGGGCCGCCTCGCGGCAACGGGCTGAAAAGCGGAGTGGCCCAACACCAGCAGGGCAGTGGACAAGGCGTCCGTGTCGGTTGCCGAAGGGGCGATGATGGTGGCCAGGACGGGACCTTGGGCCACAGGCCGTCCGGTGCGAGGGTCCAGAACGTGTCCGTAAGTCTCGCCACCCGCTTCGAAGGACTTTCCCCACCGGGCGGATACCGAGAGGGCCTCATTGTGGAGACGGATCACCGGCATTTCGAGGGAAGGGGCGGCTGAGGGGCAGGGGGGGGCTCGCAGGCCGATCTTCCAAGGGCCGCCTTCAAGAGGTTCTCCCAAGCCGTAAACCGTGCTGGTGCCGCCGTGCAACAACGCGCGCTGAATGCCGGCCTCGCGCAGAATCTCCACCGCCCGCTCGATGGCATATCCTTTCCCAATGGCTCCCAAATCGAGCATCATCCCGTCGCGAAGAAAGCGGACCGTCCGCCTGTCGGGGTCGAGGTGGACCTTATCCATGCCAACGCACTCGCGAGCTGCCGCCAGGCGGGCCTCGTTCGGCAGGTGGCCAGGGCCGCCCAGAAAGCCCCAGCAGCCCAAGAGCGGGGCAATGGTAATGTCAAATGCCCCGGCGGTTTCCTGGTGCAACCGGGCCGCCCGTTCGAGCAGAGCCAGAACCTCGGCGCTGACGCGCACCGGCCCTTTGGCGGCGCGGGCATTCACATGAGCGATTTCGCTGGTGGGGACAAAAAGGCTCAGTTGAGCTTCGAGCCGCTCGATTTCCGCCAGAGCCTCCTCCCCGGCAGCGCGCAGCGTGACCGGGTCGTCCCCCTGGAGCACGAATTCGAAGCGCGTGGCCATGGCGTGGCGGGCGAGGGTGACGGTTGGCATGGAGCGCGAAAGAGGACGGGGTGGCGAGGATGGGGGTAAAACCAAACGGGCTTCACGGGGAGACCCCGTGAAACCCGTTGATCACAAACCCAAGGGCGGCGCCTAGGACAAGTCGGTGGTGCCGTAGGTCAGCACGGGCACTTCCTTGCCGGAGGCATCGGTAATCTTGCGGGTCTTTTCGTCGAAGAGGCAGGTGATGCGCAGCCGGTCGGCCATTTCAGCCAGGGAGATGACGGTTTGAACCCGGATGGCCAGTTCGATGTTCGCGTTGGGCTGCTTGCCCGAGCGGATGCAATCGAACCAGTTCTTTTCATGGACCCGGATGTCTTCAGGCTGGAGACCGGTGATCGTTTCCGGATCAATCTCCTCGGCGAATTCCTTCTCGGGAACCAACTCAATGCGCTCGCCGCTGCTGCCGATGTTCATCGTCGCGGCGTGGCCATAAATCGCGAACCCGGGGCTCTTGGCGTTGACCGTGCTGCACGTGACGGTCACCATGTAGCCGCTGGGGAATTCCGCCAGCAGTTGCACGTGTTCGGGCACGTCGCGGATGGGCGTGCCGGGAACGGTCTTGTCGGTCAACACGTTCTTGGTGCCGATGCAGCAGACCCGAACGGGGAATTCCGGATTGCCGGAGGCCAGCATGAGAGGATGGAGCCGGTGCGGCACCAGGTCGCCCAGCAAGCCGGAGCAGTACTGATAGTACTTCCGCCACCGGTGGAAATGCTCGGCGCTGAAGGGCTCGCGTTTTTTCACCGGGCCCAGCCATTTCTCCCAATCAATGTTTTCGGGGGTGGATTCGGCTTCGATCATGTAATTCCACTCGCCTTTGAGGCTGTTGCGGCAGTAATAGCCCTGGCCCCAAACCAGCTTGCCAATGCCGCCCTTTTGGATCAGTTCGGCGCATTTGTGCCAGCCGGCAGCCGAGCAACCCTGCGAGCCGACCTGGAAGATTTTGCCCGTTTTCTTGACGGTGTCATAGACGCGGAAAGCTTCGTCGAGATAGCGGGTGAGTGGCTTCTCGCAGTACACGTGCTTGCCCGCGTTCATGGCGTCTATGCACATCTGGGCGTGCAGCGGGTCGTGCGTGGCGATGAGCACGGCGTCCACGTCCTTGCGCTCCAGCATCTGGCGGTAGTCCACGCTCAGGTCGCTGTCTTTGAGCCCGGCCTTTTCCTTGGCCCAGTTCCGGCGCTTGTTGAAAACGTCACAGGCGGCGACCACCACCGTGTTGTTTTCGTTGGCCTTTTCGTGAATGCCCTGGAGATGGTTCTGGCCGATGCCGAAGCCGACGCCGATGATGCCGACCCGGATGCGGTCATTGGCGCCGAGGACACCGGTCGAGGGGGCCTGGGCGTAAACAGGGCTCTTCAGCCAGGAAGTCGCCGCGACGGCGGCGGCCGCAGTGGCCGATTTTTTGAGAAACTCGCGGCGGGCAAGGCCGCTGCGGGAGGGTGCAATTGGTCTTTCCATAAAGTATTGTGATTATGATTACAGCATCTCTGCAACTACCTGACGCAGCTTAACCCATTCGAATTCAAGGTCAATGACGCAAACACGGCAGTAAAAACCGAGGGCCGGACGGCCCAGGTCCCGCGCCTCGAGTCCGGCGCCAGCCACCTTGTCGGCGGCTGGCGTCCCGGGGAGCGTGCCCAGTCGCGCCCCTTCAAGGGTTTTGTGGCGGCAGGGGCAGAGCACTATCGTGAGGGTTGAATCGTCGTAACGAAGCCAGTGCGGCCCCGATTCAGCGCTGCGGAGGGGGGCGTGTCTGCCCTGTTCGCGCGGAAGGCGGGGCTTGTTTCTTCAGTAGAGCAGATATTTGGCCCGGCGCTTTTGGAACTCATCGAGGTCGGCCTGCCAGGCGGCGCGGATTTCCGCCAGGGGCTTGTCGGCCCGGATGGCTTCGAGTGTTGGGGGGTGCAGCAGCAGATGTTTGATTTTGTCCAGGGGAAATTGGTTGGGATAAAGGCGGTGGAGGGTCTTGGCCAGAAGCAGCCCCACATCCACCACCTGACAGCGGTCCCGGTCGGTCAGGAGCAGATACACCCCGCCGCATGGCTGGTCTTTGTGCACGCTGGCCTTGGGGGTGAAGCGGATGGGGACGAAGCGGATGCCAGGCAGGCCGGCGCGATTCAACTCCTCAGCCAGCTTCACATCATTGATATAGGGCGCGCCGATGACCTCGAAGGGCGTGTCGGTGCCGCGGCCGACGGAAACCGCGCTTTCGAGGAGCCCGACGCCCGGGTAAAGGATGGCTTCTTTGAGGTTGCGCATGTTGGGCGAGGGGTTGGTCCAGGGCAGGCCGGTTTCATCGAACCAGAGGGAACGGCGCCAGTTTTCCAGGGGAATAACCTCGAGTTCCGCCTTGCTGTTGCGCTCGGCGTTGAACATCCGGGCCAATTCGCCAACGGTCATGCCGTGACGGAGCGGAATGGGGTGGAAGCCGACGAAACTGGTTTTGTCGGCCAGGACGGGGCCGTCAATCCTGGAACCCGTGATGGGGTTGACCCGGTCGAGGATGTAGATTTTCTTGCCGGTCTCCCCGGCTGCTTCGATGGCCAGGCCCATGGTGGAGATATAGGTGTAGAACCGGCAGCCGATGTCCTGAATGTCGAACACCAGCGCGTCCAGCCCCTCCAAGTGGCCGGCCTTGGGTTTTCGCACCTCCCCATACAGGCTGTAAATGGGCAGGCCGGTGACTTCATCCACGCTGTCGCCAATCTTCTCGTCCAGCGCGCCGCGGATGCCGTGTTCGGGGCTGAACAGGACTTTGAGTTCGACGCCGGGGGCCTTTTTCAACAGGTCAATGGTCGGGTTGCGGTCGCGATCATGGCCCGTGTGGTTGGTGATCAAGCCGATCTTCTTGCCTTTCAGCGGGGCAAAATCCTGTTTGACCAGCCGGTCAATGCCATTGAGGGTGCTGGCCATCCGAGCGCTGGAGCCGGCGGCCTCTCCTTCGGCCCGCGGCGGGAGGGCGCCGGGCACGCTCGCGAAGTTGAAATCCTTGATGGCTTCAGCGGCGAGCGTGCCGAGTCTGGCGCGCAGGGCCAGCACCGAGCCTTCCTCGGAAGGGTGGTTGCGATTGGAGAGGAAGATGACGAAGGTGCGCGAGAAGGGGTCAATCCAGAGGGAGGTGCCCGTCCAACCCGTGTGGCCGTAGGAGCCCAACGGGAACAGGCGGCCGCGCGGTCCGCTGTAACTGGAATCAATATCCCAACCCAGGCCGCGGCGGGCGGTGACCGCGGGAGCCGTCTGGACGCTGGTCATGAGCCGCACCGTGTCGGGCTTGAACAGGCGGACCCCGTCCAGCTCGCCCAGGTTGAGCAACATGCGGGCATACCGGGCGAGGTCGGCAGCCGTGGTGAACAAGCCGGCGTGGCCGGCGACCCCTCCCATCTTTCGGGCGGTGGGATCATGCACGACGCCGCGATAGGGCGTGCCATTCACGACCTCCGTTGGGGCAATCCGCGAGCGCTTTGATTCGGGGGGCAGGTAAGCGGTGTCGCGCATCTTGAGCGGGCCGTAGATTTCGCTGGCGACGAAATCCTCCAGGGGCTTGCGGCTGACGCGCTCGACCACCGCGCCCAGGACGATGAAATTGATGTCGCTATACCGAAAGGCGGTGCCCGGGGCGGTCTGGACTTTTTCCTCCGAGGCCTTTTGGAGGGCGGCCTTTCTGCCGGTCCAATCGGAACGGGTTTCGATGCCCGGGCGAAGGCCGGAGGTGTGCGTGAGGAGATGCCGGACGGTAATGGCTTCCTTGCCGCCGCCGGTGAACTCGGGGAGATATTTCTGGACGGGAGCGTCCAAACTGATTTGTCCCCGTTCGACCAGCAGCATGATGGCCGGCGTACAGGCCACGACCTTGGTCAGGGACGCGGCGTCAAAAATGGTGTCGAGTGACATGGGCTCGGGGGCGGGAACGAGGGCGCGGCTGCCATAGGCCTTGTGGTAAATGGCGTTCTCGTGTTCGAGCCAGAGGACTCCGCCCGGGCATTTTTTGTCCGCAATAGCCTCTTGAACGGCCGCGTCCATCTCCGCCAGTTTAGCGGGGTAAAAGCGGCGGTCGGCCGATGAGGCGGGCGGGGTGGTTTTGCAGGCGTTGAGACAAAGCGCGGCCAGCGCCAGGGCCGGTAGTGTCGAACTTCGCAGCAAGTGATTGCTCATTGACTTATTAAACCTTCCCACGCGGGCGGACACAACGAGAAAGGAGGAAAAAAGCCGACGGCCGGCGCGGGCAACCCGCCCGGCCGCGGGGTTTCATGCGGGCTCAGGTTGCGAGCCGGGCAGGCTCAGTTTTCCCACTCGGCACGGAGGGTTAGCAGCGAGTGGGCGGGCACCTCGACGGAGTCGCTGCCTGGCTGCCGCGGCCGCTCACTGTTGTCGCTGAGGAACACCTTGGCGGGCTTGGGCTCCGACCAGGCGAGGGTGACTTTTTCCGGCTTGTTCGACAGGCCGAACAGGCGCAGGACCAGCCCTTTGCCGTCGTCGGCCGGCTTGAGGGCGGTGACCATGACGTTGGGGTTTGAGAACCGCACGGGCGCTTGGGGAAGGTCTCCCCGGGCGGGCAGGACGACAAGCGGCTGGCCGCACTCGAGGCCCAGCCGGGTGGCATCCGGTTCCGAAAAAGGACTTTGATGCGGAAAAATGAAATAGCGGAAGAGGGTTTCACCCTCCTGTTCGGCGCGGTAGTTGGTGTGCCAGTGGTTGTTCATGGCCCAGGAGTACAGGGTCGGCGAGGGCTCGAGGTGGTCCAGCCAATGGCGGGTGTCGGGGAGGGAGCCGATCAGGTTGGCGGTAATGGCGCCGATTTGAACCAGCGGCGCATCGGGCGTCACCCAGGTCACGCCGAAGTCCTCATTGGAAATGTCCACCCAGCGTTGGACCGTGAACCAGTTTTTGCACGCGCCGGGGAGCTGATCCGCCTCGGGCCGAACCACGGCCCACGGGATGTCCATCCGCACCACGCCGCCGGGCACATCGAAACCAAACCCGAAATGCACGCCTTCCTTGGCCCGGACGGGCGTTTTGTCGAGGTGGTTGATGACCTCGACGTAGTTGCGGAGGGCGTGCAGACGAATCTCGCGGGTGAGTCGGCGGCAACCGGGTGCCTCGGACTCGACCCGCAGGGAAGCGATCAGGGGACCGGTTTCTTTGGCGGAAATTTTTACGGCGCCGTTGCGTTGGAGATTTTTCAGGTCGCTGCCGGGCAGATAGAAGTAGTCGTTGAGCGCGGTGGCCGCCTGGCCGTTGACCAGCTCGCGCCCGCCATACACGAGGCTGGCAATCGCGCCGGTCTTTTCGTCCACGCGCACCGTGATGGCCGGCGCCAGGGATGACCGGGGGGCGGAAAGCGTGAGGCCTTGGACCTGGGCGGCGGGAAAGTCGTTGGGAGCCTTTGCGGGTGCGCCACGGGTGACATAAAAGCGCGCGGCGGTGAAGGGCGGCAGGGAGGAACGGAACACCAATTCGCCGCTGGTCAAACGCTGAGAAACCAGCTTCTCCGCTTCCCGCTTCGGGTTCGGCGAGACCGCATCACCTCCTCCCGACCATTCGGCGGGCACCACCGCCAGCGCCCAGGGCAGCTCAAAGCCGGTGGTGTTCACCACGTCAATCACGTCCGCCGGGGTGTCCTCCGGGGCCGGCGCGCCGGGGCCGCGACTGGCGTTGGCGGCGACCAGCAGCTCGCGCGACTGCCGGTCCGCCTCGAGCGCGTTGGCCTGCTTGATGGCCCACTGGCTTTTGACGAAGGGATGGTCCGGCTCGCTGATGCTGTTGTGGGCGCCCCAGGTATGTTCGTCATACAGCACCACATTTCGCCAGGCGGTGTAAAAGTCGCCGAGCGGGTAGGCCCTTCGGTTGAAAAGCGCGAACAGAGTTTCCGCCTGGACCAGGCGCTCGGCAGCGGCGCGGTTTAACGCGGTTTCCCGGGCGCTGGACGCCGCGCCATCCTCCCAATAAGGAGTGAAATCGCCCCGGGCGGACGGCAGTTTGTCGCCGTAACGCGCTTCGAAATCACGGAACATCGCGGCGGTGGTGGCGATGACCAGCTTTGGGAAGGCGCGCTGGTCGTTCCACGCCTTGACTTTCTCGGCGAAGTTGACGTCCGGGGCGCCGTTGTCGCCCAGGCAATGGCGAACCTGCACGTAGTCGTAAGCGTAACCTCTATCCTCCAACTGTTGCAGGTAATTCAGAAGCTTCGCTTCGGATTGGAACACCTGGTAATAGCCGGTGCCGGTCATCCACACGAGCACCTTGTCCCGGCCGTTGGGGCCGATCCACCAGAACGGCTTGTCCCCCCACGCGGCGGCCGTATGCCCGATGCGGTCCCCGCCGTTGGGGCCGATGCTGAAGTACTTCACGCCGCTGTGGGCGAAGGCGGGCACGACCCCCCAGGTGTAGCCCGGCACGTCGGTGATCATGGCGGACTCGATGGGCACGCCGGTCCGTTCGGTCAGTTCGGTGGCCAGACGGAGCTGGCGGAGGAATTCCTCGGGCCGGCAGAGGCCGGTGAGCATGCTGCCGTAAAGGGCGTCGAGGCCGACCTGGCCGCTTTTCACTGCGTCAAAGAAGGCCCGGCGCTTTTCGGGCGACGCCTGTTGCAGGTAGCTGTCCACGGCCCAGAGCACCTCGACATTCCACTTGAATCGCGAACCCGGCGGGTAGGCCGCCGATTTGCGGGCGGCCTCCATGGCCATCTCGAGGTATTTCCACTGCGCTTTTTCCACGTCGGTTTGCACATGGGTGTAGCCAATGTCCACATGCGAGTGCGGCAACAGGTACACCACCCATTTGCGCACGGGCTTGAGTTTGACCTTTCTCGAGGCCAGGGTCCGGCCTTCGACTTCCAAGACCAGCTCGGCCTCGGTCTCCCGGCTGACGGCGGGCACGGCCAATTCGATTTCGTGCGCCGCGTTGCTGCGGAGCCTGAGCTGGCGGGGTTCCGCCCCCGTCAGGCGAGCCACCGCCGCGGTTTCCCTGCCGAAATGGCGCACGGCAAACTGGACAGGCTGGCGGTATTGTCCCTCCGTCTCCGTTAGTACGGGTGGGGTTCGCACAGTGCCCAACAAGGTCCCACTCGCTTCCTCGAGCTGCGTCCCGGACGGCGCCTCGAAACGGATGCAATCGTAGAGCGCCCAGCTTCCGGAGAGGGTGGTGATGGCAATCTCGTTCACGCCGGTTTTGAGCCAGCCGGGGTCGAACGCCAGGGTATGCACCCGGGCAACCCCTTCCCTGGCTTTGCCGTGGATCGTGTGATCACCGGCTCCTCCCTCGGGCTGGTAATGGCTCAGATGGCCGTTGATCGAGACTTGCAAGCGGGGTGGGGCGGTCCGATGGGTGTCCAGCAACTTCAGTTGCAGGCGGCAGGGGCCGGTCGCGGGAACGGTTTTCAGCCCGAAGAAAATGCTGAAGGTGTGCTGCCGTCCGCCGGCCCACGCGTCCGCCGGCCCGGGATGAGCGTAGGGCCAGTCCTGTTTCGAATCAGACTTGC
>Ga0116145_1002407_pt1 | contig 16781 bp, 13 predicted proteins | sample AD_JPNHG1_MetaG_FD_89747 | JGI IMG/M metagenome (GOLD analysis project Ga0116145, IMG submission 89747) | Active sludge microbial communities of municipal wastewater-treating anaerobic digesters from Japan - AD_JPNHG1_MetaG | ecosystem: Engineered > Bioreactor > Anaerobic > Digestate | place... | reverse complement strand
TTCGTGCATATCCACCCGTTCCTGGATGGCAACGGCAGGACATCCCGGCTGCTCTCGACCTTGTGTCTCTACCGGGCCGGGTACGACTTCAAGCGGCTGTTTACGATCAGCGAGTATTACGACCGGGACCGGCCGGCATTCTATCGGGCTATCCAGAGCGTCCGCGAGCACGGCATGGACATGACCGGCTGGCTCGAATATTTCGTCGAGGGGCTGACCGCCCAGCTTACCGAAGTCAGAGAGCGCGGCGAGCAGGCCATCCGACGTGACGTGCTGGCCAAAGAGCACCGGCTTTCGGATCGCCAGGCCAAAGCCATTGCCCACATTCTGGAGCATGGCAGCCTGACCATCCAGGATTTCGAGGGTCTATGCCCCGATGTCAACCGCCGGTCTCTGCAACGAGACCTGAAAGCGATGGTGGACCGAGGATTGATCGTCGCCGAGGGTGAAACCCACCAATTGCTCTACCGACTGGCAGAGGGAGATTAATCTTTGCGACAGGTTTGCGACAAAGTTTGCGACAGGTTTACGACATCCTTTGCGACAAGCGCATTGGCGCTGTGGCCAGGAAATTTAACTTGATGCCGCTTCCTCCTCACCGGGAACGGCGTGCTCTTTGATAACTCGCTGATATTGAAGGTTTTGGGTTAACAGCCGGAGAACGAGAAGAATTATGAAAAGGGTTGCAAATGGGGAGCCAAATTCAATCCGCTAGATCAAGCGGTTCTTGTTTAACGCGAGGCCCCGTGGGGATCCCCACGGGGCCTCGCCTTTTGGGGCGTCGGCATCTGCCTCGCGACTGCTTTTTGCAAGCCGGAACCCCTCACCCTGCACTGGGGAAAAGTTTTGCAATAGTGAGGAATTTCGACTTGCAAAAACACTAATTTCCCTATTTGCTGCACTATCCCTATCCGAGGTATTCCGTTTTTATTTTTAAATTGCAATGCTTATCTCAATTTCGTCAATTGTGTAGGTCTGACACCTTTGTTCTGCCCACGCCCTGCGGTCGGCGACCCTCATTCTGTTGAGCGTACATTCGTAGGGCGCGATCACTTGATTCGGTGCGACCAAGCCGTGCTCAGCGGATAGGATGAACCACGGACACCCTGATGCCTCGACGTACCGTCGGGCCTTGCAGAAGAACTCCGAGACATATAGGTCGCGGGCCTCGCACGCCAACTCACGCTTTCGGCTGACGCACGACACGAGGTAGATGGTGGTATTAACAGGCTGCATGACGACCTCCGCAGCTATGAGGACTGTGTTGTCACCGACACAAACCGCGCTTTGTATGCGCTACGGGTCAACTTCAAATGGCGGATAAACCCGGCCAGTTCAGGATGCTGATTGCCTTGAATGTTGAGGGGATAGTGGTAGTCACCTTGAAGTTCAGAGCGCTCTATCTCCTTGGCTTCCTGGCGAGTGGTCGCAACTCGCCAAGCAACCGATAGACCATCAAAGTACTGGTCGATTTGCTGGGCACCTTGCAGGTAGTCAAAGTTGTTCAGAGCAAGCAGGGTAAACCGGAAGGTCGAAAGGAACCCTGACCGCAGAGCACTGAGCGTCAACTTCTGGGCAGCGTGCCACTTCACTCGCTCCGCAAGATTGTTTGCCATGCCATGATAAAGACAGACCTTGCCCTCGGCCGCGCTACGAAAGCGCAATTGGGAAACGTCGGCTAAGTCAGCAATTCCTAGGCTGCCGAGCGCAGTCCGAGGGAAGTACCACCAATACACACCCGGTGATGGCGGTAGATCGGACCAGGCCCCCACTCGGAGAGCCGTTAGTAGTTGGGGTTCCATCATCGCGCACCCTCTGCCGCCGAACGTCGCGCTTCAGTCGCGCATGAGCGCTCAGCATGAGTGCGTCGGCTGGAAGCGCTTGTTATGTGCTCGTTTCCTTTACGCCAATCTTTACGAGAGGAGCAAACACCCTTTTGAAGTGCAATAGCTTCTCGATTTGCCACTTTCGTAGTTGCTCCAGTTCCTCCGCGATGCTCTCGATGCTTCCGCTTCGGCTTACATAAATTCGCGATGCGCGCCTGCCGTCAAGACGTTCCCATTGCACTGAGTAACCTAATTGCTTCTCGATGCTGTCCTTTTGGTTTTGCAGCCAATCAAAAAGGGCCTTGTTTGCTTCGAAGGTTCCAAGATCGATGTAAAGTTCTACACGCACCGTGCCATCGCCAGCAAACACGGCGCTGAACGCAACGCCCGACGTGCCAGCAGAGAACGCATACCAACTCTGAGGCTGCGCGATTCGCGCGCCAGTGAATTTATGTTTTTCTCGGAGTTCGTCGATCAGGCGTTGATAGTACTGCCTGTACGCCTCACCCTTTATTGAGACACGGCCAGTAGTTTGGCTTCTCTTGGTTTTTTGCCATTCGTTCGGGAATACGACGGGCTTGAAGTCATATGCAGGCCTTGAATCGTCAATCTGCAAGAGTTCCACCACGACACCATAGAATTCTGTATCTGTGTCGGTTCGTTGGTTCAGCCACTCAAGCGCTTGACGGTGTTCCTCGCGGATAGTCTCCGCAACCCAGATAACTACTGACGCCCCAAACCCAGCCGCATAGGTCAGTAATTTTCCAAGGTGATCATGATCTGTTTGCGTGAGTTGGTTCTCAATAACTACCGTTCTGCTGCTTCCAAGATCCTTGGCGAGGAGATCAAGCGAGAAGTCGCCGACGCTTGCCTCCCTTGCCTCAAGTTCTAAATCCATTCCGAGCGCGGCACCCAGCTCCTCAATGTTGTCCGCTAACCACGGTGTGAAATCACTGGCTTCCTTCGGCCAGGCTTCGCGAAGATTCAACCGCTTCAGTTTGCTCAGCTCTTTCATATGCCAGTTACCTCATTGTCGAGCGCATAACAATGTTTATATGGTTTCTCCACAACACCTTTGGGTTGCGACAACGCAGTATAACACCCCGCCTGCAATTCTCTCATAACATTTGCATTTACAGAAGATCAGGCCATGTTCTGCACTGAACACCGGGGATATAAGGTTTCTATGTAAGACACCTTCGCTCCTCCTCTACAAATCGTCCATCGGACTTTTGACGCCCTTGCCGCCCCGATTCAGGACATGGGTGTAAATCATCGTAGTCTTGACGTCCTTGCGACGAAGAAGTACCTGAACAGTCCTGATGTCGTAGCCCGATTCCAAGAGTTGCGTGGCGAAGGAATGACGGAATGTATGATTTTTCCGAAGTCTGTCCCTAATTTGTTTTCTATGACTTTCCGAAGTTTGTCCCCAAATTAACGAATAAGCACGCTGATATGCAGGCAGGACAATTTTGTTACCAGCCATCATCTTTCTAATAGTTGTCGAGGCATCCATCTTTCATGGCTCATTTTGATTCTGTGACATAACGTTCAATCTCAGCGGCGGGGTTTAGCCGTCCGCTGCAGAGCCTTGTTCAGCATTATCGACGCTACGAGTAACGGGTTGGTATTTTACGATTCCGACAATATGCGCAATTGAGGCAAGCAGGAACAGGTATGCGCCGATCGCTGCTGCGTTGACGCTCTCGCCAAAAAGATCAATCGATTTTGATGAAATGTATACTAGTGCGAAGACAACTGAGGCGATAGAACACACTAGCCCCTAATGTTTGCGAATTTCTTTGTTCTTGAAAAGCATGAGAACTGGATAGACCCAAAAACCTAGAAACAAGAAAGCTCCTTGGGATAACCCAGATTGCGATGCGATTCCAACATCAACCCATTTCATGAGCATGGATGCCGTTGCTGCGCATGCGGCGACAAAGATAACCTTGCCACTAAGAGTCCAGTTTTTCCAATCAATTCGTTGTTAGTCTTTTCCCTAGCTCCTTCGCCCTGTAGAGGTAACGCTCCATTCCTCTGTGTTCCACGGCACCGGCATACATGGTGCCGACAGTCTTCGCGTTGAGTGAATTGGCGATCGTGTCTTTGATTAGCGGGGTCGCCGCGTCGCAGAAACGCCTGAGAATGGTCGGCACCGAGCCTGATACCACAATGATCACTGCCCTGCGCTTCTTGCCCGATCTTGGCAGGGGGCAGCCGGCGATGGTGAGCACCTTCCCTTCCGGCTTTGCGAAGGTCCAGCAAATCCGTTCCAAGAACGTCATCAAGATACCTGTGGCGTAACCCATGTGCACAGGCGTGCCGAAGATGAGGGCGTCAGAATTCAGCACATCTTCTGCAATCGTCTTCATGTCGTCATCTATCGAGCATGGGGCTACGTCTGCATCCGTCGGGCTATCCCTGCATGCCAGGCAGTTCCGGCAGAACTGGATGTCGTAGTCAATCAGGTGCAGCTTCTTGACGTTACAGCTTGGGTTCGCCTCTCTTGCGCCTTCGATCGCGCTATCTACCAAAAGGTCCGTTGCCTTGCCCTTCCTCGGGCTTCCCACGACTGCGAGTAGATTCATTTGCATCCTCCGAGACTAACACCTGAGTTTAGCCGCGCCGCGAAGCGGCGTCGGGTTGAATGAATTGTTAGGCGTTACCGTCTTGGCTTGCAAGCTGTTTCAAAAGTTTTATAGCCTTGCGCGCTTTACTTTACGCTTCACCCCCAATGTTAAACGTAATAAGCTGGCCGCCCCGGACGTTTTGTTTGCCAGATCCGGTGATCTTAAAACGACCAGTCTCAAGCTCTTCAATATTGAGTGAACCAGAAATTCCACTCCATGAACCCCAACTAATTCCTGTCTGGAAGGTTACAAGACCAAGATAGCCGTTTGCGTCATCAATTTTCCAGCCTAATTGCTGGATTGCACGCCTTGCCAATTTGACCACCCTAGTCACGGTGCCAGTAAAAGTATCTGGATTGGGGTCGTAACTGACGCGAACTGGCGGCTGCGTGACCTGCGCTTGATTATGCGTAGATGACGAAACCGGCGCACCACAACCAGGACAAACTGCTGCCTTATAAGAAATTTCTTGTCCGCATTCGAAACATTGTATCAATGCCATGTCACTTCCCGTTGTTGTAACGCCCAACAATGTTTATATGGTTTCTCCGCAACACCTTTGGGTCGCGGCAACGCAGTACAACATCCCGCCTGCAATTCTCTCATAACACCTGCATTTACAGAAGATCAGGCCATGTTCTACACTGAACACGGGGGTATATATGGTTTCTATACAAGACACCTCCGCTTCTCCTCTTCAAATCGTCCATCGGACTTTTGACGCCCTTGCCGCCCTGGTTCAGGACATGGATGTAAATCATCGTAGTCTTGACGTCCTTGTGACCGAGAAGTGCCTGAACTGTCCTGATGTCGTAGCCCGATTCCAAGAGTTGCGTGGCGAAGAAGGACGGAATGTGTGTCAGGTGGCCCCTTTGGTCAAGTCGGCACCCTCACCCCTTACATACTTCTTCCAGAACCCCTCCCTCGCGTGGACTTCTCCACCTCCCTTTTGTTAAAGCACTCCTTTTGATATAATACAGAGAAAATTAATTAAACTAAACTAGGCAGTATGGGGCCCGAATGACTCCTCAGGCGATTGGTGATCTGATAAATTACAAGATTTGCTCATCCAGACATGGGGCGAGAAGGCAAGCGCCCGGCGTCAGTGATGGAAGACTGATGGCTATCTGTGGACGAAGTTGTGGCCTATCTCGGGATCAAGAGGGAAACGGTCTTTAAACGGATCTCTGAAAAGCGGATGCCTGCCCACCGGGTAGGTCGCCTTGGGAAATTCCGCAAGGATGAAGTGGTCGAGTAGGCGAAGGCAGGGTGAGGGCATGGTTACTTTGTTTAGTATTGCAACAAGGTAGACAAGAAATGACGGCCTCATGCGATTCGATACGTGAAGGATGTATCCTATCTGGCTCGCTCTTCAACGAGCCCATGCGTGTTGAAACTGCTAACAAAAGCAATGACGGAACTTGGACTGTCGGTCTTGTTGGCACGCGTACCGAACTGTTCCGAAGGGTTACGCTTTCAGATCATGACATTGAGAAGCTAACCATTCTTGACTCCGGTTTCACTTTTGATGGAGATGGTCACCTCCTTCGTTTGGGCCTCCAAGCATATTCGCTCGGCATCGCCTGGGAATTCGACCCCTATTTCGGCCTTTCAATTTCAAGAGTCGACCCGCTGCCTCATCAGCTCGAGGCCATTTACGACTACCTTCTGAAACTAGGGCGTGTCCGTTTCCTCCTTGCCGACGATGCCGGAGCCGGAAAAACCATCATGGCGGGGCTCCTCATCCGCGAGCTCCAGCTGCGCGGACTTGCGGAGAGGATTCTGATCGCCTGCCCAGCCAACCTGTCGTTCCAGTGGCAGAGGGAATTGAAAGAAAAGTTCGATGAGAGATTCCTCGTCCTGAAAGGCGGGGACATTCGTGAACAGTTTGGTGTCAACCAATGGCTAGAACAGAAAAAGGTCATCACTTCGCTCGACCTTGCCAAGCGGACAGAAATTCTGCCGGGATTGAAACAGGCACACTGGGATCTCATCATCGTAGACGAAGCCCACCGCATGTCCTGGACCCCCCCTGCCCGCAAAACAGCGCGCTATGCCCTCGGGGAACTCTTGCGAGATACTTCTGACAACATTCTTCTGCTGACAGCAACACCGCATAAAGGTGATCCGGCCAATTTTTCACTGTTCCTGCAATTGCTCGATTCGGATGCCTATGCCGATGTCCGCTCCATCCGTGAGGCCATGGAACGTCGTCGCGCTCCGTTTTATCTTCGTCGCACCAAAGAAGCGATGGTCTATTTCCCCGAACGGCAGGAAAACGGAACCTGGGTTGCAGAGAAGATCTTCACAAAACGGATCCCTCACACCGTTGATTTTCAGATCGATGGTGAGGAGTTTGATCTTTACAGAAATATTACCCGTTTCGTTAAACGTCAGAGTGCGAAAGCCGCGGCACAGGGTGATGATCCCCGCGCCCGGGCTGTCGGTTTTTTGATGTCCCTGTATCAGCGCAGGCTGGCCTCCAGCACCTACGCCATGCGGCGCAGCTTGGAAAACCGGGCGCGCAAGCTGGAAGACAATATCAAAAAAGCCCAGGCATTGGCCCGACAGGCTCCACCCGACCTTCCCGATCCGGAAGAGATCGAGGAGATGGAGGAAAATGAGCGTGAACGGCTGGAAGAGTTGCTTGAAGCCATAACGCTTGCAGGAAATGCCGAGCAGATCCGCGAGGAGATCGAGGAACTCCGTGAACTAGCCGAACAAGCCCAGGCCGTTGAAGGCTCAGGAACGGAGGCAAAACTGTCAAAACTGAAGAATCTGCTTCACCAGGAGGGGTTCTTTGAACATCCTGAACAGCGGTTGCTGCTCTTTACTGAGTTTAAGGATACCCTTGACTATCTTGTCCGAAACCTGAAGGATTGGGGCTTCAAAGTAGGCTGCATTCACGGCAGTATGAAACCGGGCTCCCGCGATGAGGAGGGCACACGTCTTTACTCGGAGCAGCAATTCCGTGAAGGCGCAATCCAGATTCTTGTTGCTACCGAGGCGGCCGGGGAAGGAATTAACCTACAGGTTTGTAATATCCTTTTTAATTACGACATCCCATGGAACCCGAATCGCCTTGAACAGCGAATGGGTCGCATCCACCGTTATGGCCAGCGGAAGGACTGCCTCATTTTTAACTTCGTGACCACAAACACCATTGAAGGTAGGGTTCTTCAACGGCTATTGGAAAAACTCCAGGAAATTCGCGACGCACTGGATGATGACGCTGTCTTTAATGTTGTCGGGGAAATACTTCCGTCCGCACACGTGGAGCGTGTATTGCGAGACTACTACTCTGGCAAACTTGGCGATGCCGATCTTGAAGAACGGCTCCTTGGAAATGTTGATGTTGAACGTTTTAAGGCAATATGCCAAAACGCGCTCGAAGGCCTTGCTTCCAAAAAACTGAATCTGGAGATGCTGATCGAACGCCGGGCCCAGGCTCAAGAACGCCGCGTCGTACCGGAAACGATCGCTCGTTTTATTCACGAGGCATCCGAATACGTTCCGCTCCAGTTAAGGATCATAGAGGGTATGGCCCATACCTTCGAGCCTGCCCGGACACCGCCTGTGCTTCAGCGCTACGAACGCGGGCCGGACTGGAAGCTTCCCCGTCTCGCGTCGAAGTATCCACGCTGCTCTACCGATCGCGAAGCTGCTGAAACCCATAACCTTGAATGGGTCACCCCCGGCCATCCGCTCTTCGAAGCCCTCCGCAGGCATGTCCATAACAAAGCGGCTGAAGTATTCGGAAAGGGATCGTGCTTCTATTCCCTGCAACACGAAAAACCTTCCCGTATCGATTTTTATCGAGCCCGTGTAGTAGACGGTCTCGGCCAAATCATACACGAGCGTCTTTTTGCAGTGGAACTTACCGGCGATGATGGGCCGAGGCTTCGTGAACCTAACATGCTGGGGAACTTTTCGCCCGCGGAATCTCCTGAACCGTTACCCGCTATTGCTGCCGAACCCGAGCAATCTGAGTGGTTGCATAGGATTGCACTCCAGCCGTTCCTTGAGGAAACACGGAAAGAGCGCCTGGAGGAGGTACAGCGCATTGCCGATCATGTGGAGCTCTCCTTGACCGAGTTGCTGCAGCGTGCGGATGAAGAAATAGGGAAGGCCCATGTAGATAAAGAGATGGGCATTGCCGGCGCGGATGGCCGTCTGGCCCAAGCCGAAAACCGTCACGAAGAAGTACGGGCCCGACGGGAACGGCGAAGACAGGAACTGGAGCAACAGCGGTCGTTATCCCTGCAGTCCGTGGAACGGATAGCGAGCGTCCTTGTCCTTCCGCACCCCGAGCAAGAGGCTTCTGATGTGCGTGGCATGCGCCCGAACCTGGAGACCGAGGCCATTGCCATGCGAGTGGTAATTGACCACGAAAAAGCCCGGGGACGCCAGGTCTACGACGTTCACGAAAAAAACCTGGGTTACGATGTAACCAGTCTGGACCTGAGCTCCGGCGAGTTGCGGCTCATAGAAGTTAAGGGCCTATCCGCAGCTTCCGGCACAATCCTGCTTACACCTAACGAAAGGCGCGTAGCCGAAGACCGCCGGGATTGCTACTGGCTCTATGTTGTAACCAATTGCGCCACCTGTCCAATTCTGCAGGAACCGATCAAAGACCCAGCCCGTTTCCCCTGGCAGGAGGTAACCAAGGTCGCCCACTACCGGCTTGAAATAAACGCAATGACGAAACCGATGAGGGTCAGGGAGGAACAACACCGTATGTCAAGAGGGATTAAGGATGAGGAAAAAGATGACTAACCGCAAGACCCTTTTTGTCAGCAGCGTCCAAAAGGAACTTAATGCTGAGCGGCGGGCCATCAAAAGCTTCTTGCAAAACGATCCTCTCTTTAGGCGCTTCTTCGATGTTTTCCTTTTTGAAGACCTGCCGGCAAGCGACCGCCGGACGGATGACGTGTACCTGGACGAGGTCGAAAATTGCGACTTATACGTCGGTCTCTTCGGTAACGAATACGGGTCGGAAGATGTCAAGGGCATCTCTCCTACGGAGCGAGAGTTCGACCTTGCAACCCAGAAAGGCAAACCACGCTTGATCTTTGTCAAGGGAGCGGATGACAAGGCGCGTCATCCCAAAATGACAAAACTGATTCGCAAGGCCGACTCCCAGCTCATTCGCCGTCGCATTACCGATTCAAATGATCTGACCGCTGCGCTGTATGCAGCCCTCGTTGAGTACATGGAACAGAGCGGGGACCTGCGCACCCTGCCGTTTGATGCCTCGGCCTGCCCCCGTGCAACCCTGAACGATTTGCCGCAGGAAAAGATCCAAACCTTTCTGGAAGTGGCCAGGCGGGAACGCAACTATCCCCTGCCTGTGAAAACCACAAGGGAGAAGACCTTGGCCCATCTCAACCTGCTGGACAACGGCAGCCCTACCCATGCGGCCGTGCTGTTGTTCGGCAAGGAGCCGCAGCGCTTTTTGCCGACCTCGGAAGTCAAATGCATGCACTTCCACGGTACCACCGTCAGCAAACCCATTCCTTCTTACCAGATCTATAAGGGGACGGTTTTCGAACTGGTGGATCAGGCTGCGGATTTCGTTCTTTCCAAAATCAACCGGCACATCGGCACCCGGGCGGAGAGCGTGCAGGCCCCGGCCACTTACGAACTTCCCAAGGAGGCCGTTACCGAGGCCATCGTCAACGCCGTTGCCCATCGCGACTACACTAGCAACGCCAGCGTGCAGGTCATGCTCTTTGCCGACCGGCTTGAAGTCTGGAATCCCGGCGAGCTTCCGCCTTCTCTTACACCGGAGCGCTTGCGGGAACCCCACGCCTCCATCCCGCGCAATCCGCTGATCGCCGAGCCCTTATACCTTGCCCGCTACATCGAAAAAGCCGGCAGCGGCACGCTGGATATGATCACCCGCTGCGGCGAGGCGGGACTTCCGTCCCCGGACTTCGAGGAACGGGCCGGGCAGTTCGTGACCACGATCTGGCGGGACTGGCTGACAGCGGAGGTTATATCTGGTTTTAACCTGAACGAGCGCCAGCAAAAAGCCATGGCATACCTCAAGGTTCATGGGAGGATTAACAATGCCCAATATCGTGATTTAACGGGAGTATCATCGAGAACAGCGCTGAGAGAACTTCGGCAACTCGCAGATATTGGTCTCCTCGTTAAGACGGGTGGAACCGGACAATCGGTACATTACGTGATTGCAAAATCGCAGCCAGTTATTGGCAAGCAAGAGGGGAACCGGTCATGAACCCGCCAAACTTGCCACGGATAGCAAGAACTAGATTCCGCCACGAACCCGCCAAACCCGCCACTATTTTCAGAGTAGGCAATACAAAGTGGCTCCAAAGGGGCCAAAGGTGTCATGGCCGGGAAGGGCTCATGGAAAAGATGGCCGAATAGGCTGCAAATAAGCAATTAGGGGATGTCGGGAAACAGGACACAAACCGGACATGTTCCCATTTAGGCTGGTTTATTTTGAGCTGGGGGGCGATAAGATGAAGAATGTTTCAAATACTGGGATTGCCTACGACAGCCTATATGTCAGGCCGGGCATGGTACGGGAAGGGCTTCGGCGGGCAGGATAGTCGGTACAAGGTTAAGATGGGAGGGTGTGCAATGACCTACACCATCTGCGTTTTGGCCGGTCTAGTAATTGGTGTCCTTGCAACCTGGCTGATCGCGTCCGCGCGCATCACGAAATCCTTCACGTTCAAGATGGAGGAGTCCGAGCGCCGGGCAAACCTGGCCGAGGGCCGCGCCTCTGGGCTGGAAGCCACCGTTACCGAACTTCGTGGGCAGAGTCAGAAGGCCTTTGAGGATTTCACGAAACTGCGGGACCAGTTAGGCAACGAGTACTGCGCGCGGGTAAAGGCCGAGACCCGATTGGCAGAAACCGTCCAGCGTCTTGAGGAGGAAAGGATACTTCTAGATGACGCGAAGGCCAAGCTCACGGACACATTCAAGGCGCTCGCTGGGGACACGCTCAATAACAACACGGACGCATTTCTGAAGCTGGCCAAGGAGACGCTCGACAAGGTTCTCACGGACGCCAAGGGAGACCTCGGCAAACGCCAGGAAGCCATTCAGGGCATGGTCAAACCACTTGCGGAGTCTATTACAAAATTCGAGGAACATGTCCGCACGATTGAGAAGAATCGGCAGGAGGCGTACTCCGGCCTGACCGAGCACATGAAACTTCTGTCCACAGGCCAGCAGCAGCTTCAGAAAGAGACCGCGAATCTAGTCACGGCCCTGCGCAAGCCGCAGGTACGCGGCCGCTGGGGTGAGATGACCCTGCGCCGCGTGGTGGAGTTGGCCGGAATGTCCGAGCACTGCGACTTTGCAGAACAGGTCACCATCAATACCGAGGAAGGCCAACAGCGCCCCGACCTCGTAGTGCAACTGCCGGCCGAACGCGAAATCGTAGTGGATGCGAAGGTCCCCCTGGAAGCGTACCTCGACGCCGTAGCCAGCGAGTCGGAAGACACGCGCAAGAAGGCAATGGCGCGGCACGCGGATCAAGTACGAACTCACATGAACACCCTTGCGTCCAAAGCCTACTGGAGCCAGTTCTCCAAAGCCCCCGAGTTTGTCGTGATGTTCATCCCTGGCGAGTCCTTCTTCGGCGCAGCAGTAGATGCTGACCGCACCCTCATCGAGGACGGACTCGAACAGGGCGTGATTCTGGCGACCCCTACGACGCTTATTGCGCTCCTGCGGGCCGTAGCATACGGCTGGCGGCAGGAACTGGTGGCCAAGAATGCACAGGAAATAAGCGATCTCGGAAAACAACTGTATGAACGCATGAGGATTCTGGCTGAGCACATCGGCGACATCGGCAAGGGGCTTGAGAAAGCCAATTCGTCCTACAACAGCGCCGTGGGATCGATGGAAGCCAGGGTTCTGCCCGCTGCGCGAAGATTCAAGGACTTGGGGGCCGCAATCGGCAACGAGATTCCGCCTTTGTCACCCGTCGAGACAATGCCCCGCGCGCTCACCGCGCCGGAGGTGAAGGAGGATAAACCATGAAACTTATTCAACTAAAGGTCACGAGCTTCAGGAGCTATAAGGACGAGACCGTCATCGATCTTGATGATCTCGTGGTGTTCGTTGGCAAGAACGATTCCGGGAAGTCGTCAATCTTTGATGCACTTAACCTGTTTTTTGACGAGAAAGCTGCGCCGGACAAGGACGACTTGTGCGTCCACCAAGCGGATAGCGCCAACGCCAACATCCGCATTGCATGCGTGTTTACGGACTTGCCGCAGCAACTCGTGATTGATACTCAGCATCCGACAGACCTCGAGGCCGAGCACCTCTTGAACAGCAAAGGCCACTTGGAGATCGTCAAGGTCTACGACTGCAACCCCGCCAAACCCAAGTGCTCGGGGGTATATGCACGCGCCGCGCACCCGACGGCGGATAGTTACGCGGACGTTTTATCGCTGACCAACACGAAACTCAAGCAGCGTGCCAGCTCCCTCGGCGTTGACCTTAATGGCGTCAACCAGACGGTCAACACGGAATTGCGCCGCGCCATCTGGGCGCATGCCGGCGATCTGTAACTGCAGGAAGTGGACGTAGAACTCAAAGCAGAGGCAGCGAAGGCTATATGGGATCAACTCAAGAAGCACCTGCCTGTCTACGCAGTATTCAAATCTGATCGCCCCAGCACGGATCAGGACGCCGAAGCACAAGACCCTATGAAGGCTGCCGTTAAAGAAGCTATCAAGGCGCAGGAGGACACGCTCAACGAGATTGCGAATAAGGTCAAGGCAGAGGTGCAGGAAATCGCAAACCGAACTGTTGAGAAGATTCGCGAGATGAATCCGGAACTCGCTCAGCAGCTTACACCAAGGGTCTCAAACAAGAACTGGGATAGCCTCTTTTCAGTCAATCTTACCGGAGACGAGGATATTCCGATCAACAAGAGAGGAAGTGGTACGCGCCGACTTGTCCTTCTCAACTTCTTTCGCGCAAAGGCTGAGAAGGAGGCTGAGGAACAGAGCACGGGACTTATCTATGCGATTGAGGAACCAGAGACCAGCCAACATCCACACAATCAAGTGATGCTGGTCAAGGCTCTCGAAGACCTAGCCCATCGTCCGGGCTGTCAGGTGTTTCTAACGACGCATACGCCGATGCTGGCGCGATGGTTCAGCCAACGCTCTTTACGACTTGTCACCCAGGCGAATGGCATGACCTTTGTTCGCCACGGGAAAGAGGAGGAAACAATCAAAGAAATCGTGACCTCGCTCGGTGTCCTGCCTGATCACAATATCAAGGTCTTCTTAGGCGTCGAGGGACGGAATGACATCAACTTCCTACGCATCATCTCGAAGATGCTGCATGACGCTGTGGAAGATGTTCCTGACCTCGGCGACGCCGAGGACTCTGGGCACCTTGTTTTCGTGCCTCTGGGCGGAAGCAGCCTCGACTTATGGGTTTCGAGGCTCGAAGGATTTGATCGCCCTGAGTTTTACCTGTTTGACCGTGATACCGAACCGTCAAAAAATCCACATTACCAGGATCAAGCGGATGAGATCAACAAAAGGCCTAAGTGCAAGGCATGGCATACTAAGAAGCGCACTTTGGAAAACTACATTTACAAGGACTTGATGATTGATGAGTATCCCAAATACGCGGGTACTGGCGACGATTTTGAGGATGTGCCAACCCTTTTTGCCCAAGCAGTTCACGAAGAAAGCGCCAGTGAAGAAACATGGGCAAACATTCAGAACGACCTGAAGAAACTGGGCAAGAAGATCTCCAACGCGAAAAGACGCCTTTGTTCTGAGTTCGCGGAGAAGATGACTCCAGACTTCTTGAGGGAGGTTGACCCCGACGGCGAAGTGCGCGGCTGGCTCAGGGAAGTCGGAACAGCACTCAACGCAGGTGGAGTACCAGGACAAGGGAGGGCCTCATGATTCCAAAAGACTGCAAACGATTGGCTGAGGTGGACTTCCCCATTGCCGTGGTTTCAAAGCACTCGGCGCGGGAGAAATCCATCCGGCACGGCCACCCCTCGACGCTTCATCTCTGGTGGGCTCGACGTCCGCTTGCGTCCTGCCGGGCGATGCTCATGGCGCTCCTTCTGCCCGACCCCTGCGATCCACTTTGTCCTGATGAGTTCAAAACAAGGGCTAAGGAATTGTTACTTCACATGCCCGGCTGGAACACCCCTCGCATGATCGAACAGGTGAAATCCGAAAAGGGGCTGCGCAAAGCGCTTCTTTCTTTTATCGGGGATTTTGCCGATTGGGATAACTCGGCGAACGACTATTTTTTGAGCACTGCCCGCGATCTGGTAAAGGCCGCCCATCCCGAGGAAACACCGCTGGTGGTAGACCCATTTGCCGGCGGCGGGTCGATCCCACTTGAGGCTTTGCGGATAGGGTGCGAAGCCTTTGCCAGCGACCTCAACCCGGTGGCCTGTCTAATTCTCAAGGTTATGCTTGAAGATATCCCTCGCCATGGTCCTGAACTTGCCGAGGAACTGAGACGAGTCGGGGGAGAAATCAAGAAACAGGCAGAAAAGGAACTGGCCGAGTTTTACCCGAAAGATGAGGACGGGGCCGTGCCCATCGCCTATCTTTGGGCACGAACGGTGAGATGTGAGTCCCCCAATTGTGGAGCTGAGATTCCGCTGATGCGGTCATTCTGGCTCTGTAAAAAACCGAACCGGAAAAAAGCACTTCAATTAAGAGTTGTAAAGGCGGAGGGAAGGCCGCCAAGCGTCGAATTCGAGATATTCGAGCCGAAAACAGATAAAGATGTACATGGAGGGACAGTAACCCGGGCCAGGGCCACCTGCCCGTGCTGCAATACGGTTTTGCCGCCGGAACGTGTGCGGGCGCAGCTTTCCAGCCAGCGAGGCGGGGCTGACGTGATATTTGATAACGACGGTAAGCGTATCGGCGGTGCTCGTATGCTGGCCGTTGTAACGTTGTCTCCCGGTATCCAGGGACGCAACTATCGGCTGCCTACGGAACGAGACTACGAAGCTGTATGGAAGGCACAGAAGCGGCTTAAAGCGATTCTAGACGAGTGGGAAAAGGGCGGTAGAAAGGGGCTTTGTCCGGTGCCGGATGAACCTACTCCTGCCGGTGGTGGATCCGGAGCAGGTCGAGCCTTTTCTCTGTGGAAATATGGGATGATGGTTTTTGGCGATCTTTTCACTGCACGACAGAAAATAGCTCTTTCGGTCTTTGGGAAGAACATTACCGGGCTTCCGATTTCACGACCGTTGGCTCTTGCACTAGGAAAATTGGTTGACCTCGCGAATGCGTTTTGCCCATGGGAACCAATTGCTGAGTGCCCACGGAATGTTCTTTCAAATGGCAGTATCAAGACATCTTGGAGTTTTGCAGAGGGGGTCACTATTTCGGAGTCGAGTGGTGGTTTTGCCACATGCATTGATAACTTGACTAGCGGACTGCTTTCGATAGGAAGAGTAGAAAAACATTCAAGGCCTGAGGTCGCCACTGCGCAAGACTCGCCGTTGCCCTCAGAGTCAACACATGTATGGTTCACAGATCCTCCTTACTACGACGCTATACCGTATTCTGATTTGTCAGACACCTTTTTTGTATGGGATCGAAGAGCCTTGGTGGGCGAATCCTTTCTTCGAGATCCATTTGATGTGTCTAATCCACTAACGCCAAAGAATGAGGAAGCAGTGCTAGACGAGGGGCGCAGAGTAAACGACAAGCCAAAGGATAAAGCGTTCTTCGAATATGCGATGGGACTTGCCTTCGCCGAAGGTCGCCGCGTGCTGCACGAAGACGGGATTGGCTCGGTCGTCTTTGCTCATAAGACCACCGAGGGGTGGGAAGCCCTTCTTTCTGGCATGATCACTGGTGAGTGGGTAATCACTGCCTCTTGGCCTATTGCGACCGAACAGGCTCACAGATTGCGCGCCCGAGACTCCGCCGCTCTCGCCACCAGCGTCCACCTCGTCTGTCGCCCGCGCCCCGAAGATGCACCGGTGGGCGACTGGGGTACAGTTCTACGGGAACTGCCCAAACGCGTCGGCGACTGGATGGAACGCCTCCAGAGTGAAGGTATTCGCGGCGCGGATCTGGTCTTTGCTTGCATCGGTCCTGCATTGGAGATATTCAGCCGCTACAGCAGGGTTGAAACCGCTGACGGCAGCGAAGTCAAGCTGGCCGAATACCTGGAAAAGGTCTGGGAGGTTGTTGGACGAACGGCCCTTGAGCAAATCCTTGGAACCGATGAGGCCCGTGCTCGAAATGGGATGGCGGGAGTCCTGGAAGAGGATGCGCGTTTAACTGCGCTTTTCCTCTGGACGCTTCAAAGTACCAAT